>Ga0210399_10000487_pt1 | contig 31951 bp, 17 predicted proteins | sample IncBWC14MmetaG_FD_150865 | JGI IMG/M metagenome (GOLD analysis project Ga0210399, IMG submission 150865) | Forest soil microbial communities from Barre Woods Harvard Forest LTER site, Petersham, Massachusetts, United States - Inc-BW-C-14-M | ecosystem: Environmental > Terrestrial > Soil >... | reverse complement strand
CGTCCCGCCGATTTTGACGTTATAGGCCCCGGTGCCGCTTTGCGAATAGATTCCCAGGCTACTGCCATTGATAGTAATGGCGCCCGCCGCTGTAGAACTTCCGGGAGCGACACTGCCGCCGGTATTTGTCACGTCGCCAACGAGCGTGCCCGCCCCCGTGAGGCTGCCGCCTTGCAGAGCCAGCGGATGGGTGCTGGTCGTCTGGATGCCGCCGCCGTTCAGCGTCGTCTTCCCCGCGGTCTGCGCGACGGTATTTGTAAAGAAAAGTGTGGCTGCGTTGGCCAGCACCGTTCCCGCATTGTTAAACACCGTGCTTATCTGGCTGGTAGCCGTTCCTCCGGTCTTCTCAAAAATCCCGCCAGTATTATTGTTGAACGTCGTTGCGGTGCCGCCGTTGTAAGTCACAAATTCGTCGCCCTGCAGATTCCAGGTGCCCGTGTTGTTCACTATGGCGCCGTTCTGCAGCAAGAAACTCGATCCGGGCCCGCCCGCGGCGAAGGTAACTGCGCCCGAGGTATTCAGCGTCCCGAGGTTCAAAATCATGTTGCCAATGTTCGGGAAGGCGATGCCGCCCGTGGCGTTTGTCGTTTGTGGCAATGCCAGTGTTCCGGCCGTCCAGGTGAACAATCCGGGCAGGTTCAATGCACTCGTGGTTCCTGCGATCGTTCCGCTGCTGAAATTCAGCGGTCCCGCAATCGTTACCGGGCTCGCCTCGTTAAAATTGACCGCTCCGCCGGAAACAGTTGTGGTCCCGGTCGCAGTGTAGGGGCCCGTCAGGTTGGCCGTTGCACCGCCGAAGAGATAGTTTCCCGCCCCACTGAGCGACCCGCTAAGGTTGTAGGTCCCTCCGCTAAACGCCACTGTAAACCCGGACGACGGGTTCCACGACCCAGTCCCGGTGCAGGGAATTGCCGTGGTGCACGTGGAAGCATTAAAGTTCAGCGTGAACGATCCAGTCGCCGCGCCAACCGTAACCGCTCCATTATTGTTGAACGGGGTGCTGACCTGGCTGGTGGTCGTTCCTCCCGTCTTCTCGAAGATCCCACCAACCTTATTATTGAATGCCGTGGCAGTGCCGCCGTTGTAAGTTACAAAATCATCGCCCTGCAAATTCCATGTGCCGGTGTTGTTCACCACGGCCCCGTTGGATAGCAGGAAACTCGAACCGCTGCCCCCCGGGGCGAAGGTGACAGCCGCCGGAGTATTTAAGGTCCCTCCATTGAGTATTACGGCGCCCGCATTTGGGAGTGCAATCCCACCGGTCGCATTCGTTGTTCCGGGCAAGGACAGGCTTCCCGCCGTCCATGTAAATAGTCCCGGCAGGTTCAATGTGCTGGTGGATCCCGTGACCGTTCCGCCCGTGAGATTCAACGGACCTGCGATTGTTACGGGGCTTGCTTCATTGAAATTGACTGTACCGCCCGGCACGTTTGTTGCGCCAGTGAGGCCATATGTGCCCGTCAGGTTCATCAGGGCGCCGGCGAAATTCATGGTTCCTGCGCCGCCGAACGGTCCGCTCAGGTTGTACACCCCGCTGTTAAACGCCAGCGTATAACCTGCCAGTGCTGTCCACGACCCGTTCCCAACACACGGTGTAGTGGTGTTGCACAACCCGCTGCTGAAGACTAGGCTCGCCGCTCCGGTGGTGTTGCCCACGGTTACCGTTCCGTTGTTGTTGAAAGCCGTGCCGATCTGGCTGGAAGTCGTTCCTCCAGTCTTTTCGAAGATACCGCCGGCATTGTTGTTGAACACGGTCGCAGTGCCGCCGTTGTAGCTCACAAAATCGTCGCCTTGCAGGTTCCACGTGCCCGTGTTGTTTACAATGGAACCGGTCGACTGCAGAAAACTCCCCCCGCTTCCGCCGGCCGCAAACGTAACCGCCGCCGGAGTATTCAGGGTGCCGTTGCTTAAGACTACCGACCCCGCGTTGGGCAGCGCGATTCCCCCGGTGGCGTTCGTCGTTCCTGGCAAAGAAAGGCTTCCCCCCGACCACGTAAACAATCCGGGCAGGTTCAACGTGCTCGTGGATCCGGTGATCGTTCCGCCGCTGAAATTCACCGGGCCCGCAATCGTTACGGGACTCGCTTCGTTGAAATTGACTGTCCCAGCTGAAACGTTTGTCGCACCGGTTACACCGTACGTACCCGTTAGCGTCATCGTTGCGCCGCTGAAGTTCATCGTCCCGGCGCCGTTGAACGGTCCGCTGGCCAGATACGATCCGCCGAGGAAACTGAGAGTTCCGCCAGTTGCCGCTGCGAAAGTTCCCGGACAAGTGGAACCGCAGTTCCCCCCGGCACTGAGCGAAATGGTGCCGCTGTTCCCGTTCACGTTTCCGCTGTTGTTAAACGGTGTGCTGACGGTGCTCGTGCCTGTCCCCCCGGTTTTCTCGAAATTTCCCGCGTTGTTGAACGCCACGGCTGCTCCGCCGCCAAAAACAACGCTGCTGTCATTGGTGTAGTTCCACACGGATGAGGCACCGTTATTCACAACGGAGCCATTAACCATGTCTAGAGAACCGCCGGTACCGGACCATGTGGCCGTGCCGTTATTGTTCAGGGTGCGGGAGGACAGCAACACATTGGCCGACGTCGGGAAATTGATCCCGGCGTTCATGTTGGTCGTTGCATTAGTCCCCACCACGCACGCCGTGCCGCTCAGGGTCGAGCACATGGTGCCGCCCGTCCAGTTCAACGCCGTTGAAAAATTCACGATTCCCGGCGCAGCGCCGCCGAGAGTTCCAGCCGTCATGTTCACCGTGGTGGCCGATATGGTGACCGTTCCGGTTCCAAAATCCATCGTCGCGCCATTGAAATTTACCGTGCCCGCTCCAGTGATTGGGCCGCTTTGCGCGAAGATGTTCGCCGCAAAATTGATTGCGGCGCCCGCGCCGGCCATATACGTGCCGGAACAGGTGGATCCGCAGTTCCCGCCGCCGGTGAAACTAAGCGTCGTGCTGTTGCCCAGCACCATTCCGGTGTTGTTGAAGCTGATGCTGATCGAGCTGGAGCCGGTACCGCCGGTCTTTTCGAATGTTCCGCCATTGTTGAATGCCGCCGCAGTCCCGCCGCCGAACGCCAGCGTGCTGTCATTGGCCAAATTCCACACGCTGTTCAGCGGGTTGCTGATGATCGCGCCGTTCACCACGTCAATCGAGCCTGCGGCACCCGACCAGGTCGCCGTGCCGTCGTTGTTCAGCGTGCGATTCGACAGCAGCACGTTGGCGGAAGCCGGAAAATTGATTCCTGCATTCGCGTTGGTTGTGGCATTTGTTCCCACGATGCATGAAACGCCGCTCAACCCGGAACACATCGTCCCGCCTGTCCAGTTCAACTGCGTGGCAAAATTCAGAATTCCAGGTGCTGCGCCCGCCAGGGTCCCGGAGATTAAGTTCACGTTGGTCGTTGAAATCGTCGCCGTGCCCGTTCCGAAATTCATGGTCGCGCCGTTGAAGTTCACCGTGCCCGTGCCGTTGATCGGTCCGCTTTGCCCGAAGATTCCTCCCGCGAAATTGATGGACCCGACCGTATTGGGGGTGTACGAACCGCCGCACGTCGACCCGCAATTTCCGCCGCCCGTAAATGCCATCGTGGCGCTGTTGCCCAACACCGTCCCGGTGTTGTTGAAATTCACGCTGATCGTGCTTGTCCCTGTGCCGCCGGTCTTCTCAAATTTGCCTGCATTGTTGAACGCCGACGTCGCGCCCCCGCCAAACACCAGGCTGCTGTCATTTACATAGTTCCAGACGCCGTTCGCCGGATTGTTGATGACCGCTCCATTGACCGCGTCGAGCGAACCTGCGGTGCCCGACCATGTCACCGTGCCGTTGTTGTTCAGCGTTCGGTCAGACAGCAACACGCTCGCCGACGCCGGAAAGTTGATTCCCGCGTTCGCATTCATCGTTCCGTTGTTCCCAACCACGCACGAAGCACCGCTCAGCGAAGAACAGATCGTGCCGCCAGACCAATTCGGCGTGGTCTCGAAATCGAGCACACCTGGCGCCGCGCCCGCAAGCGTCCCGGCGCTGATGTTGATGTTCGTGGTCGAAAGCATGGTCACGCCGGTGCCGAAGTCCATCGTCGCGCCGTTGAAGTTCAATGTTCCTGAACCGGCTAAAGTTCCACTCTGCGCGAAGATGCCCCCCGCGAAAGCGATCGTTCCACTCGGCCCGGAGGTGTACGTGCCGGAGCAACTCGATCCACAATTCCCCCCGCCCGAAAACGAAAGGGTGGCCGCGTTCCCGACTACTGTCCCTGCGTTGTGGAATGGCGCGCTTACCGTGCTCGTGCCCGTGCCTCCGGTTTTCTCGAATGTCCCGCCATTGTTGAACGCCGCTGTGCCTCCTCCGCCGAACACCAGGCTACTGTCGTTCGTGATATTCCAGACGCTTCCCACGCCGTTGTTAATCACCGCGCTGTTTGCCATGTTCAGCGAGCCGTTGGCTCCTGACCAGGTCGCCGTGCCGTTGTTATTCATCGTGCGCGACGAGAGCACCACGTTCGCGCTCGCCGGGAAGGTAATCCCTCCATTTGCGTTGAGTTTCGCCACCGTTCCGGTTGTGCAACTCGCACCCGTCAATGCCGAACAAATCGTTCCGCCCGACCACGTGAATGGCCCGTTTAGGTCCACTTCCCCTGTTCCGGCGAACGTTCCGCCTGACTGAGCAAATGTCCCGCTAACGGTTAGCTGTCCGTTGAATGCCAGTGTTCCGCCGCTCATATTGATGTTGTTGGCTACGGAATTATTGGTCACCGTCAACGGCCCCGCCGAAAACGTAATCGTCCCCAAATTGTTCAGCCCGCTGATGGTCTGATTGGCGGCTGAGAGCCCCGTGTTCACCAACACTGTAATACTCGAAGGGATGCAGACCACATCGGTGTTTACGGGGACGGCTCCCGTACTCCAGTTTGTTGCTGTGCCCCATGAGCCGTTCGTCAGTCCAATGTAATTATTCGTGCAGGCCCCGACGGAAGAAGTAATTGCCACCGTGTCGGACGCCGTGTCGTTCGCCGTGTTCGTTTCGCTGCCGCCGGATACCACCACCGTGTTCGTCACCGAAGGCGGCGCGTTCGACGCCACATTCACCGTCAACGTAATCACCGGATAGGACAGGCCTGCTCCCAGCCCGTCCGCACGCGTGCAAACCAATGTCCCGATCGAACAAGTCCACCCTGTCCCGGTCATCGCCGTCGCCGTCATGCTCGAGGGCAGGGAATCGGCCAGGCTCACTGTACCCACGGTGCTGCCGGTGCCGCTATTCGTCACCGTAATCGAAAATTGCGCCCCGCTCTGCCCTTGCGAAAAACTCCCGCTGTGCGATTTGCTCACCGTCAGGTCGGGCACGTTGGTGCCGCTCTGCGGTGCCAGCACAAAAATAGCCAGATCTGCCTGCGGCGTTCCGCCTCCGCAACTCGCGCAGGTCGGCTGGAATCCGTTCACTGTCGTGGCAGGCACTGTATTGCCAAAGAAATTCGCCGAGGCCGTCCGCCCCAGTGCGTAAATCTGATGATTCGAATCCGTGATCAAATTGCGGACGGAGTCGCTCTGCCCGGAAACGGCCACGCCCCCGCCGAGGTAAGTGGAAAACAGCAGCGACATATTGAACGTGTTACCCGGACTCGGCACACTCAGCACGGATACGAACGCATTCTGGCTTCCCACCAGCGATGTCTGCAGCGGGTTCATCGTTGGGAAATTTGTCGCCGTCGTTTGCCCGCCCACTACGATGCGTTGCGTCGGAGAATTCCCAGGCACCGCATCGATGGCCACAGATCGAATGGACGAACTTCCGCCTCCTGTGCTTCCGCCCAAATACGAAGACGCCACCAGGCTGGCTGCGCCCGTCTTCGTGGTGTCGATCACCGTGATCCAGCCCGTGCCAACACCCGCCGGAGAATTATTCGTGGACTGAATCGCGTTCAGCAGCGGGATGTCCGGCGCATTTGTCGTGCTGTTGGAAATCGTTGTACCAACCAGCGCCGCGATGCCGTGCGTCACATCGATGGCTCCAGCTTGCACAGTTGTGCCGCCTCCACCCGCTATGTAGCTGGAGTATGTCAGTTGGTTCAATCCGCTCAGGCTCGGATCCAATACTCCCACGAACGCGTTCGGTGTCGTTCCCGGCGTTCCAACAAAGGTTTTCTGAAATCCGTTCGCGCCGGTTCCGCCGTTGGCCAGGTTGAATGCCGTTGCGGAATAGATATTGCCCCCAAAATAAATCTTTCCGCCCGGATCTACCGAGCCCACTCCGCAGCCCGCGGGGGTTCCGCTTGCGCTGTTCCCGCCGACATTCATATAAGTCAGGTAGAGCACGTTAAACGAGCGGTCCACTTTCGCGATGAAACAATCGTCGAATTCGCCGGGCGTTCCGTTGTTGAACGATACCGAATAGGCATTAGCTGTCGTTGCGAAGTTTGTCGAGGTCGTGTCGCCGCTCACCACGATCGACCCTTCCGGGTTCACGAACAGGGAGGCACCGCCTCCATACGCAAGTCCTGCCGATCCGTTCCCTCCAAAAAATGTCGAACCGTCAATCGCGGCACCGCTCGGTGTCAACCGCGTGATAAACAGATCATCCGTGCCCGTCGTCGGTCCGCCCACCGTGACAGGGAAGTCCCGGCAATTCGTGTCGCCCAGCAACACCGCCTCTACCTGGCCCGCGCCGCCGCTCAAATCCAGTTTCAAGTCCGTGGCGACGTTGCTGCAGGACCCTGTTCCTCCGCTAAATATAAGGTTGCCCCCGATAAAGGTCAGGAAATCGAGCGAAGCACTTCCCGTCGTCGTCGGATCGATTTTCGCCACGAATGCATACGCTCCCGCCCCGGGAGTGTTTCCGAGCTTCGTGTTTGTCTCGGTGAACGTCGTAACGTCCGTGGTCGATCCGGACAAATACAGTTTCAGCGCGCTGGGATTTGTGGTATCCAGATCCATTCCCGCGGGAAGTTCCTGCCCCGCCGCTCCCAGGAAACTTGCAAAGACGATCGTGGGATCGATCACCAGCGGCATCTTCTTGTCGTATGCGCCCACGTGAAAGGCCACCAGCTTGCCCGCTTGCAACAAAAATCCGCTGTCCACCGGCCGCCGCTGTTCGCCTTCCGGCTGGTAAATCACCGGCTTCCGCATCCGGAATTCGTTCTTTCCCGTGCGTAGTAACAAGTCGCCGTTTTCATCCACCGCAATTTTTTCGGCTCCCGTTACCTTGAAACGGATTCGTCCCGGGTCCGCTCCCGGCGCCACCTGAAAATCGTATTCCAGCCGTTGCTGGTCGCCGTGATACACCAGATCAATGCCCGGATACACTTCGCGTGAACGCACTTCTTCATACAGCGGAATGCCCGTGTGCCAATCCTTCGGGTTGTTTCCGATAAGATAATTCACTTTGCCAGGAAGCTCTTTGATTCCACTGATCTCCGGCCCGGGATTGCTCTCGAGCAATTTCATCCGCAGAACGGCCCGTTCTCCCGGATTCGTCGGCGCGCCTTTTCTCGGTGAGAGCGCCCCGCGCGGCGCGCTGGTGTGCGCGCCCGCAAAAACCGTCTCTGCGGGTGTCACAAATAGGGAATACCCGCCGCTTCTCGCCAGAAATTTCACCTGCGGGTCGGTCTGCCCGCGGTTCGCTTCGAAGAACAATGGCAACGACAGTGGAGCCCCGGACATCTTCGCCGTCTTGTTTGCCGCAAGCTTTTTGGCCGAATCGCCTCCCAACCCCCCGAGCAGCGAAGTGCCCTTCAGCAGTTTCCCTGCAAACTTCTCAAGTGCTCCCTGCTCCATCGACTGCGTTTTTCCAGAAACATTCGACGCTACCTCTCTCCGCCAATTGTGCAATGTTCCGCCCGCCATCAGCACCAGGGCTCCTGCCACAAACAACGCGACGCGAGTCTTCCGGCCCAGATTTGCCCCAATCCATACGCCTCCTGATGGAGAGACTTCTCCCTGCGAGAGCTCCACTGCAGCCTCCGTGGATTTTTGGTCTACTCCCCAGGGTTCCATCAGCGCCTCCAGTTCTTTCTCGGTGCCGAATCCTCAAGCAATGGCTAATTTCAGTTTTGGGGGACTATATCCAGGTGTCGTTCAAATTCACGGTCGCCAAACAGGCCTCAATGGCCGCTCTGACCACGCGTTCCATAATGGGTCCAACAAAAGGTCCATGAAGGGTAAGAAAGGGGAGGTTATGAAACGGTTCCGATGAGTCTGCTTGGGAATGATGTCGAGGCAAACCGATGGCTTCGCTGCATGAGCTGCGCGGGGCCCATTGGACATCACGGACGAACTGGACACGCTCCGTACCTTAATCTTTACTGGCGCCCCGGCGAGTAAATCTACTGTCTAAAAGATGATAAGTATGTAATTGGCCCGGTTCCCGAGGTCCCAGTACACGAGAGATCTGCAAAATGCGGACTAGCCTGGCCAAATCCGTGCACCCCAATCGCCAAGCCCCTCGTACTCCAAGCCCCTATCCCTTCTTTACTTTGGAAGCAATCGCGCCGCCTCACCTCGCTCCTTTGTCCAAATCTTTGCGCACTCCTGGCAACCAATTGCATTCGGCCCAACCCCTGTGATCTCCTCCTCCAGTCGACAAACATACGAACGGAGGGCCGGGGCCGTCTAAGCCCGGCAAGGGAACAGGCAGCGGCGTTGCATCCGCCAGGTTCAATCGGGATGCTCGTCAGAATCGGACCTCGGTGTCAGCGGAGCCCATCCCGATAGTCTGTATCAGCGTTCTACGGACCTGTGCGGAGAGACCTAATGTCGCTCAATCGCAACTCATTCTCGCTGCTCATCCCCGCCGTTACGCTTGCATTTCTCGCCGCTGTCATCCCAGTGTCGGCGCAGACCGAGCGCACCGTAACGAAGCTGGCCGATGGCATCTATGAAATTCAGCACCGCGAAGGCGCCGGCGGCAACACCAGCGTCATCATAGGTGACCGGCAGGTCTTCGTCGTCGACACTGGCTTTCTCCCCTCCGCTGCCCGCGAAGACATCGCTCAAATCCGCCAATGGACGGACAAGCCCGTCAGCTTCGTCTTGAACACGCACTTCCACAACGATCACAATTTCGGCAATCGCATTTACATGGACGCCTTTCCGGCGCTGACGATCATCGCTCAGGTCGAAACAAAAAAAGATATGGACCGCTTCGGCCCCGGTTCGTTGCAGCGCGAGGAAAAAGACAGCTACGGCAACCAGCAAGCTCTTCAAAAAATGCTCGCGACCGGAAAATTGCCCGACGGCCGCGCCCTCAGCGAGGACGACAAAAAAGAAGTCAAAGCGGAACTCGCCCGTCTCCCGAAAGTTATCGAAGAACTGAAGGGCGTCCAGTTTCAGAGCGCGACGCTCACCTTTGAACGCGGCTTCTCGGTCGACCTCGGCAACCGCGAAGTCCAGGTCAAATTCCTCGGCCGCGGCAACACGCCCGGCGACGCTGTGGCCTATCTGCCAAAAGAAAAAATCCTCATCACCGGCGACCTCGTCGACCATCCTCTTCCCAATGTCTACGACGGCTACCCCGCTGAATGGATCCACACACTCGAAAGCCTGGCCCAGTTGGACGCGAACACCATCGTTCCCGGCCACGGTCCGGTACTCCACGACAAATCCTATATCTATCTTCTGCGCGACCTGATGCAGAGTGCCGTGGATCAGGTAAACGAAAAGCTCCGGCAAACCGCCCCTGCGATGTTTCAAACCGCGGACGACGTTAAGGGCAGCGTGGACTTGACCGCATTTCGTCAGCGCTTTGCCGGCAATGACGTCGAACTCGCTGCCGCTTTCGACAGTGTTGCGGCCAGGTTGGTCAAGCTCGTGTTCGATGAAGCTCGCTTGCGCTAGCAACCGCAACTCGCGCGCAAGAAGGAATAAATCGTATGAGGAATCGGCAAACAGTATTTCAGTTCTTGCGTTCAGCTCTGCCCATGGCGTGCCTGGCTCTTCTCTTTGCGGGCCGCGCCTATCCCCAGCCGCTTTCCGTCCCACCCGATTCCCCCCGCTGGGATTTGCAGGGAGAGGCCAAACCCGCCGAGTACCTCGGTCGCAAATGCCTCCTCCTCAATGGCGGCGCGGCTGTCCTGAAAGATTTCGAAATGCGCGACGCCGTCATTGACGTCGACGTCGCAACTCCGGCCATCCGTGGTTTTTTTGGCTTCGACATTCGCATCGATCCCGACGAAGCCAACTACGAGGAAATCTATCTACGCCAGCACAAGTCCGGCCTCCCAGACGCCATGCAGTACACGCCCGTCCTCCACACCGGCCGCAATTGGCAAATCTTCAACGGGCCGGGCTTCACCGGCGCGGTCGACATTCCGAAGAGCGTTTGGTTCCACCTCCGCCTCGAAGTCACCGGCGCCCAGGCCAAACTTTACGTCAAGGACATGGAAAAGCCCGCGCTCGTCATGGACGATCTGAAAAGCGGCATTCAAAAGGGCAAAGTCGCCCTCTTCACCCTCACCGGCGAAACCTACTTCTCCAATTTTGAAATCCGCCCCACCTCGGACGTGCCCTGGCAACGCCATCTTCCCAGCATGCAGCCTAACGTCATCACCCACTGGAGCATCTCCCCGTCTTACGACGCCCTTCAGCGCAATCTCGAGCATCCCCTCACCGCCCCCGAATCCGCAGCCATCCAATGGCAGGATGTTGAAGCCGAGCCGCCCGGCTTCGTGATCCTCTACCGCTATCGCGACGCTCCCCACCCGCGCGTCACCTTTCAATCTGATTTCTCCACTCGCCTCCAGCCCCAGCCCGGCATGAAACTCCTCTACGCACGCACCAACATCGATTCCGATCGCGACCAACTCAAAAAGCTGGAAATCGGCTACAGCGACGACGTCACCATTTTCCTCAACGGCAAAATTCTCTACCGCGGCCGCAGCGCCCAGGGTTTTCGCGACCCCGGCTTCCTCGGCATCATCAACCCCGAAAACGACGCCGTCTACCTTCCCCTCCATCAGGGCCGCAACGAACTCCTCCTCGCCCTCAGCGAACTCGGCGGCGGCTGGGGCTTCCTCTGCCGCCTTTCCGACCTCCCGGATTGAACTCCCCGAGTTCGCTTCACGCTACACCTAGCCGCCCCACGTTCCGCTCCAGATGGGTGCGGGTGCCCGACATTCCATCTTTCGGTACGTGGGTCCTGGGTTGTCTCGCTGTGCCTCCGAATTCTCACACCCCAAAACAAAAAACCGGACGCCTGCTTCTTTTGAATGTGGGGGATAGCGCACAATTATTCTTGCACCCTCCATCTTTGATGGTCATCAAACCATACGCATGGCGGGCATCATTGGACACCGGTCCTGCAAAATGGCGGCATGATGAAGCTGAGTCGCAAGAAGGCTTTTATTACCGCCGGCAACAGTGGCATCGGCCTTGCGACAGCTCGACTTTTCATTGCGGAGGGCGCGCAGGTAGCCATTACTGGTCGCAACCAGAAGACGCTCGATGGAGCAAGATGACGAAGAGCAAGTTTCGACAGCTCTTGACTTAGCTCTTGGAGAATTGGATCGATTCAGTCAAGCGATTGGAGCATGCGATGAACGCGTTTGAACAACCGATGACACCGCAGCGTTTCGGAACGGGAGTCCAGGGAACGCTAGAGAACTTCAAAGCCCGTCGGCAGGCGTTTCGCGCTCTGCACGAGGAAGGCTGTTTCGTGATTCCAAATCCGTGGGACGTCGGCTCTGCACGGTACCTGCAGCAGCTCGGATTCACCGCACTGGCGACGACCAGTGCGGGCTTTGCGTTCTCGCAGGGGCTGCCTGACTCCGAAGCTGCGCTCACTTGTGAGCGCAACCTGGCATACATAGCCGATATTGCGGGCGCCGTTGATGTTCCGGTCAACGCGGATTTCGCGTCTGGCTACGGAGCGTCTCCGCAAGATGTCGCCCATAATGTCACGCGCTGCATCGCGGCCGGCGTCGCGGGCCTGTCGATCGAGGATGCAACCGGTGATCCATCGTCGCCGCTTTACGAGCTGCCGCTCGCCGTCGAGCGTGTGCGCGCTGCGCGCGAGGCGATCGATCAGTCCCGTGCCGACGTCCTGCTGACGGCTAGGGCAGAATGTTTCCTTGTCGGCCATCATGATGCGCTTCGCGAGTCGGTCCGGCGTCTGCAGGCATTCGCTGAGGCGGGGGCGGACGTGCTATTTGCACCCGGCCCCCACGATCCCACGGCGATCAAAGCGCTCGTTGACGCGGTTCGGCCGAAGCCGATCAACGTCCTGGTGGTTCGGGACAGTGGCTTGAGCGTCGCCGACATAGCGGCGCTCGGCGTGCGACGCATCAGTGTCGGCGGCGCGTTGGCTCTTGCTGCATGGACAGGTTTCACGCGCGCAGCGCAGAAGTTGAAGTCGGAGGGGAGTTTCGCAGGCTTCGCGAGCTTGGTGTCGTACGCCGACATCAACGGGTTCTTCGTGACCGACTACCGCACGCGGCAGCCTGACCGGCGGCGATCGGCGGGGTCACCAGGCTAAGTATTCAAGGAGGCGACAGATGATGTTTCCTTCGGCGGCAAGAAGCTCCGTTTGCCGGATGCGCTGTCCAAAGCGAGTTGCGTGTGACTGAGACCCCACGCCCGACGCTGCTCTCAAGCGCCCCGAATGCAGCGCTCCTGTTTCCGGTGTTGAGTTCCGCCCAGATTGCACGGATTGCTTCGCACGGAGTGATTCGTCCAATCACCCGCGGCGAAGTGTTGATCGAGAGCGGCCAAACCAACGTGCCGTTCTTTGTATTGAAGGCTGGTGAGATCGAGGTCATTCGCCCATCGGCACTGGACGAGATTCTGGTCGCGATTGTCCGGCCGGCTCAGTTCACCGGTGACATCAGTATGATCCTCGGTCGCCCCGCGCAGATGCGCCTCCGTGTGAGGGACTCTGGCGAAGTCGTCCAACTGACACGCGACCAGATGCACGCCCTCATTCAAACCGACGCCGAAATCAGCGAAGTGCTGATGAGAGCGTTGATCCATCGACGGGTCGCGGTGGTTGCCCAGGGGATTGGCGACGTGCTCCTCATCGGCTCCGTCGGGTCCGGGGCAACGCTACGAATCAAACAATTCCTGACCCGCAACGGCCACCCCTTCAAGTACCTCGATATTGACCGGGACGCCGATGTACGGCAATTGCTCGATCGCTTTCACGTGGAGCCGGCGGAGATACCCGTCGTGATCTGCCGCGGCGAGGCGGTGCTGAAGAATCCCACCAATCAGGAGATCGCCGACTGTCTCGGCTTCAATAAGGGGATCGATCACACCCACCGGCGCGATGTCGTCATCGTCGGCGGCGGACCTGCGGGTCTTGCGGCCGCTGTTTACGCCGCTTCCGAGGGACTCGACGTGCTGGTTATCGAGGCGAGCTCCCCTGGAGGACAAGCGGGCACGAGCTCGAGAATCGAGAACTACCTTGGATTTCCAACGGGGATTTCAGGGCGAGAGCTGGCCGGACGCGCCTACGCCCAGGCACAAAAGTTTGGCGCCGAGGTCATGATCGCGAAAGGCGCCGCGGAGTTGGTCTGCGAACACAACGCCTACGGCGTGAGACTCGACGACAGCGTGACCATCCCGGCTCGCACCGTGGTCATTGCCACTGGGGCTCGATACCATCGGCCGTCGCTCGAGAATCTCTGTCAGTTCGAAGGTGCCGGTGTCTACTACAACGCGACTTTCATGGAAGCCCAGCTCTGCGACGGCGAGGAAGTCATTGTCGTCGGCGGAGCGAACTCGGCCGGCCAGGCCGCCGTGTTTCTGGCGCAGACGGTGAGACGCGTTCATCTGCTTGTCCGCTCCAGCAGTCTTTCGGCGAGCATGTCGCGATACCTGATTCGACGCATCGAGGAGTCCCCAACAATCCAGGTCAAGACAAGAACCGAGATCGTGGCTCTTGAGGGAACCGAACATCTTGAACGTGTGCGGTGGCGCGACGGCACGGGCGCGGTAACCAGTCACGATCTTAAGCACGTATTCCTGATGACGGGGGCCGACGCGAACACCGGTTGGCTGAATGGCCGTGTCGCGCTCGATGCGAAAGGCTTCATCAAGACCGGATGGGACCTGACGAAGGAAGATCTCGCCGCTGCCCGATGGCCGCTCGACCGCTCACCGCATCTGCTCGAAACCTCGCTTCCGGGCATGTTCGCCGTGGGTGACGTTCGGTGCGGCAGCGTCAAACGCGTGGCATCGGCAGTCGGTGAAGGGTCGATCGCTGTTTCGTTTGTCCACCGCGCGCTGGCCGAGTAGTTCGCAGACCATCGAGATCTCAATTGACCGACCGTCATCAAGATTACCCTTACAGTTCCCAGACCCCCAAAAACCGCCCCGAAACCTTAGATTTTGGACGCTAGTTGGACGCTGACCGTTGGGGAAAACGACAGCTGTGGTATACAAGATGTCATCTCTGGGTGCTCCGAAAGAGAATGCTGGGTTCGCTAAAACCCAGTGTTCATCAATCTTTTAGAGCACCTTTTCTTTTTTTGCTAGCAAAATCGTGAATAATCCAAGCTAGGGAACGCTATATTAAGGTCTTCGATCGTACCGTCCTTGATGCCGTAGATAAGGTACAGGCGCGGATTGAAGAATTGAGACAAGCGAAAGCGGATCGACAGCAGTTGCAATTGAAATTTGGGGACAGTGTTATTGCCGAGAGCCCAACAGGCGGCGGTTTTCCGTCCTTCTCGCCCGTCAGGCCACCATTTGGCCACCAGATTATCGCGGGCAGTGTGGTAAGCTATTCAAAGTAAACGCCGGAGAGGTGGCCGAGAGGCTGAAGGCGGCGGTTTGCTAACGCCAATAGGCCACTTCGCTATCCGATACAAAACTCAACTAAATCCCTTTGCCAGCCATTAGATAGCAACATTTCAGTTTTTTGTAGTTCGCTGATTTTGGCCTGTTCTGCGCCAATTTTAGTGACAGTTTGGTGACGTTGAGCTTTTTGGCCCCTCGCGCACATGAGCGTCACAAGCTCAAGCGCAACTGCTTCAATCAAAGAGTTTTGCTCATAGCGTAAAAAGTACTGTAACAAACATCTGGTCGAGCCGAATCCTTGCATTCCGATTAGCTTAGTTTGGAGCCTCCAAAGAACTTGACGTAGCGCGCCTGCCTTGGGCGCACACACCTGGACTCCAACAACTCCACTCATCACTTCTAACTACTAACGATTCCAACAAATCGGGAATTCTGCTTATCGCTCAAACATAACTCGAATGGATTGAAAACCTTGGATTCTTGCACAGCCGGTGCACAGTCCTCTGTCACCCAGGTCTTCGCTCTGGCGTGTCCCGGTTGAGCCTGTTCATGTGTCACGCGAAGATCAATGCTTAGCCGCAGCAATCGCGTTTCGAAGAATGTCCAGATACGTGGTGCCATAGCCTTGATACACGAGGCCCTGGGTGTACTGCGATCCTGTGGGAGATATATCGGTAGTAGTCGGAGCAGTGACGACCGACGGCTCAATTTGAGTATCCTCGTGCCATTCGTTGAAGGTGGTGATGTGAATCATCTTCAATTGACTATTGTTCGCATAAGGCAGGGCCAGGTCTTTCAGGAAACTCGTAAACATAGATCCTTCGGTCGCATTCGCGCTAGTCCTGCGAGCCAAGGCAGGGTTGTTCGCACAGGTTTGACGAACGGCTCGGTCATTGTATCCCGGCACGACGGAGGGAATGAAATCGACTCCCAACTGTTGTGCCACCGCTTGGTACTTCTGGTACATAGTTGCCTGGAGAGTGAGAAAGCCGTTGTCATCTGAATATCCAGCCATGCCTGCGTAAGGGTTGTACCCGAAGATTGCATCCCAGTTGACAATGCGCGCGGGATCGGGAGGATTCAGCGGATAGTATTCGTCGCCTACCAGATAGACGTTGAACCCGGCATTCGACATGGCCTTTCGGATTGAGGACACCATTTGCTGCACGGCAGAAACCGGCTGCAAGTTGAGGGAGCTATAGAAAAAGACCAACGGCCTCCCCTGGCTGACCCTCAAATAGCTGGGATGCGAAAAATAATGCAAGGCGAGGTATTGGAAATCCGAGAGAATAGTGATGACCTTGTCTGGTGTCAAATTATTATCTGATTTGAACCGGATCCCATAGTCGTAGAACATCGCGAAGCGTATATCCCCAATGTGCGGGTTGGTCAGAATGGTGTTTTGAATCGTGGTGTCGAGGAAATCGCTCGGCATCACCCATTCCAGATCCCAGACATTGATTCCTGCCGCCGTCGACCACGCGATCTGCTGGGTCACGACGTCCTCTTGCCGGGAATCGTATTTGCCCAGGACGGGTAACTGTGGAGGAATCAGTTCACCCCGCAGGGTCCCGTTGATGCACTCCGTGTGTTCAAAATTACTGGGTTGATACCAGGGATAGTAGCTCGCTGATACGAGGTACGGGTTTGGTTGCGGGGTGACGGTGAGGGTTGCGCTGGCACTGTGAGAGAGAGTTCCGCTGACGCCCTGAAATTCCACAAAAAAGGTTCCAGCCGCTGCTGGCGCTGAAAAGGTTACCTGCTGCGGCGTTCCGGAAGTAAGCATAAACGGCGCCGCAGGCGAAGGATCTACCCCGTTGGCGAATCCACTCGCGCTGACCGTCACCGGGCCGGTGAACCCGTTCTCGGCATTCAACGACACGGTTATGGGCGAAGTTGTCCCGCCGACCTGCGTAGAAACCGAAGCAGGAGAGATGACGATACTGAAGTCGGCGGCCGGCGGGGGTGGAGGCGGCGAAGAACTCCACACCCATTGAGAAGGCACAGACTGAAGATCGAGATCGAAATCAATATAGATTTTTTCAAGATGACTCCTGCAGCCCGCATCCACTTCCTGTAAGTACGATTCGTGCGTTTTCGTCGAGGCTATTGGTACAGTTCCGCGGTTGCCAAGTCGCTGCCAGAGCCTGTAGCGAGCCCCTGCCCTCCTGTCACGAGCACTTCTCCGTTTACGAGAAGTGTGGCGGTGTGGGATTCGCGTGGGGTGGTCATATCGGCAGTGGGGCTAAAAGTTCCACTTACAGGGTCGAAGAGTTCTGCCGCCGACAACGAGGTGATAGCGTTCTTCAATCCTCCTGTCACGAGGACCTTGCCATTGCTGAACAGAGTGGCGGTGTGCGACATGCGGGAGGTTTCCATATTGCCGGTAGGCGCAAAAGTCCCGCTGGCCGGGTCAAAAATCTCGGCCGTGGACAGTATCACACCGGGTTGTCCTCCTCCAGTTACGAGCACTCTTCCGTCATTTAGTAGGGTAGCTGTGTGCAAGAAGCGCGCGGTCTCCATACTACCGGTGGGCGCGAAACTCCCGGTGGACGGATCGAAAAGCTCGGCGCTGGCAATGTAACCTCCGCCTGTCGCGAGATTGACCCCTCCCGTGATGAGCACTTTCCCGGTATTGAGCAAGGTAGCTGTATGCGAGTAGCGCGCGGTTCCCATACTGCCCGTGAGCGCAAAACTCCCGCTGGCGGGGTCAAAAATCTCAGCACTTGCAAGGGCGGTCCCGGCATCTACCCCTCCCGTGATGAGCACTCTTCCATCATTCAGCAAGGTGGCCGCGTGCGCGGACCGGGCAGCTCCCATGTTGTGGGTGGGGGCAAAAGTCCCACTGGCCGGATCGAAAAGCTCGGCGGTCGCGAGGGTTGCTACGGAATTGTCTCCTCCCGTTACCAGTACTTTGCCGTTCTTAAGCAGGGTAGCCGTGTGTAAAATGCGCGCGTTCCCCATGCTGCCGGTGGGCGCAAAACTCCCACTGGCCGGATCGAAGATCTCGGCGGCCGAAAGGGTTGCTGTCGAACTACCTCCTCCCGTTACGAGCACTTTCCCGCCATTCATTAAGGTCGCCGTGTGCGATGTGCGGGCGGCTCCCATGCTGCCAGTGGGCGTGAAGCCCGTTGGGAGAACCACAATCTGGAAGATTTGCGGGACAGCATTTCGGCCGAGCGAGTCTTGCACTTGAACCGTGATGGGGAAAGAACCGGCGGGTGTAGGCGTCCCGGAAAGGGATCCGCCGCTGCTGAAATCCAGGCCGTTAGGCAGCACGCCAGTTTCGCTCCAAGTAAGGGGCGGAAAACCATCGGTCGCCGTGAAGGTAAAACCGACATAGGGCGAATTGAGAGTACCTATGGCTGGTGGAGGCGTAGTGTTAATGGCCGGAGGTGGCGGGTAGTTGATCACGATGGGGTAGTCCCCGCTGACATGGGTCGGCGGTGAGGCGGAGTCCGTCACAGTCACAACAACGTGATAGGTTCCGGTCCCGGTGGGAAGCCCGTAAATTGCGCCTATGACGAAGATGGGATTCTGGGGCGAGCCTAAAACGAAATCACAGCAGGTGAAACCGGGTGGTAGTGATGACCCTGGCGCGGCAGCCCAACTCCAATTGTAGGGTGGCGTCCCTCCGCTCGCGGTGAGCTGGAAGTACGTACCCACGAACCTTCCGTGAGGTTGGCCGTACTTCTGTCCAACCGTCGCGGGAGGCAGGAGGCCAGAGGTTATAGTGAGATTGGAACTCCCATTGGAGGAGACGGAGATCGACGTCGAAGTCCCTGTGATTGAAACCGTAACCGTGTCTGTTGCGGTGATCGTTTGATTGGTGGCGGTGTTCAGCGTGGCGGAAAAAGTTCCCGTGCCGTTCGCTAATGTCGCATTACCTGGTAGGGTTGCCTTCGCATCACTGCTAGCGAAGTGCAGCGTCTCAGAGTAGTTGGACACGGTGTTGTTGAACAGATCCTTCGCCGTCACCGAGAAATTGAAGGCCGTTCCAGTATTGGCATTGGCCGGAGCGATAACGGAAAACCGAGATGTTGGGGCGGCGCTGACGGTGGTCGGACTCGGAGTGCTGGTAATCGAAGATGTAGCCGTGTCGGTCGCCGTGATGGTCTGAATGCCGCTGGTCTTCAGCGTGGCCGAGAAGGTTCCCGTTCCGCTCGTTAGGCGCGAGTTGGCCGGAAGCACAGCTTGGCTATCCGAGCTTGAGAAGTGAACTGTTCCAGCATAGCTGCTAACCGTAGCGTTCGACGCATCAAGCGCGGCGACGGTGAAGTTGAAACCTGTCCCGGCGGTAGGCGTGGTCGTGGCCGGGGTGACGGAAAAGTGAGTGGCTACGGGGGGCGGAGGCTGGATTGAGGAGCCACCGCCACAAGCATTGAGGAGACTCAAACTACAAATTGAGATTAGCAACAACTGAGATTTTTTCATGACGCCTCCCCAAGATGCTATTCGCTATGCAAGGGCACGATTCAGGCTCTCTCGGTCACACTACTGCGGTAAAGTTTGCGGAGTTCCGAAGCGGCGATTGCGGCCCTCTCTTGGGGATCGAAATCGAGGCATCATTTCCGCCGGGGATAACTTGACAGTACTAGCTGTTGGTGACTGAGTGATTGGCGCTGGATTTAGTTCTGCCGCGGTCTGCGGGTCAACAGTATCGTAGTCACATCCCTCAACATCTGGATGATTCTCATCGCACGGGATCAGTAAGATTGCGTGTGTGTGGCCATTGGGGAGCATTCCCCTTCCAGCGATTTCCCCGCGATCGTTGATGAGATTGCCTGCGATAACGGTCAGGCCAGAACCGGGCAGGACTAGCTTCTCCAGGTCGACAATTGGCCCGCCGTTCTCCCACAGCCATCCGTGGAGATCCGCGCCACCAAAAATAAACGTGCCGCCGACAATCTGACCGTGTGAGTTTATGCTGCCGGCCTCACTGGCCGGGTCGGTACCTAGGGTCCCCAGATCAGTCATTACGCCGTGACGCCAGAGAAATGCGTGGCCGGTCTGGTCACCTGCAAGGTCAGAAAACCCGACAATTTCACCATCATCGTTTATCCAGTTAGGGTGTCCGTAAGTCCCTCCCAGTGTGCCCAGGTCCTTCATGCCTTCTGACTTACTCCAAAGAAAGGGGTGCACGATCAAATCTCCAGCCAGGTTCGAGACACCGATGACCTGGCCCCGGTTATTGAGAAAAAATGGGGCTCCGAAGGTCCCACCAAGGCTGCCCAGATCCGTCATCTTGCCGTCCTCCGGATCCCAAAGGAATGGGTCAACAGTTGGCGTGCCAGTCGACGGATTGGCAACGAAGTTGGTGTAAGACCAGCCCGCAACTTGGCCGTGATCATTGTTTATGAGAGCGGCGCTGTCAGGGCCACCGAGCGTACCTAAGTCGCGCATAGAGCCGTTTTGCCACACAAATGCGCGTGTCTCGGTTGTGCTGTTCGAGAACAGACTATTAAAGGCAAACGTGTTACCAGAACATCCGCCAGTCGTCGTCAACACGTGGCACGCTGCTTGGGGGGAATTTGCGAAAGGATCCGGAGAGGCATTCGCCGCGGCACCTACCACCTGGCCGTGATCATTAATCGCGTTTGCGTTGCTAGCGCTACCTCCAAGCGTTCCAAGATCGCGGATTCGATCCTTCTGCCAAATCACACCGCGCACTTCGGGGCTACCTGTGAATGGATCAATCGATGCATTCTGCGACTGGCCGACGCTCACTCCACTCTCGTTAATTGTGTAAGCGAAACTGCTCGCTCCGCCGGGCAGGGTGCCAAGGTCGGTCGTTACACCATCCTTCCAGACGAACGCGTGATCAACGAAACCGTCGAAGAAGCCAGTTGGATCGTGAGCTGATGTATCGGCTACTCCCGTAGCAGCCCCTCGACTGCTTAGACCCGCGGAAGATGGAACGCTGTACTGACTGGCTGGTCCGCCGAACGTGCCCACGTCGAAGAGCTTGTAATGATGGTGTTCTTTCTTTCCCTCCTGAGCGGCCGCGCCGACCGACATCGCCAGCGTCGTGAATAAGGTCACTAGGATCAAAGAGTTCCATTTCCTATCTTTCATACTGTCTCCTTGTCGTTTTCAATTGGAGGAGGAACTGAATTCACTACCGATCCACGATCTGGTGCCGTAGACGAGCTGCCGAATGCGCAAGAGCACTCGGCATTGTCGGGAGCACCCCGCCGTACTAGAATCTGTGCCGGTCGGCTTCGGATCGCAGGCCATCATTCCTCACGAGCGATGGACCGTAGCGCGTTTGCGGTTTCGGAGTCCTTCCGAAGTTCCGGCAAATTTCTGGCAGACCGTATGGCACTGGAAATGAAGCACTTCTACGCGTTCGGGCCCCTTCGTTTCGATCCCGAGAAGCGCGTACTGGTGCGCGATGGCACGCCGGTTCCCCTGGCGCCGAAGGCTTCCGAAATACTTCTCGTGCTTATAGAGCATGCCGGGCGCCTGGTTGAAAAGGACGCGCTGATCAACCGCGTCTGGCCCGACGCCTTCGTTGAGGAAGGAAACCTCAACAAGAACATCTTTTTTTTGCGGAAAGCCTTAGGAGAATGGGACGGCGGACGGGAGTACATCGAAACTGTCCCTAAACGCGGTTATCGGTTTGTCGCGCCCGTAAGTGACGTAACTCACGCCGAGACTGCCCTGCACCTGCGATCTGCTGCAGCCACAAATCTGACCGGAAGAAGAGTTTCACATTACCGGGTGCTGGAGATACTGGGTGGCGGCGGCATGGGCGTGGTTTATGAAGCGGAAGACTTGAAACTGGGCCGTCGCGTTGCGCTGAAGTTTCTCCCCGAAGAACTTGGGAACGATCCACAAGCTATCGAGCGCTTTGAGCGGGAGGCGCGGGCCGCTTCCGCACTCGACCATCCTAATATCTGCGCTATCCATGAATTCGGAGAGCACGAGGGACAGCCATTCCTGGCGATGCAATTGCTGGAGGGACAGACGCTACGGGAGCTGATCGCTGCCGCGGGTCCAGGAAAACCGCCGCTGGAACTCCACAAGCTGCTCGATCTGGCCGCGCAGATTGTGGATGGGTTAGACGCGGCGCACCGCCAGGGGATCATTCATCGCGACATCAAGCCGGCAAATATCTTCGTCACCACGGCAGGTCAAGCGAAAATCCTGGACTTCGGTTTAGCGAAACTCACTCCCACCGGAAACACGGCAGCCGACTTCCTGACCGCGGATCATCCGCAGGAAATCAGCGCGCAGGAACCAACGCCTGAAACCGAGTCGCTGACCGCCTCGAGTCCTTTCCTCAGTCGCACCGGTGTGGCCATGGGGACGGCCGGTTGCATGTCACCGGAGCAAGTGCGTGGCGAGAAGTTGGATACGCGAACGGATCTGTTCTCCTTCGGTTTGGTGCTTTACGAATTGGCGACCGGGAAGCGTGCCTTCGCGGGCGACACCGGGCCGGAACTTCAAGAAGCCATCCTCAAGAACTTGCCTACTCCCGTACGGGAAGTGAATCCGAAACTCTCCGCAAAGCTCGAACAAGTCATCAGTAGGGCGCTCGAAAAAGATCGCGAGGCTCGCTATCAATCCGCTTCGGAAATGCATACGGATCTGAAGACTTTGAAACGGGAGATTGAGCCGAGGCATCGCGCTCGGTGGAGAGAAATGGCCGCAGCAGGCATTGTCGTACTACTCCTCGCGAGCGCGGCTCTGTGGTTCGCCAAACGCCAGCCGCAATCTCTTGCGGTTTTGCCACAAATCAAGCTGCGGCAACTCACCAATAACTCCAGCGAGAACGGCGGGGGAGGCGGTGTCATCTCTCCTGATGGAAGATACCTGGCGTACATAGCAAGGTTGGGGCTACATATCAAACTCATCGAAGGAGGCGAAACGCAGACGATCCCTCAGCCGGACGAGCTCAAGAGCAACCAGGTCGACTGGGAGATTGGCCAGTGGTTCCCGGACGGAACGAGGTTTCTCGCCTATACCCATCCGCTAGGGGGCGACGCCAGTAATTGGACTTCCCAGGGCGCCAGTATCTGGATTGTCTCCGTGCTGGGTGGACCTCCCCGCAAGCTTCGCGATGAGGCCTACGGAGATTCCATCTCTCCTGATGGTTCCACCATTTCGTTCCAGACAAACCCTGGCAGATTTGGTGATCGAGAAATCTGGCTGATGGGATCCAATGGGGAGCAGGCGCGCAAACTTTATGACACTGACGAAAACAGTGCCATTGTGGAACTAAATTGGTCCCCAGATGGACAACGGGCCCTCTACAGAAAGATCGACGAGGCCGGCCAACGCCTCCTCACCCGCGATTTGAAGGGGGGGCCGCCCGTTGCGATCCTGTCACCTCCTGAGGCGAACAGACTGAATGACTTTCTGTGGTTGCCCGATGGCCGGGTGATTTACGCACTTGTAGAACCAGACCCCGATGAGCATACCTGCAACTACTGGCAAATACGCATTGACACACGAAGTGGTGAGCCCATCGAGAAGCCCCGGCGCATTACGAACTGGGCAGGCTTTTGCGTGGGCTCCACGAGTGTGACAGCCGATAGTAAACGGCTCGCATTTGGGGAATGGAGACCCCACAACAGCGTATATGTGGCTGAGCTTCAAGCTAATGGAACGCGCATAACCGCCCCAATCCGTCTCACGTTGGACGATGGGTGGAATAACCCGTTAGGATGGACAGCCGATAGCAAGGCAGTTATTTTTTTTTCCGACCGCGATGGCACAAAAGGGCTCTTCAAACAGTCTCTTGGCAAGGACACCGCGGAGCGCATCAGCAATGCGAAAGAGGACGGATACGTATTATCCGCCTGTGTAAGCCCGGAGGGCTCCTCGGTTTTCTACAGGTCCAATCCGGAAGAGCATGGTCCCCCGGCGCCAAGCAAACTCATGCGCGTCCCGATAACGGGGGGATCGCCGCAGTTGGTATTGACAGCAAACCTGGAGGGAGGTCCCCGGTGCGCCAAGTCCCCAGCAACATTGTGTGCCATCGCTGAGTGGAGTCCGGATCGGAAACAGCTTGTGTTTGAAGCGTTCGACCCTGTGAGGGGCCGGGGGCGCGAACTCGCTGAATTGAAGACTGACGAGATGCCTGATTATCAATGGGATCTTTCTCCCGACGGTACTCGCATCGCCATCCTCAAGAACCAAGAAGGACGAATCCAAATCCTTTCGCTGAACGGCCGGGCGGCACAGGAGATCACCGTGAAGGGATGGAATTCGTTGAATAGTGCGGATTGGGCCGCAGATGGGAAGGGTCTGTTTGTCTCCAGCCGCAAGGAGCGAGGGCCTGTCCTCCTGAGCGTAGATCTGCAGGGCAACGCTCGCGTCCTGTGGGAGCACGCGGGGAGCTTCAAAACCTACGGCGTGCCTTCCCCCGATGGACACCATTTGGCGATGCAAAGGTGGATCGTGGATGGCAACATGTGGATGATGGAAAACTTTTGAAAACAACTCTCACACGGGCATCCCGCGAAGTTTTGCATTTCAGGATTAGAATTGGATTTGAGCCTTCACCTGAACCATGCGGGAAGAAACATTTGCGTTAAGTCCTGACCCGAGAACACTAGTAGGAGGCTGCTCCTGATAGAGAATCTGACCATACGTGCCGTCCGAACTCACATTATCGGGAAACCCAAAATTGGCATGGTTGAAGAGATTGAAAAACTGGAAGCCGATGCTCAGCACGCCATTCTCCCAATGGGGGATCTTTGTGTTTTTCATGATCGCGAAATCCGTGTTGATATAGCTCGGACTTCGAAAACGATTGCGGCCTTGCGCAAACGTCACGCTCGGGCCACTGCAGGGACCTTTCGGACCCGGCAAATTCCCGGTGTTGAATCCCGTCTCGCACCCTGACTGCAGAAACAAGGCGCCGGGATTGGGTGATCCCGCGCCCACCGTTTGCGCAGGCAGACAGGGAACCGGTGACGCAGGAATGACCGCACCTTTCCCGCAGGGTCCGGCGGGATCAAGAGGAGCGACCGGCACGGAATAAACTACTCCTAGGAAATTCTTAATCGAAGTGCTTTCCGAATTGTCAATCACCGTATAAGGAAGACCTGTGCGAGCGAAGATCGTTCCCGAAATTTGCCAACCCTTCACAAGATTGTCCGAGCCGTGTCCGCGTAGGGCCTTCTTGACCGGGACTTCCCAAACGTAATTTGCATTGAAAGAATGGCGCACGTCGTAATCCGCTTGCCCGTAGCTTCCGCGAAGATTGTTCGCGTCCTGTGGGAAGAGGGAACTGCCGAAGACAAATTGCCTGAGACCTCCGTTAGAGACCTCGTCCAGCCCATGTGAGTAGGTATAGTTGGCTTGAAACAAGCCGCTACCCCACCGGGTAACTCGTTCTTCAAAGGAAACGACCATGCCGTGGTAGTTGGAGACGGCATTGGTATTCCACTCCGTTACCAGGCCGAATCGCGGGTCCGCGCACGGGGGAACCGGTGGGCTGCTGCAATTCACCTTCGGGAACGATCCAAATCCAGAAGCATTCGCATTCGGATTCTGCACGAGCTCATGGATACCGTGATTTCCAAAATAGCCGATGGTCACGGACGTGGAAGCCCCGAAACCTTGCTGGGCTTGCAGACTCCATTTTTGATATTGCGCCGAATGCATTGTTTTTGCCGGAGTCTGAAAGCCCGGGGGATTGAAGTTTGGATCCGCCGCCTGGATCTGAGCGAGAGTCTGGCCAGTGTCAAAACCCTTCAAAAATGTTGCATTGGACATCGCGGCATTTTGGGACAGGCTATTCGTTTCACCGGGGGTGAGGTTAAACCCACTCACAGAGTAAAAATTGAAGAACGGTGCGTTGTTAGCGACAGCTGTCCCGGGGGCACCAGGGACCGGGTCGTAAAAGATACCGCCGCCGCCGCGGATCACCGTGTTGTGAGACACGCCGAAGGGTTGCCATGCAAAACTGAACCGCGGCGACCATACGATACTGTCCGTATTCGGGAAAGCTTGTTTTTGATTAATCAGGATCGCTTCCTTGTACGGCTGATTCGGGTCATGGCTGGCGGAACTAAAGGGTCCGGAAAGCCGAGCGAAACAGCGAGATTCACAAACCGGATTGGATTGGTGATCGGCACGCAACACAATCGTAAGCGTCAAGTTGGCCCGGGCATGCCACTCTTCCTGGCCGTACAGCCCGAGACTATAGAAAGCGAAACGGTTCCAGGTCACCGGGGGATAGGTTTGGAAAAGCGTTGTAAAATCCGCTTTTGGGCTGGATGGATCTACTCCTCCAGAGAAAAATGCGCCAATGGAGTGCGGAATTAACTGCCCTGTTCCACTGAAATTGTAGCCGCCCCCTGTCCAATAGGTTCGCAGGAAGCTCACTCCAACCCCAAACTTATGCTTGCCCCGCGTCTTCACCAAGTCGTCTGCCATTTGATACGAGGTTGTTTTTGAACCGCCCGGCAATGCATACAGGTAGTCAAGGCCTCCCAGCAGGGAGAAAGCGCTGTTCGCGACAAACCAGTTCAGGGTTGTAGGAAATGCCGTCAGAGTTTGCGCTGAATTCGCGACACCCGTAACTTGGTTGATGTAAGTCCCCGCAAGCACAAACTGGTTCGCCGCTGTCGGGCCAAGGGTGTGCGTCTCGCTGAGCTGGGCTTGCCACCACGGCTGATTGGCGTAGGCATTGAAGAGCGGGCTGACCGGATCGACGTAGACGGCACGATTTCCGTGATCGTACTGAACGAGCAGGAGTACGCGGTCACTGGCCCTGATGTTCCAATCCATCCGGCTCGACACAATCGATTCGCTGGCTGGCCGATCAATGTTTTTCAGGAAATGTACCGCACAGGCATCTTTTGTCCCCAGCCCCTGTGGTCCCGTCCAACCGTTGCAGCCCAGGGAATCAGCAAAGTTGCCGCGAATCGCCGTACTCGCTCCTGCTGTGCTGTTATATAGATTGAACATCTGCTGGTAAAACTTGTGGGATGCCGACATCGGTCCGAATATCGAATCGATATTGGCCATGGTCGCGGATTCAAATTTCGCGCTGGGTAGCACCACCTGAAAACTGGTTGGAAGTAAAACGCGCATGCCCTCGGTGTCAAAAAAGAAGAACAGCTTATCCTTTTTAATTGGGCCACCCAGGGACCCCGCCCACTGATTGGCGAGATCGAAGGGGCGCGGGTTTCCGAACGCATTGTCGATCCAGTCATTGGCATTCAACGCGCTTCCGTTCCAGTAGTACTGCGCGTTGCCATGAAAAACATTGCCGCCGGATTTTGTTATGTAGTTGACATTCGCGCCTGCGGCTTCACCGAATTGACCGGAATAACCATTGCTGACGATTGTCGCCTCTTGAACCTCGTTCTGCCCCAACATCATCCCCAAGGCTCCGCTGTTGTTGGTATTCAGTTGAATGTTGTTGTTGTTCATCCCGTTTAGGGTGAACAGATTGGAACTGCCCGGCATCCCCAAAATAGAAACATTCCCTATGTAACTGAGGCCGATCGTGTCCGTATTCATGATCGCGCCGGGGGCGGTTTGGGCGATGTAGGTGAGATCGTTCCCGGGGTTCGGGACTTGAGAAACCTGCAATTGGTTCATCGTGGTGGAGACGTCGCCATTCTCCGCCTGCAGCAGAGGGACCTCGCTTGTCACCTTCACCGTCGCGCTTCCTCTCGCAATTTCGAGCGTGACATTCAATGTCCCCGGCGGCCCGAGCAACACATTGACCTCGTGGCTCTCTTCGCGAAAGCCGGCGTGTAACACGGTTAATGTGTATCTTCCAGGTGCTAGGAAGAAGAACCGGTACACACCGTCACGGTCGGTTTTGACAGTTTGGCGCGTTCCCTTGTTGTTGTCTCTTATTTCCATGACCGCATCGGGTACCACCGCATGGCTCGGATCGCTTACAACGCCGGTCAATCCACCAGAAGTGGTTGTTTGGGAACGCGAGTCTTCGATAGAACAAAGTGTGAGAGAAACAATTAACACGAGCTGGATCGGGAGCTTCCATCTCTTCAAAGGACGAGCAACATTCCAAGCAAATCTTCCCACGGTCTTTACGACCTACGGACGTAGCTGCAATATTACCCGATTCCCGCCGCCCCGAGGTTTTTGATTGAAATCTAGAGAGATGCTTGCTTCGAGTACGCGAACGCACGCTTGCACACCCATCTCCCGATGGGCACCTCTTGGAATTCCATCGCTAGCGCCCAGTTAGAGCGAGGAAAACCCGGCAATTCTTGCTGAACAATAGACTGCAAATGAGGGCTTGCAGCGCAAAGTTAGAAGGTTGTAACGCTAGCAAAACAAACGAAAGTCGGTCTGTGCGAACAGGTCAGGGTGAATTAGCAAACCGCCGCCATCTATCGCCCTGAACGGAAGGAACGGAGCAGGCTCTGCCCGGGGTGCACCAAAATGCAGCAACCGAAGGAGGGACTGTCACCAAATGCGGTTATAAGTTACAATGTTGCAAGACGTTAGCCGCGGAGAGGTGGCAGAGCGGCTGAATGCGGCGGTTTGCTAAACCGTTGTAGGGGCCAAAACTCCTACCGGGGGTTCGAATCCCCCCCTCTCCGCCAGAATCTTTTGAATCAGTCCGATAGCGTTAAATCAGCGCTCTCGCCTTATTTCCTTCACAGCGGGTCAAACCATCGAAATGTAGTAAAAATGTAGTAATCGGATGGCGCTTAACAAAGCTGTAGGGCCATTGGATTTGCCATTCGAGTGAGACACCCTGGTAATGGAACGAACTTTACTGGTTAGCCAACTCTCCAGGAACTTGTTGATAAGTCCTTCCAAATCAAGAAATCGTCGCAGACAAGTTCCTGGCACTAGCGACGCGTCGAAGACGCAGTCAGGGCTTATCAGGAGTTGACCACCAAGGCGCAACCAAACTGCGGAACAGTGTCCCGAGGGAACAGGGAATGTTAGCCTGAATCGCAAATGACACTTTCACGGGGAGGCGGATTGGAAAGAATCATCGCAGCGGTGGTTTTGATGCTAGGTCTGGCTTACGGCCAACTGCTACAGAAGAGAACGGCAGCCATATTGTGTTGCCGAACCCAAAATTATTGAGATGCAAATCTTCTGATTGCTCCCAGGTTTGGTTAGAGAAATCCGCAGAAACAAACGCCGTATTCCCGAAGCAAGTCAGCATCGACATGAATCAAAGTTGCCTCTACGGGATGACGGCGCTATACGACAAATCCATCCCTCTCGACGACATCAAGGCCGCAATAGATAAACGCTACGGGAAGTGGGCTGTCCCCGAGTTCGCAAATTCGCCATTAAAACTCTGGCGCGTGGAGCCAGAGAAGTTTGCGATTACGTTGAGTACAGCCGATAAGAAGGATGAAAAACGAAATATAGCCGAAGCGGGAACCAAACAGGCTCTATATATAGCCTTTGGAGGAAAATCCGCGTACGATATCCCCTGAACTGGCGTGTCCCCACCACGGAAAGTTCCCATTTCAGAATAGTGGCCAAGTCCTGATTAACGCGGAAACCGTCCATTTGAATTGACTTCTCCGGTTAGCCGACTTACCAAGCAAGTGGAATTACTTCCGAGTTGCCAATCGCTCCACCGATATCCTGACGTGCAAATTCAGATGGTGAGCGTCAAACGCCTTGATTGCGACACGTGGCTGTACTCTGACCACGTCCTGAAATAAACTGCGCAAATGCCGCATGGCCGCAACCCGATGACAAGTGAGATGGTAGTGTCGAAGCTGTACGAAACAGTCGATTCCACGGGGCGGCTCGATGCGCAGCGGCTTGAGCAGTGGCTTCGCGTTCTTCGACGCCGCCCAGCAGTTGAAGCATTTGAGGCTCTGATCGGGGTGTTTTGTAACGCGAACCGACCCGATAGCCGTTACCTTGACCAAGAGTACGCTGGTCGGTTGCTCTTGTCTCTCAAACCGCCAAGCCCGCCAGATGTCCAAACGGTAATCAAGCGTACTTTACCGACATGGGACCTCAGCGTTGAGCAACTGCCCATGTATTTTGAGGCAGCCATCGGTCGTGAGGCCGTCCTGCAGGCGCTGGATATGCTGGGCTCGCGAGGCTCCTCCAAACAAGAGCAGAGGGCAATCGAGACTTTTCGTTTTTGGCTTCGTGGCCGACCGCATCATCTCCGAATAGGTCCTGATTAAACGCGTTAACCGGTAAGGTCAAGTACTAGCCGGAACCTTTCCGATTTCCCGACTCTCCAGGAACTTGTTGATAAGTCCTTCCAAATCAAGAAATCGTCGCAGACAAGTTCCTGGCACTAGCGACGCGTCGAAGACGCAGTCATGGCTAATCAGGAGTTGTATACCGCAACGGTTGTAGACTGTGACGAATGACAACCGACAAGGCGTGGCTGGACGTTTTGCTTGTAGTCGAGGAAAGTGAGTTCTTCACTCGTTCCAAAAGCGGAGCGATTTGGGGCACCGTTTACTTCCAGATTGGTGACAATCAGTTCTTCCCACAGAAAGGCTGGACAGACCTTGTCGCGGCGTTCTTAGCATCTTGGCTAGAAGGATTGCGTCGCGTCACCGGAGGAATTGTGGGAACAGAAAGGGTCCATTTTTTCGACGGTCCATTTGCGGTGGACATTTCTCTAACAGAAAAGGGACTCTTAAACCTGAGTTTTGTGCACAAGGAAAAGTCGGAGTTATCCAAGGTGGTTGAGGTTAAGCAACTGCTGGCGCATTCGGCCTCGGTAGCTAGAGAACTGTTTTCAAAATGCGAGCACAAAGGGTGGAACAATCAAGATACAGTGGCTCTCGCCGCGCTCATCAAGCAAATTCGGTACTAGGAGCCACAAGTCCGGTTAGCCGACAAATCGGGACTTGAGCAGGTTCCATGGCATAATCCCAAAACAATGCGTGCTGCGGTCATACTGGCGGTACTTTTCAGCTTCATTACCAGTTGCTCTAAGCCGGAGGTGGCTCCCTCATTGACGCCCAAATTCACCGAGCTATCTGACTCGGACAGAGTACGACTCGACCAGCAGAGAGCTATAGTTGCATCGACCGCCAAACAGAAGTACGGAACAGGCGGCCTTACGAAAACCGTAGCAGACTTACCTGTCCTCCAACGCTTGATTGACGACAATGCATTTAACAAAACGCAGACGTACGAATTACAGAGCCTCGGAGTCGCCTTCGGAGATGTCTTGGCAAGTGAGCTTCCGCTGAGTTGGACTATGGTGACCGATGAATATGGCACCGACCCCACGCTTCGCTACAAAGATAGGCCAGTAAATATCAACGCTCTAACGATGATTTCCAAGCGGGTCGAACGAGGTGAAGTTGTGAATCTAGTTCAACTTCTCCAAATCACACGTGACCAGCTAAGACATTGGCAGTAAGGCAGCAATCTTCAACCAAACCACCAAGTCCGCAAACTGGACATGTAGGTTTTAGTACGAAGATGTCCGATTTCAGCGATGAATTGAAGGGCAGGCGGTGTCTTTCGCGTTCAGGCTCGGCGCTGGTTGGAACTCGGCTGGCGCTATCACAACAACTCGAAAAGTCATCCACTTCGCAGTCTTGCCTCCATCAGCGGTTTCATATTTGATGGGTTTAAGCCTTAGAACTGCCGACCGCAAAGCAGGTAGAGCGGAGATGAACTTTCCAGCCGCTTCTGAGTCCGCGCTCGACATAGCTTCCTCGACCAATTTCGCGGCGTGTTCGTATTCCTGCCGATTTAAAACGAAGAACACTTCGTGCTCATATTCTAACTGGTGTTCCAAGGTTTCTCCGTAACCCGTCGAGAGCCACTGGGAATTTTCAGAATGAAAAGGCGGATTGACAGGGAAAGCGTAGTCATCCGCGCTATCAAGCGGTCGTATTTGGATAGTCCAGCCCCAGTTTTCGTTCTTAGGAGCCAACGACGGTGATAGCTGAATCGATAAACCCCCGCCTAATTCGTGGGAATACTCTGCACCTCCGTTGACGCGGCCTTCAAACGAAAATTCATGGCAGGTGCGAGTGACTGTGGCGGGAGTAGGTTTTTGCTGTTGTTTAGACGGCAGAAACGAAATGATAATAAGACCGATTACGAGGAATCTCATTGCTTCACCGACCGTCAACGAATCTAGCACAGGATTCGCACGTTCTACCTCCATTGTACAGGCTAAGTCCTGGTAACGTCAGTGCTCTATCGGAGGCGCGTTTTCACGAATGAGTTAAGGCGGGCACGGTGGTCTGCGCGCGTTCGATAGAGCCGTTTGAACGAAGCCGCCCGTGGTTGCGGCGGACGCGGGCCCTATGCA
>Ga0210399_10000486_pt1 | contig 31964 bp, 29 predicted proteins | sample IncBWC14MmetaG_FD_150865 | JGI IMG/M metagenome (GOLD analysis project Ga0210399, IMG submission 150865) | Forest soil microbial communities from Barre Woods Harvard Forest LTER site, Petersham, Massachusetts, United States - Inc-BW-C-14-M | ecosystem: Environmental > Terrestrial > Soil >... | reverse complement strand
GTCGGCGGCGTCGTCGTAGGTGTCCTCCGTGAAGTCCCATTGGAACTCGCTCTCGAAGCGGCTGTGGTACACCTTGCCCACCCGGGCCGTGAAGTAGCCGTTGGCGTGGAAGTGCTCCTGCAAAGGAATGGCGCCTTGGAGCCAGGCCCTCGGCGGGCGGAGGTTGCCCCAGACCTGCGTCTTTTCCGGCCCCCAGCCGGTGAGGAACGACGTACGGCTGGGACTGCAGAGCGGGTATTGGCAGTAGGCGCGGTCGAATCGCCGTCCGCGCCGGGCCAAGCGCTCCAGCTGGGGCGTGCGAGCGTCCCCCCCGTAAAGGCCGATGTGGTAGGAGAGATCGTCGAAAATGACGAAGAGCACGCTCGGCCGCGCGGCGGGGAGGCGGGCGGGGCCGCGGCCGCCGCACGCCGTGGCCGTCGCGAGGGCCATCACCAGCAGCAGCCTGAGCCTCGCGTGGCCTTCGGGCATGGAGCGGCGAGTCTAGGGCGGGGCCTCCACGGGTGTCAACGCGTCCGCGCCCCGATCCCAGAAGACGCTCCTCCCAGAAGGCGGCCAACCGCCCCTTTGGGCGGGCGCGGCCTGAAGCTGGTCCAGAAAGGCGCGCGCGCCCGGTCCCGTGAGCGGGCTACGCGGCCCAAGCAGGAAGGCGCGGTTCAGGGAGTAGTTCATGAGACCGCCGCGGGAGTGCGGCTCGTCGGGGGCGATGGCGTGCACCACTTCGTGGGCGACAACCCGGGCCAGGGCCAGCGCGACCTCCCCCTCCTGTCGGGCGGTGAGGGCACGCTCGGGCGCCTGGTGGCCGAGGGTCCAGCGCACGCTGGACAGGAACACCCAGACGGCACGGGTGGGGCGCTGGTTCCGTATCACGAGGCCCATGACGTGCGCGCCCTCGCTTCCCCGCCGCGGGTCGGAAGGGAGGAGGATGATGGGGAGCTCGGGGACCGGCCCCTCCTCGCAGGTGCTGCCCGGCCCCCCTTGCCTCCAGGCCACCTCCACTCCGATGTCCCGAAACGTCGCTGCCACCTCGCGCTGGAGAGAGGAGGAGGCCGAGGGCAGTAGCCGGTTGGGGTCGAACCAGACGAGGACGAGGGCGGGCGAGGGCGCTGCCGCCGCGGTCCTGAGGTCGGGGGCGGCGCCCGACGGGGGGACCACCGCCGACGAGGGTGGGATCAGATCCGCGCCGGTGGTTTGGGCCGGGCTCCCCCCGAGGGCCAGGAGCGCGAACAGCCATCGGGGATGAAGTCGGGGCCTGGCGGGACGAGTCCCACCAGCCGCGACGCCAACCGGCCTCGGCGCAGGATGGGTGGGGGCCACGTCCATGAACCAGCCTCCGTTTTCAGTGTCGCTATCATCTGACGCCGCAGAGAACCAAAAGGTTCGTAAGCAAAAAACTGAATGACATCCAGACCGCTCTATCAAGTGAGCTCTGATGTGAGGAGGAAATGCGCTTCTTGTGCGGCGGGCGAGGGGAGGGACAAGGGTCCGCCGGCTTCAGAAGATTGGAGGGTAGACGCGCCCGGCGGAGAGGGGAGCGCGTGCTCTCGAGTTCGGCGGGAATCTCTAGGGCGCCCGCTCGAACGAAAGGACGCTCAAGCCCACCCGGTGGCCGTCGGGATCGCGAAGGTAGAGGGTGTGTGCGGTGCGCCCCTCCACCGTGACACCGGCCGCGGCCAGGCGCCTCTCCCAGGCCAGAAGGTCGGAGACCGCGAAGGCCAGAAGGTGACCGGAACCCGCTTCCGGGCCGCTCCCCCCCAGGCGTCTCTCCAGCATGACCACCGTCTCTCCCGCGCGCAGCCAGATGGAGCGGAGGGCACCGCCCTCTTGGAAGCGGCGCAGCTCGGGCAGACCCAGCAGGCCCGCGTAAAAAACCAGGGACCGTTCGGGATCGGCCACGCGCAGGGCCAGGTGGTGCATCGCACCCACGCGTTCGGGGACGCTCATGCTCGGCCTATTTGACGTAGACGGTCTTGACGTTCACGAACTCGCGGATGCCGAACAGGCCCAACTCGCGGCCGTATCCTGACTCCTTGACGCCGCCGAAGGGCAGGCGAGGATCCGACTTCACGGGAGCGTTCACGAAGCAGCATCCCGCCTCGAGCTCCTGCGCGGCCAAGCGCTCGCCCCGCGCCGCGTCGCGCGTAAAGACGGCCGCCCCTAGGCCGAAGGATGTGTCGTTGGCGACGCGCACCGCCGCCGCCTCGTCCTTCACTGTGATGAGGGCGGCCACGGGCCCGAAGAGCTCCTGGTCGTGAGCGGGCATGCCCTTGCGGACGTCGCCGAGCACGGTCGGGGGGTAGAAGGCGCCCCTGCCCTCGGGGATGCGGCCGCCGAGGAGGACGCGCGCCCCCTGGGCCACGCTGCCCGCGACCTGCCGGTGCAGTTCGTCGCGGAGATCGCGCCGAGCCTGGGGCCCCACGTCCACGCCGTCCGCGAGCGGGTCCCCCACCTTCCGGGACCGCATCCTCTCCACGAACAGCTCCTCGAAGCGCGGCTGCACCGACTCCACGACGACGAACCGCTTGGCCGCGATGCAGCTCTGGCCGCTGTTGATCAGGCGCGAGGCGGCGCAGGTCTCGGCCGCCGTCTCCAAGTCGGCATCCTCCAGGACGAGGTAGGGGTCGCTCCCCCCCAGCTCCAGCACCGTCTTCTTGAGGTGGGCCCCCGCGTGTGCCGCTACCTCCCGGCCCGCGGGTGCGCTGCCGGTGAGGGTGACCGCCGCCACCTCGGGGGCCTCGATGAGGCCGGCCACCCGCTTTGAGCCCACGAGCAGGGCGCGGAACAGCCCAGCCGGGAAGTCAGCGGCGCGCATGATCTCACCGATGGCGAGCGCGCACCCCGAGACGTTCGAGGAGTGCTTCAGGAGGGCCGCGTTTCCCGCCATGAGGCCGGGGGCCAGGAAGCGAAAGACCTGCCAGAGGGGAAAGTTCCAGGGCATGACCGCGAGCACGACTCCGAGGGGCGCGAAGGTGATGAAGCTCCGGGAGGCGTCGGTGGCCACCACCTCCGGCCTCAGGAAGCCCTCCGCTTCTTCCCCGTAGTACTCGCAGACCCAAGCGCACTTCTCGGCCTCCGACCGCCCCTGGGCCAAGGGTTTTCCCATCTCGAGGGCCATCAGCCGGGCGAGGTCCTCGCTGCGTTCGCGTAGGAGAGCGGCGGCGCGTCGCATCTTCGAGGCCCGTTCCTGGAAACCGGTCCGTCGCCACTCCCGGAAGGCAGAGTCCGCCGCGCGCAGCGACGCGGCCACCACTTCGGGCGCGTCCTCGTCGTAGTCGCGAATCCGTTCGTCGTTTGTGGGGTTGATCGATTGCAGCGCCATGTTTCCGGCCTCTGGGCGCGGTCGGCCCGCGTTCGCAACCATCTTATCGTGACCGGTTCATCGTGACCCGCTCCGCGAAAGGTGCTATGCTCCGCGGATTATCAGGGTCAAGAGGGGGGACGGAGTCCGGGGAACGGCGGCCGAAACGCGGACAGCCTGTGGCCTCTCGGACCCCTTGCGCAATTCCCAACAGACGCCCCTTCAAATAGTTAGAAGAATTCCCGGGTGGCACGCGGGTTGCTCCGATTAGGAGCGAGACGGTTGCCATGATCTGTCCTTCCTGCCAGTCCGAGAACACACCCACCGCGGACGCCTGCTTCACGTGCGGGAGGGCCCTCGGAGCCCTCACTCAGGGTGCCGTGATCGGAAACCGGTACGAGATCCTGAGCCCTCTGGGTAAAGGCGGCATGGGAATGGTATACAAGGCCCACGACCGCATGCTCGACGAGACCGTGGCCATCAAAGTCCTGCGCAATGAGTTCGTGGGGACGTCGGAGATGGCGAGGCGCTTTCGGCACGAGATCAAGCTGGCCCGCCGCGTCTCTCACCGCAACGTCTGCCGGATCCACGAGTATGGCGAGGACGGAGGGTTGCGCTACATCTCGATGGAGTACCTGGAAGGCACCGATCTCAAGCACCTCCTGCGGGACACGGGGGGCCTGCCCGCGGACCAGGCTTTCGAGGTGGCCATCCAGCTGGCGGAGGGACTACAGGCCATCCACGACGTGGGCATCATCCACCGGGACCTCAAGACCCCTAACATCATGCGGGACGCCAAGGGGGTCATCCGTCTGATGGATTTCGGCATCGCCAAGGAGGGAAGCGACCTGGGCACGGGCGGCAGCCTCACCGCGACCGGCCAGATCATGGGCACGCCCGAGTACATGAGCCCGGAGCAAGGCCGCGGGGAGAGGATCGACTTCCGGAGCGATATCTACGCGCTCGGGGTCGTGGACTACGAGATGTTCACCGGCCAGGTGCCGTTCCGCGGCGACACGCCGGTGGCCACGATCTTCAAGCACATCCAGGACCCGGTGCCCCTCGAAGGCGGGCCGGCCAGCCGCATCCCCGGCTCCGCGGTCCCCCTCCTCCGGAAGGCCCTGGCCAAGGACCGCTCGGCCCGCTTCGCTTCCGCGGGGGAAATGGCGGAAGCCTTGCGGCACGCGCGGGCGGCGGCGGCCGGGTCCCTGCACGTCTCCCCCGCGGGGGCGACGACCCCGGCCTTCACCGCGGTGACGCGCCCGCTCCGCGAGAGCGACCCCGCGGTGCCTCTCCGCGATCGGCGCCAGACCGGCCGCCTGGACATCTTTGTGAACCTGATCGTGCGGCGCGTCGGCACCCTGGGAACCGTCCTCCAGGAAGAGCGCACCATCGCGGAGAACATCGGCCGCGGGGGGGCGCGGGTCCTGACCGGCATGGGGTCGGTCTCGACCGGGGACGTCCTCCATCTCGAGGAGGTGGGAGGCGATTTCAAGACCCGAGCCGAGGTCCGGAACGCCTACGTGGGGAAAGACAACATCCGTCGCCTCAACCTGCGCTTCCTGGATGGTCCCGCCCCCGATCGCCTGGTCCGCACGGACGGGGCGAACTAGGGCCCCCGGCCCCCCCCCTCCAAAACGGCCCTTGAAAGAGGGCCCCACTCCTGGTACATTCGTGCGTCGTTTAGGCTGTGGTTTTCGCCCCTGGCCCCCTGCAGTCCAGGCGCGGCCACCCTCTGCTGCCGGCCGCTACGTGAGGTCGCGCGGCCCTCGTCCTGGGAGGGAAAATGCACTCTGACTCTTTGCGGTACCCTATTGGGATTGTTGTCGCCCTCGTCCTCGCCGGGGCCTGTTCCTCGGGGACGAGCCCCTCGACCATTCCCCAGCCTTCGCCCAGCGCCACTCTTTCCCCCGCCCCCGCGCCCACGCCGACCGCGGCGAGCTGTCCCCTGGGTTACGGCACCGGGCATTTCACGTGCCAGGGCGACCCCGCACCTGGCCTTGTAGGCAGTGTCGACGGCGCCATCGATAAGCTGGTCCAGGACAAGCCCGGTCTCTTCGATCTGCAAAACCCCTCTGGCGACCACGGCTTCCTCGTCCGCGACGCCGACGCCTTTTATGCCGGGGTCATGGGGAATCTTGCCGCTAACGGATTGTGCTCCCAGCTGGACTTTCCCAAGGAGACGCTCTCCGTCAAGTCCGACAACACCTACAGCGAGGACTACCACCTCCTGACCTCGCAGTCCCGCATCCGCTGGGGCATCAAGGCCTACGTCGTCAGCTGCACCCCTGCCAACTTCCCGTTGACGCCCGACCAGGCGGTGGCGAGGGTCACCGTGTCCTTCTACGGGGTCCAGTGCGCCAACCAAGACGGACCCAACGCCGCCCTGAACCTGGTGCCGATGGGCTGCCGGGGCGCCGCCACCGCGACCCCCAAGGACGCGATCGGCCACGACGTGCCGTACACCAACCACTCGTTGGACATCCAATGGTTCTGGCGAGACGGCGAAGGGACGGTGGCCACGGGGGTGCAGGACACGGCCCAGCCCTTCAACTTCCTCGTGTATGGCGTCCACGTCGGTACCTTCAGCGTCTGCGCGACGGTTTCGGGCAAGACGGGCTGCCTGAACGGGCAAGTCATCCCCGCGCAGTGAGCTGAACCGCCGCGTGCAAATCGCCCCGCGGCCGGGTGAGGTTCTGCTCCTCCTCCTGGGCCTGGGAGTGTCTCTGGCCATCGTCGAAGGCGCGGTGCGCTTCGCGGGGGCCGGAGCACCCCGGCCCACCGGCTACGCGCCCGTCAACACGCGGCGGCCGGAGACGGCGTGGACGAACTCCCTCGGCTACCGCGACAACGAGCACCCTCTCGGCAAGCCTCCCGGCCGGCGGCGCGTCCTGGTCCTCGGCGACTCCTTCACTTGGGGGGCGCACATCGAGTTCGATGACGCATATCCCCGGCGCCTGGAACGCGGGCTGGCTCGGCACCGGGGCGAGTCCTGGGAAGTCATCAGCCTGGCCCGCTCCGGCATGAACAGCGTGGAGGAGGGGGAGCAACTGGCGAGCGAGGGACTGGCCTACGACCCCGACGTCGTGGTCCTGGGCTACTGCCTGAACGACAGCGAGGACGAGAACGCGGCGGAGGCCCGGCGGGCCCGCGACTGGGAGGAGATGAGGAAAGAGCGCCGTTGGGGCGCGGACGGGCTCTTGGACCGCTCGGCGCTCTTCCGGCTGGTCAAGCGGCGGGTCTGGGCCACGGTGGAGAACCGGCGGCGAATCGCCGCCTACCGCTCGATGTACGTGCCCGACTACGCCGGCTGGATCGCCGGTCGGAAGGCCCTCCGGACCATGGCCGAGCTCTGCCGCGCGCGCACCGTGCCCTTCCTGGTCATGATCTTTCCCCTCTTCGGCAACGCCCTGGATGAGGGTTACCCCTTCACGGCGATCCACGCCGCCGTCGCGCGCGCGGCCGGGGACGCGGGGGCCAGGGTGGTGGATCTGCTCCCTGCCTACCGGGGCCTGAAGTGGGAGCTCCTGGTCGTGGACGGTCCCAACGACGAGCATCCCAACGAGATCGCACACCGCATCGCCGCCGACGTGCTGCTCTCGGCCCTCGACGACGCGCTGCCCCCGCCCGTGCGCAGGGCTTCGCCCGCGGCCGGGAGCGCCTTCCCGGTCCGCCTGCGCCCTTCCGCTGCGGGCGTCCGGTAGGATACTGGTCCCGAATGGACACCCTCTACCGAAGCCCGCTCAATCGGGAGGTGGCTCCCGCGGCAGGGGGGGAGTTCGCACGCCTGCGCATCGGCCCCCTCTCCGTCTGGCCGCCGGTGGTCCTGGCTCCCATGGCCGGCGTCACCAACCCGCCCTTCCGGACGCTGTGCCGCCGCTACGGGGCGGGGCTCTACGTGAGCGAGATGATCACCGCCCGCGCCCTCGTGGAGGGGAACCGCAAGACCCTTCTCCTGGCCAGCTTCGGGGAAGAGGAGACCATCCGTAGCCTTCAGCTCTACGGCGTCGACCCCTGGCACCTGGGGGAAGCGGTGCGGCTGCTGGTGGGAGAGGGCCGTGTGGATCACGTAGACCTGAACTTCGGCTGCCCGGTGCGCAAGGTCACGAGCAAAGGGGGCGGCGCCGCCATCCCCCTGAAGCCCCGTCTCCTCCAGGGCATCGTGCGCGCGGCGGTGCGGGCCGCGGGCCCGGTTCCGGTGACGATCAAGTTCCGCACCGGCATCGACGACCGCTACCAAACCTACCTGGAAGCCGGCCGCATTGCCCAGGAGGAAGGCTGCGCGGGGGTGGGGCTGCACGCGCGCACCGCGGCCCAGCTCTATGACGGGGAGGCCGACTGGGAGGCCATCGCACGCCTCAAGCAGGCGGTCCGGGGCATCCCCGTTCTCGGCAACGGGGACGTCTGGGAGGCCGAGGACGCTCTGCGCATGATGCGGACCACGGGCTGCGACGGCGTGATCGTGGGCCGAGGCTGCCTGGGCCGTCCCTGGCTCTTCCGGGACCTGGCCGACGTCTTCGAAGGCCGCTCTCCCCAGAACCCGCCCCTCCTGGGGGGGGTGGTCGACGTGATGCTGGAGCACGCCCGCCTGCTCGGGGCCTGGCTGGGGGAGACGGGGGCCATGCGCTCCTTCCGGAAGCACAGCTCCTGGTACACGAAAGGGTTCCGGGGCGGAGCCGCGTTGCGCGAGCAGCTCATGCGGGTGACCCGTCTGGACGAGCTCGCGGCGATCCTCGGGGGCGTGGACCACACGCAACCCTTCCCTCCCGAGGCTATTCGCGTGCCCCGGGGGAAGACGGGGGGAAGGCAGACGGTGGCTCTCCCCGCGGGCTACCTCGACGACCTGGAGGACGCGACCCCTCCCGGCCCGGAGGCGGAGGCCGCCGACTCCGGCGGCTGATCAGGGAAAGCGCGCCCCCGGCCGCCCCGGGCGCGTGTAGAACTCCCGCATCACCTTGAGGGAGGGCTTTCCCTGGGGGGTGAAGTCGCGCTCCCGGTCCCCAGACGGCCGCGCCCGCGAAGCGAGGGGGTGCCACTTCCAGATGAAGGTGCCTCCGAACCAGCTCCGACTCCACACCGCCTCGAACAGGGCCCGATAGGCGTCCCGCTGCAGGCCGAAGTCGGTCTTGCCCCGGGTGTCCCAGCTCCAGGGCGCGGCCAGGGTGCCGGCCACGCTCTTGTAGCCCACCTCCGTGAAGACCACGGGGCGACCGGTCCGACGGGCGAGCACCTCTAGGCGGTTCACGATGGGCAACCAAGCCGTACGGATCTGGGCCAGGCTGGGGTGGGGGGCGTCGGAAAGGGGGTAGTAGGCCTGCACCCCAATGAAGTCTAGGTCGCCCCAGAACTCCACCTGCTCCTCCTCGTTCCAGTTGGCGCAGTAAGTGAGCGGACCGTGGTAGACCTCGCGCACGCGCTGGATGAGCCGGCGCCAGTCCGCGGTCCGGCGAGCGGCGCAGCGCAGCTCGGCCCCCACCACCAGCCCGTTCATGTGCTCCCGCTCCGCAAGGCGCGCGTAGTGGAGGATGAAGTCCTCGTAGGAGCGGAACCAGCGCTGCCAGTCCTCCTCGCTGCCCATGCGAAGATCTCCCACCCAGCTTCCGCCCGGCACCCAGAGGTGCGGCTTCAGGAGGGTCTTGATGCCGAGGCTGCGCGCGAAGCCGGCGGTCTCGGCCAGGCCCTGGTCGCTCTCTCCCCAGTAGACGTCATCGCCCGCGTTGCGCACGACCGTGGGTGCGGTCGAGGACGGGCACCAGCCGAACGGGGTCTGCGAGATCCAATCCACGCCCAGGGCGCGCAGGGGGTCCAGGGTCTCGGGGGCGACCCGCCCTCCCCCCTCCCAGCAAACCCCGCGCATCTTGGCCACAGGGGGAGGCGGGGCCTGGCCCACGCTCCCCGGGGGAAGGGCGAGGAGCACGCTCCCCAGGGCTAGGGCCAGCACGGGGTCGCCATCCTCGCGGTCAAGGCGTGTGCGCGTCCCCGGGCCGGAACCGGAACTCCTCCTTGGTCCCGCCCTTCTCCAAGGTGACGGCGAGCCCGTCCTCGGTCCGGCGGTAGGTGATGCGCACCGTGCCCGCGTACTCGCGGCCCTCGAAGGCCGCTTCCCGGTCCCCGCGGCGCACGAGCTTGAGCACAACCGGCCGCTCCTTGTCCTCACGTGCCACGAGCAGGGGATCGAAGTGGCGCAAGCGAAGCTCAAGGCCTCCTTCGCCGGTCGTGATCGTCAGCAGCTCGAAGATCCGGGTTCGCCCATCGGAGACGAAGCGCCACATTCCCATCATGGAGTCCCCGGAGGGAGCGGTCCAGACCTCCTCCGAGAGACTACCCGGGGAGCTGTCGACCCACCGCCCGGCGATCCACGCGAGATCGGCGAGGCTAGTCGGGGGCGCCGCCTCCTGGTCCGCCCTTACCGTGGGGGCCAGGAGGGCGAGGCCTGCGGCCACCAGCCGGAACGGCCGGGCGATCGTCATGTCGGCTCCTTGCTAGAACGGGCCCAATTTACTCCAAGGCGGAGATTGCGGCTAGGGGAAGCGGCAGGATCCCGGCCCTCGTGCCGAGGCCGCACGTATACTGCGTCGGTGCTGCGGAGGGAGGCCAAGAACGAGGAGGGGCGCGGTCTGGCCCTCATCCTTCTGAGCACCGTGGCCTATGGAACCATGCCCGTCCTCACGAAGGTGGCCTATGGGAGCGGGGTGCGGCCGCTCCCGCTCCTGGCCTGGCGCTTCCTGCTCGCCAGCCTTCTCTTCGCCCTCCTGCCCTCGGCGGGCCCAGCCAAGCCCATCTCCGGGCGGCAGCGGCTCACGCTCTGGGCGATCGGGGCCGTCTACGTCGTCAACGCCCTCGCCTACTTCAAGGCCCTGGAGACGGTGCCCGCCTCCACGGTGGCCCTCCTCCTCTACACGTACCCCGTGATCGTCACTCTGTTTTCCGGCCTCCTCGGCTGGGAAGGCCTCACCCCGCGTGGTCTGGGCGCGGCCGGCCTGGCCGGGGCGGGGTGCGCCCTCACCGCGGGAGGGGCGCTCGTCGGCGGCCCCGGCGTCTTCTTCGCCCTCCTCACCGCGGTCCTCTACGCGGCCTACATCATGCTGGGGAGCCGGTTTGCGGCGCAGGTCCCGGCCCAGACCGCGGCCCTTCACCTCACCCAAGTCTGCGCCTTGGTCTGCGTCCCCTGGGCGATCGGCCAGGGCAGCGTCCTCCTATTCCCCGATGTCCGCGCCTGGGGCGCGGTGCTGGGGATCACCGTCCTCTCCACGGTGGTGGCGCTGCGCGCGTTCCTCGCGGGTCTGGCCCGGGTGGGGCCGGCCCGGGCCGCGGTGCTCAGCTCCTTCGAGGTGGTGGTGACCCTGGCCTTGGCCGTGATCGTGCTCGGCGAGCGCTTGGGCGTGCGGCAGTGGGCGGGGGCCGCGCTCATTCTGGGCGCGGTGGGCCTGCAGAACCTGGGCTCCCGGCGCCGGTTGGGAAAAGCCCAGGGGTATTGACCCCGGGATACGGTCCGCGCCCTTCCACGCCCGTCCCCCTCCGGAGTCGGCCCCGCGCTTGGCCCTTCTCCTGTCTGGTGGGTTGGCGCGGCCTGAAATATGATGGAGCTCAGGTGAAGATCTCCCTCGCCCACAGCCCCGACAGCGACGACGCCTTCATGTTCTACGGCCTGGCCCGGGGCAGAGTCCCGACCGGCGACCTGGAGATCTCCCACGTTCTGGCGGACATCGAGACCTTGAACCGCCAGGCCCAGGAGGGTCGGCACGAGATCACGGCCATCTCCTTTCACGCCTATCCCTACGTGGCCGACAAGTACGCGCTCATGCCCTGCGGCGGCAGCATCGGGGACGGATACGGGCCCCTCTTGGTTGCGCGCGAGCCCTTGGCTCCCGCCCAGGTAGCGACGCTCACGGTGGGCGTGCCTGGCACCCTCACCACCGCCTACCTGGCCCTCAAGCTTTTCGCGCCTGGGGTCGCGACCCGCGTGATCGCCTTCGATCGGATCCTGGAGGAGGTGCGGGAGGGCCGGGTCGACGTGGGGCTCATCATCCACGAGGGGCAGCTCACGTTCGGCGCCCACGCCCTGCACAAGGTCCTGGACCTGGGTGCGTGGTGGAAGAAGGAGACGGGCTTGCCCTTGCCCCTGGGCGGGAATGCGGTGCGTCGGGACCTCGGGCCCGCGCTCATGGCCAGGCTGACCGCGCTCGTGCGGGACACGGTGCGCTACTCGCTGGCCCACCGCCGGGAGGCCCTGGACTACGCCCTGGGCTTCGCGCGCGGGATGGACCCCGCGGTGGCTGACCGTTTCGTGGGGATGTGGGTGAACGAGATGACGGTGGAGTGCGGGCCCCGCGGCCGCCAGGCCGTGCAGGCCCTCCTGGACCGCGGCCACGCCGCGGGCCTCATTCCGCGGCGCGTGACCGCCGATTTCATCGACGCTTGATGATGCCAGGCCTTCGTCGTCAGGGTCCCTTCCCGGAGATGTCCCTGCCCGATCTCACGGGCACGCGGCGGCCCCTCGCCGAGACCTGGGCCACGGGAGCGGCGCTCCTCTTGATCGGCCACGGAGACTGCAAGACCACGCGCCAGGTCCTCCCCTACTTGGACCGCCTCCATCGGCGCCGGGGCCCCGGCTCCTCCGTGCGGCTGCTGCTCCAGGACGACGCCGACGCCGCCCGCCGGCTCGTCTCCGAGCTGAAGCTCGAGGTTCCGGTCGGCCTGGAGGAGGACCCCTACCCGCTGGCGAAGGCTCTGGGCCTGGTGGCGGTGCCGACCCTCTTCCTCCTCCGCCACGGGGGCGCAATTGCGAGCGTCTCCGAGGGCTTCAACCGCGCGGAGCTCGAGTCCTTGGCCGTGTCCTTGGGCGTCCAGGGGCCGCTCTTCACCCCCGGGGACGAGGCCCCCGCCTTCCGCCCCGGCTGACTGCCCCGGGAACCCTCGTCGAGGTGACATGTCCATCGCCCTCCTGACCCTGGCCCTCGTGGGTACGGTGGCGTTTGCCTGGTCCACCCTAGGGGGTTACCGCGTGCCGGGCGTCCCCCGGGAGGTGCGTCCCCACTTTCTCATCAGCCTCGTGGCCACCTTCCTGCTCGTGATGGCCCATACCTTCATCATGTTCTTCCTGATCGCGACCGGCGTAGAGATGAAGGGCCTCGAGAACGAGAAGGGATGGGGCGATTCCTTCCGCCGCCGCACCGTGGCCCTGAAGGCGCGCGCTTTCCCGGTGATGACCCTGGTCTTGCTCCTCCTCGTCGCCAACTTCATCCTGGGCGCGGCCGCCCACACCCGCCTCCTGCCGGCCGTGGTCCACGAGGGCCTGGCCTGGCTCACCCTGCTCGTATGCGTGTTCGCGCTCAGGCGTGAGTACGAGGTGCTGGGGCAGAACAACCGGCTCATCGCGGAGGCGGGGAAGCGCCGGGCCGCCCCCGGGGGGCAGGCCCCGCCGCTTTGAGGAGGCCGGGGGATGCCTCCCCGGCCCTCGGGCTTAACCTCCCCCCGCCCCCCCGCTAGCCCCTCCCCGAGGCTCCGGACGCCATGAAGGCGAGACCATCCTTTGGAGATGCGGGCCTCTCTGCCCTCTGAGCCTGGGGCAGTGGGAGGGGCGCGAGGGAGCGGGGCGGAGAGGATTAGGCGGCGGGGGGTGCCTCGAGCTTGGCACCCCCCGGCCGGCCTAGAACGTGTACTTCAGCGAGAGCTGCAGCTGCCGCGGATCGCCCACGCCCAGGCGCAGGAAGCCGTCGAAGTTGAAGAGCGCGGGGGTGCTCAGAGTATTGACGTTGTTCGCGTTGTTGAAGGTGTTGAACATCTCCACGGTGGGGATCAGGGCCGAGCTCTTGCCGAACCGGATGGGCCGCTGCAGACGCCAGTCGAAGGAGAAGTACGCGTTGTCCTTGCGGTCCCAGTTTCGCCCGCGGTCGACGCCGTCAAGGACCCGCGGGCTCGTGGTGATGGGCTGTGCCGACCGGGCCTGGATGCGGGCGTTGCCCTGCAGCCCCCCCGGGAGCTCCCCGTAGGCGAAGAGGTTGAACTTGTGGCGGATGTCGCGGTCGGAGGGCCCGTAGTCCAGGTTCAGGTTGTAAAAGTTGAAGGTGCGCTCCGTGAAGGGATCGCGCTCGTTGGAGTCGTCGTCCAGATCCTTGGACAGGACGTAGTTGGCCTCGACCTGGTACTTCTGAGAGAAGCGCTTGCGCACGCCGAACGTGCCCCCCCGATACAGCCCCCGGCCGCGGCTGGTGCTGACGAAGACGTCCCCAAACTGGGGGGCAAACGGATTGTTTCCGGCGTAGGTCACGGTGTCGTAGCTCGCGGGCTGGACGGGAGCCACTCCCGTCCCGTGCGTGTTGTAGTTCAGGAAACGCGTCAAGTAGACACCGTGGGACCACGTGAAGTCCACGTACAAGGACCAATCCCGGGCCACCTCCTGCTCGAACCCGACGTTCGCGGTGTAGATCCGCGGGTTGTGGTAGTCCTTGGCGAAGACGCGGATGCCGCTAAAGAACGGGAAAGTGCCTGGTGCCACCGGCGAGGGCGGCAGGATGCCGGGCCACGTCGGCGTGGGCGCACCGAAGCCGAGCAGGTTGGCGGTGCTCGCGAAACCGCTCTGTTGCTGCAGGCCGTTGGTGGTGACGGAGCCGACCTCGCTGAGCATGTTCTGCCGAGCGTAGTAGATGCCCGCGTTGGCGCGGAGGACGGATTTGCGGTTGCTGGCAATGTCCCAGGCGATGCCCAGGCGTGGTTGGAACTCCTTCGTCTGGTTCGGGATGGTCCCGTCGGATGGGAAGCGGGGGTCGCTCAGGAGCTGGGCGAAGGCAGTGCTCTTCGGGTCCACGGTCGAGGGCATGTACTGGGCGTCCCAGCGCAGCCCGTAGTTGACCACCAGGTTCGGCCGCACCTGCCACTGGTCCTGGGCAAAGAGCGAAAACTCGTTGTTGTTGATGTTCGACGCCCCCGAGGCGTCGGTGACGAGGCCATTGTTGTCGGTGGCATCCAGGAACAGGAGCAAGGGGCCGCCGGTGCTGGTGCTACCGGCCGGGCAGGGCGTCGGGCTCGTAACGTAGCTCCCGTTGGAGCAGGCCGCGGTCCCGGGACCATACCCACCCGGGGCGGCGGGCGATGCGTAGCGCAGGAAGCCCGTCACGCTGTCAAAGATGTAGCGCCCCTCGAAAAAGCCGCGGAACACTTGGTTGTTGTTGGTGTGGAGCCACTCCCCCCCCACCTTGAACGTGTGCTTTCCGGCCACGATCGAGAAGTTGTCCTTGACCTGGAAGCGCGTGATCAGCTCGTCGACGGTGGGCCCGAGGAAGAAGGGATTGCCAAAGCGAAAAGTGGTAGCGAATCCCATGGCGGTGTCGGGGGGCACGTTCGAAGGGGTGGCCGACCGGGGCCGGCTTTCCCGAGAGTAGGTCAGGTGGAACTCGTTGAGCTTGCTCGCGGAGACCGTGCTGAACAGGTTCAGGTTGGCCACGTTGATCTTGGAGGGACCCTCGGTCCCGTTCGCGGAGTCGCCGTAGGTGGCCACGTCGAAGGTCTGGTTAGTGTTGTTCGAGTAGTCGAAGTTGTAGGAGATGGACAGGCTGTTCTTGGCGTCGATGGTCCAATCGAGCTTGGCCAGCGCCGCGTTGTTGTTGATCGTGTGATCGACGGGCAGGCCCTCCTGCTGACCGCGTGTGGTGCGGAAGAAGTTCAGGAGGGCTAGACGCTGGCAGTCCGGGCTGCCGTTGATGAGGGCCTCGTTGGCGGCGAGAGTCGGGGTCTGCACCGAGCAGGGACTCCCGATCGGGTCGGAGAGGTTCGGGCGCTGAAGGTTCTCGCGGATCCCCTCGAAGGCCAGGAAGAAGAAGGCCTTGTCCTTGACGAGCGGGCCGCCCAGAGTGCCCCCGAACTGCTCGCGACGGAAGTTCGTGAGGGGCTTGCCGTCCGACGTGTTCGAGGTCAGACCCTGCAGGCGCTGGTACTCGAAGAGGCTCCCGTGGAAATCGTTGGTGCCGGACTTGGTGATCACGTTGACGACACCGCCCGCCGTGCGGCCGAACTCCGCGTTGGCTCCTTGGGCCACCACCTGGAACTCCTTCACTGCCTCGAGCGTGATGTCTATGGCCGCCCGCTGGCCACCCATCTGCTCCCCGAAGAACCCGTTGTTGTAGTCCCCCCCGTCCAGGCTGATGTTGTTGAAGATGCCGCGCTGGCCCGAGAATGTGATCTCATCCCCGTCCGGCCCCTGGACGATGCTCACCCCGGGGGTGAGCGTCAGCAGGTCCTCGAACTTGCGGCCCAGGATGGGGGTAGTGGCGATGGTGTTCTCGTTGAGCGTGGTAGAGACCTCCGTCCGGGACGTGTCCACGGTCGGGGTCCCGGTCACGGTGACGGTCTCCGAGGCCGCGGACACCTTCAAGGTCGCGCCCAGGTTCGCGGACTGGCCAACGGTCAGGGTGACGTTCTCCTGGACCAGGGTTGCGAAGCCCGCCCGGGTGATGGTCACCGTGTAACGGCCCGGCGCCAGCTGGAGGAAGACGAACCGACCATCCGCTCCCGTGGTCAGGGTCCGCTTCACGTTGGTGTCGAGGTTTCTGGCTTCGACTTCGGCTCCCGGCACCACGGCTCCGGAGGGATCGACCACCGTGCCCTGGATCACGCCGGTCGTGATCTGTGTCTGCGCCCAGGCGGTTCCGGCCACGGCGATGCACGCCATCAACACGAAGACGAAGGCATACCGTCGGATCAGCATGTTCCTCCCCCTGGAAAAGGCCTCTGCGCGGTTAGCACAGTGATTTGAGCGGGACTATATCCGCCGCGGCCTGGCCTTTCAAGGGGAAAATGAGCTCGGCCCGACTCGTCCAAAATGCCGAAGCGGTTCTCTTACCCGCCGGAGTCGTAATTCGGGCGTGATTCCCCGCACCCGGGTAGGACTAAAAGCAAGCTATCTTGGAACCGTGAGTGAGGGGGCAGAATTTCCCCCCGGGAGCCCCCCATGCGACGCGTCAGGGAATTGTGGACGGTGGTGGCGTTGGCGGGGCTGGCCGATTGCCTGGAGCCCACCAAGAGGTGCGGAGGGCGAGAAGGGCACATTGGGCGCGACCTCTTCCAAGACGGGCAAGCCGGCCCGAACCGATGAGCCGGCGCGATCGTTTCCATCCTTGCTGAGGCTCGACCCGGTGAGGGTCCCCGAGGGCACCAGGCTCGCGCTGGTCCTTGGCCAAGCTGGCCCAAGAAGTGACCATCCATCTGACCCGCGGAGTGACTCTGGACTAGAGATGGCTCTTGTCGGCGGGGCTGGCCGGCCCCGCGGAGGGTTTGGGCTGCAGCCGCTCCCGCAGCCAGGCGATGATCCCGGGCAGCAACGAAAGGAAGATCACGACCGCCACCACGACATGGATGTGCTTCTCCAGGTCGGGTACGGCCCGGGCCAGGTAGTAGCCGGTTAGGGTCATGCTCGCCACCCAGGCCACACCCCCCACCACGTTGTAGGCCGCGAACCGGCGGTAGGTCATCTCCCCCGCTCCCGCCACCACGGGCGCGAAGGTACGGACGATGGGCATGAAGCGGGCGATGATGATGGTCTTGCCCCCGTGGCGCTCATAGAAGCGTTGGGTTTTCAGCAGGTGCTCGCGGCGGAACAGCAACGAGTCGGGCCGGCGGTAGAGGGCTTTACCCAGGCGGTAGCCGATCAAGTAGCCGGTAGCGTCCCCGATGACGGCCGCGGCCATGAGGGCCAGGTTGAGGTAGATGATGTCGAGGTCGCCGCGCGCCGCGAACAGCCCCGCCGTCACGAGCAGGGAGTCGCCGGGAAGGAAGAACCCGACCATGAGGCCGGTCTCGCAGAAGACGACGAGGATGAGGCCCCCCATCCCGCCCAGGCGGATGAGCTCGGGAACGTTATAGAGCCGGCGGAAGACCTCTCCGACGAATTCCCAGATCCGGTCCAATCCTCCATCCTTCCTTAGTGAGCGGTCGCCAAACGGGGCATCTTAGCACCCTCCCCTGGGTGGTCCGGGCGCGCGGCTGGGCTGAGCCGGTCAGGGCTGGGAGTCCGTGAAGTCCACGGTCGGCTCGCCGTCCCAGTAGTAGTCGAGGGCCCGGAGCCGCCGCGCGATCTCTGCGCTCTCGGAGAAGCCCGACCGCACGTAGTAGTAGTGCGTGTCGTAGGCATTCCGGCCGAAGCAGGCCGCCAGCACGTAATGGTTGTGCTCCGCGTAGTTCTTGAGGGTCATCACCATCTGGTACCAGCGTGGCCCCAGGGAGCGGTTCTCCACCCGCTCCCCGCTCGTGGGGACGGCGGGGGAGAAATATGCGTGGAAGAGGATGACCTCCGGCCCATAGCGGTCGATATACTCCGGGCTGAGACCGCCGCGGGCGACGACGGGGTCGTTCAAGCCCCAAGCGTCAAGGGTCCGCCAGGTCGAATAAAGCGGCAGCAGGCCCGCCTCGGTTGTGGCCAGGCCGTAGTTCCGTCTTCGGTATTCGCGGAGGAGGAGGGCCGCGTCGTAGAGCCCCATGCGGCGAGGTGCGACGTAGCGATAGAGGGCGTGCTGATAGAGGGCGAGGCCGGTCATGACGGCCAAAGCAACGGGCCACACCAGAGCCCCGCGGTGAGCCACGGTCCTCATCCCTCCGACCCTCTCCAGGAGGCCCTGCCCTACCGGCACCCAGGAGACGAGCAGGAGGGGCAGGATGGGATACCGGAACCTCATCACGTAGTTGGTCTCGTCGGAGATCAGGATCCAGAGAGCCGTGAAGGTCAGGACGGGGAGGAGGGCGAAGAGAGCCCACCGCCGGAGCCCCTTCAGGCACAGGCCCACGACGAGAACGAGCAGGAAGGGAGGGCCGAGGGCCGCGAGGTTCTTGAACGACTGGCGCAGGGAGTACCAATGCAGGACTCCGGCGCCCTTCTTATAAAAGGGGTTGGGAAGGGGGTGGCCGAAGTAGCTCCAGCGCCAGAGGAAATAGGCGAGGCCCAGGGTCAGGAAGATGCCCAGGAAGGGGATGAGGATTCTGGACGTACCGGGAGCGCGACGCCCGTAGAGAACGGCCAGAAGCATGAACCCGGCCAGGAACACTCCCTCCGGCCGCGCCAAACCCATGGCGAGGGAGGCCAGGGCGAAGAAGAGCGACGAGCCCGAGAGCTCCTCGACTTCCACGGCCAGGAGGCGGTGGGCGTGATACCAGGCGGTGAGCGCGGCCAACGCGAAAAGCGGAGTTCCGTAGCAGGCGGCCAGGTGGCGCAGGCCCGGGCCCACGGCCAGGAAGACCGCGGGGAGGAGGGCCAGCGCCCGCCCTCCGCCGAAGAGCGAGCGAATTGAGAGAAAGACGCCGATCACGGTGAGGGCGTGGGCGGTGAGGCCCAGCGCCTGGGCCGCCCCCTCGAGGGGGAGGCCGACCCGGTGCAGAGCGGCCACCGCGACCATGAACAGGAAGTCGGTCGCCCCGTCCACCGGTTTCTCGCCCACGTTCCAGACCACGCCGTATCCCTGGGCCAGGTGCTGGGAGTAGCGGAGGAGCATGGCCGCGTCCTCCTCGGGCCGTCCCGCGAGGTCGATCTGAAAGTGGACGTAGGTCCCCAGGAAAAGGAGGAGGGCGAGGACGCAGAACGCGTCCCTTCCGTCGAGGCGCCGAGCGACTCCCGGGTCCTCCAAGCGGCGATTAGGCTAGCACGCCCCCAGCCGGCGCAGAGCCCAGAGCGCGTGCTCGCGGACGAGAGGGTCCTCGTCCTTCGCCAGCGTCTCCAAGATGGGTTTTCGGGAGGAGTCACCCGAGTTGCCCAGGGCGACGGCCACGTTGCGCAGAAGGCCGCGGCGCCGGGCCCTCTTCACCGGGCTCCGGCGAAAGCGCTCGCGGAAGGCCGGATCGTCGAGCGAGGCGAGGTCACCCAGATCCGGAGCCGCCAGGCCGGCCCTCGGCGCGAAGGCGGGACCGCCACGCTGGCGCCGCTTCCGATTCCAAGGGCAGACGTCCTGGCAGATGTCGCAACCGAAGACGTGGCGGCCCAGGTCGGCGCGCCGTTCCTCGGGCAAGGCACCCTTCACCTCAATCGTGAGGTAGCTGATACAGCGCCGGGCGTCGAGGACATAGGGCGCGGGCAAGGCGCCGGTGGGGCAGGCCTCGAGGCACGCGGTGCAGCTCCCGCAGAGGTCGGGCCGGGGAGCGTCCGCAGGCAGATCGAGGTCTGTCACCACCTCCCCCAGAAAGAACCACGAACCGTGCTCGGGGTGCAGCAGGCAGGTATTCTTCCCCCAGGCCGCCAGCCCCGCGGCCGCCGCGTAGGCGCGCTCCACCACTGGTCCCGTGTCCACATAAGTGCGGGCGGTGAAGGAGCCGGCCTCCTGACGGAGGGCCTCCACCAGCCCCTCCAGCATCGTCTTCATCACGTCGTGGTAGTCGTCTCCCCAGGCGTAGCGAGCGATCCATCCCCGGTCGCTCGGAACCTCCGTGGAGTACGGATAGGGGGTGTCGTACTGCAGGCCCACCGCGATCAGCGAACGAGCCCAAGGAAAGGCCGCCCGCAGGTCCTGGCGACGTGCGACCTGGGACGTGAGGTAGCTCATCTCCCCGGCGTGGCCGCGGGCGATCCATTCCGCGAAGAAGGCCAGCTCAGGGGGCGCGTCGGCACGGGCGATCCCGACGAGGTCGAAGCCCTTCTCCCGGGCCAGGCTCTTGGCGTGCAGCGCCAAGGCGAAAGGGTCCATCTCATGCCCTGCCGCGCCCGCGCCGCACCAGGCCGCGGACCAGCGTGAGCTTCCTCTTTCAGACCGGGATAGGGCCCGGCGCCTCCGAATAGCGTCGGCGGTGATGTCCCGCCCCTGCCCCGACGACTGGTTCACGCCCCCCGCGGTGGATAACGTGGGCGCCGAGCAACATGCAGAGAGTATAGCGGCTAGGTGTGGATCGGGATCTGGAGGCTCCCCACGCGGATGAAGAAACGGCCTTCCTCTTCGGCGACGTTGTCGAGCAGGCTTTGGTGGGCGGCCCGGGAGAAGACGGCTCGGCAGCGCCCGCCCCGGGCCAGGCACTCGAAGCGCCCGCTCTCCTCGTTCATGGAGAGGGAGCCGGCGGTCACGACCTCTTCTGTGCCGTCGTCGAGGAGCGCGTGCACCTCCCCCTTCGTCCCATCCAGGACCAGGCTCATGACCTCGAAGGGCGGCCCCTCCACGGTCACCGGCATACGCTGGGAGCCGTCCGCGATGAAGGCCCCCCCATCGTCGAAGACGAGTCGGGTCTTCAGATGACGGAGGGACGGGGTGTGAATGATGGGGAAGCCGCCGACGCGCCAGGCGCCGTCCGGCAGCACGCGCACGCCCTCGGGAATCTCCCAGAAGGAGGCCACGGCCCCGAGTATAGCCGAGCGCTCGTCGCTCCGGACGCCGGCCCCGAGAAGGCCACGGCCGGACCCGGTGTGAAGTCCGCGCCCCCGGATATAATCGAGAGCGGTGTTGCTGGAATGACGCAAGTCGCCCTGCCCGAGCCCATCCTGGCCGCCCAAACGGACGAGGTCCAGAAGCGGATCGTCCGTGCCAAGCGGGAGCTGGGAGAGCGCCTGGTCGTCCTCGGTCACCACTATCAGCGCGATGAAGTGATTGTCCACGCTGATGTTACCGGCGACTCTTTCAAGCTCGCCCAAGCCGCGGCCGCCCGCCCGCATGCCGAGTTCATCGTGTTCTGCGGGGTTCACTTCATGGCCGAATCGGCGGATGTTCTCTCCGCCCCCAGCCAGACCGTGCTCCTTCCCGATCTGGGCGCGGGCTGCACTATGGCGGACATGGCGGCCATCGACCAAGTGGAAGCGGCCTGGGACGACGTGACCGCGGTGGTGGGGGGAGAGGTCCTGCCCGTCACCTACATGAACTCTTCCGCCGAGCTCAAGGCGTTCGTGGGCCGCCACGGTGGCGCGGTCTGCACATCCTCCAACGCCCGCGCGGTGCTGGAATGGGCCTTCCGACGGGCACCCCGGGTACTCTTCTTCCCCGATCAGCACCTGGGCCGCAACACCGGGTATCGGATGGGCATCCCCCTGGAGAACATGCCGATCTGGGACCCCTACGAGGATGCGGGCGGCCTCACGGAGGCGGAGGTCCACGCGGCCCGGGTGCTGCTCTGGAAGGGCCACTGTTCGGTGCACAATCGGTTCACCGCGGACATGGTCGACGGTCGTCGGCGCGAGATCCCCGGGGTCAAGGTCATCGTCCACCCCGAGTGCCGCTTCGAGGTGGCGCAGCGGGCGGATGCCATCGGCTCCACGGAGGGCATCCTGCGGACCGTTCGGGAGAGCCCCGTGGGCTCCCGGTGGGCCGTGGGGACGGAGCTCAACATGGTGAACCGCCTCGCCCGAGAGGTGGCCCCGGCGAGGCAGGTCGTCAGCCTGGACGACTGCTTCTGTCTCTGCAGCACCATGTTTCGCATCGACCCTCCCCACCTGCTGTGGGTGCTGGAGGGCCTTTTGGAGGGCGAGGTACGGAACCCTGTCCGGGTTGGGGAGGCCACGGCCCGCGAGGCGCGCACGGCCCTCGATCGGATGCTGGCCATCACCTGATCGCGCTGCGGAGCGCAAGCCCCGCCATCGTTACTTCTCCAGGCGCAGGCCCTCGACTAGTTTTGCCCGCTGGTCCGGGCTGAGCGATTGCCCCTCTAGGCTGCGCAGAAGGCCGTCGACGTTGGCGGCCACCGGCCGGTACCCACACCCCGGCAGCATCACGGGGTACGGCTGCCAGAGGAGGGCGCGCGGATAATCGCGGCACATCCCGGGGCGCGAGTCGTAGCTGTCGCAGGACCGTGTGGTGGGGTCGAAGTGCGTGCAGCGGAAGATGAAAGTCCGGTGTTCCCGGTCGCGGCCCACGAGCACGAAGCCGTTCACGCGCTCCTGCCAGGCGAGGAAGAGGTGTCGGAGGGCGCGCGAGTACCAGGTCGGCCGTCCCACCTGGATGGCGGGGGCCTCACAGCACCGCGCGCACCGGCGACACTCCCCGCCCAGCCGGAAGGGGGCGCCCGCCCGCCACCGGCGCCAGACCCGGTTCAACCCTATGTTTAGAGTGAAATTCCAAAGGGCCACGCGCTTGAGGGCGCGCCGCCCAGGCCCGTCCCTCACAGGGGGGCCACCGTTCGCGTCCGGCCGCGTTTGGACGAATCCCGTCGCATGGACCTACCCGGGGTGTTGCCTCGCAGGCTCTATGATAGCGGCAGAAGGTCGGCCACGACGGACCGATCCCTTCACGGGTCATATCGCGTTCCGGAGCCTGCGCCCCGTCTACGGCGTGGGCAAGTTCCCCGCCGCGGACATCCAGACCGCACGCGATCGCGTGTTGGCGGAGGCGGACGCCACCTGGTTGGTGGCGACCGCTAGCCACGGTCACGCCTTGGCCACCGCGGTCAGGGTGGGACCCTCGGCGGGCCCTTGACCTGCGCGCGAGCCTCAATTGCGGGCGCGAGTAGGGGCGGATAGAGTCGAGCGTCCCATGGCGCCTCCCCTCCCCCCGGCTCCGGTCAGCGGCGTCCCCGACCTCGTCCGCCGGCTGGGCCTGTTCGACGCCACCATGCTCGTCATGGGCGGAATCGTGGGATCCGGCATCTTCATCAATCCCTACGTGGTGGCCCGCCAGGTGGGCACGCCCGCCCTCATCCTCGGGGCTTGGGTCCTGGGAGGCCTGATCGCGCTGGTGGGCGCTTTGGTGTACGCGGAGCTGGCCTCCCTGCGCCCCCAGGTGGGAGGACAATACGCCTACCTCCGCGAGGCCTTTCACCCCGCGGCCGCCTTCGTCTACGGCTGGTGTCTGCTCCTCGTGATCCAGAGCGGAGGCATGGCTGCGGTCGCGGTCACCTTCGCGCGCTATTTCCACGAACTGAGCCACGCGCCCCTCGCGGACGGTGCGGTTGCGGTTCTCGTCCTGGCCCTGCTGACCGCCGTCAACTGCCTCGGGGTGAGGGCGGGGAGCGGCCTGCAGAGCGCGCTCATGGTCCTGAAGATCGGGGCTATCGTCGCCATGGTGGCGGCGGGCATCTACTTCGTCGAAGGATCGCGCGCGCGCTTCACTCCCGTGCTCGATCGGCCCTATTCCTTCGACCTCCTGACCGCGATGGGGGCCGCCCTCGTGCCCACACTCTTCGCTTATGGCGGCTGGCAGACCTCGAGTTTCGTGTCCGGGGAGCTGCGCCGGCCAGAGCGGGATCTTCCCCGGGGCCTGCTCCTCGGGGTGGTCGGAGTGGTGGGGCTCTACCTGGCCGTCAATCTGATCTGCCTCCGCGTCCTGGGCCCCGAAGGCCTAGCCGCCACCCGTGCTCCCGCTTCCGCGGTGATGCGCCAGGCCCTGGGCGAGCGGGGGGCGGTCTTCATTGGAGTGGGGATAACGATCTCCACCCTCGGTTTCTTGAGCCAGGGGATCTTGACCGCTCCCCGCGTCTACTACGCCATGGCGCGGGACGGGCTCTTCTTTCGGAGCGTCGGCTGGTTGCATCCCCGGACCCGCGTGCCGGTCGTGGCGATTGCGCTTCAGGGCGTGTTGGCCATGGTCATTGCCCTCTCCGGCCGCTATGAGCAAATCCTCAATTACGTGGTCTCGGTGGACTTCATCGCCTTTGGCCTCACCGGGGCCGCCCTCTTCGTCTTCCGGCACCGGGGCGAGGTGGGTGCCTTCCGCACGCCCGGTCATCCCTGGACCACCGGGTTCTTCGTGGCCGCATCCTGGCTGGTGGTACTCAACACCGTCTACCGCTACCCCACAAACGCGCTGATCGGGCTGGGCCTCCTGCTGGCCGGGATCCCGGCCTACCTCTTCTGGCGGAATCGGGGAGCCACTCCATGAGCCGGGTCCTCTCCTCCGACTACATGGAGTGGGCCAAGACACGTTCGGGGGCCAGCTTCAACCTGGCCTCCAGCGGAGTGGAGGCCTATCCGCTGGCGGAGCTGCCCGTCCGCCCGGAGGACCTGGAGTTGACCGGCTCCAGCTTCTACGGCTATCCGCCCCTCCAGGAGCGTTTGGCGCAGAGGGCGGGGACGACACCCGACCACGTCGTGGCCGCCACCGGCACGTCCATGGCCAACCTCCTGGTGTTGGCTAGCGCGGCTGAGCCCGGCGACGAGGTCCTGATCGAGCATCCCACCTACGCGCTGCTGGTGGATGCCGCGCGCTACCTTGGACTCGTGGTCCGCCGCTTCCCGCGGCGGAGCGAGGAGGGTTTCCGCCTGGAGCCCGACGCAGTGGCGGCCGCCATCTCGCCGAAGACCCGTATCGTCGTCCTCACCAACCTCCACAACCCCTCGAACGCCTTCGCCAGCGAGGAGACGCTCCGAGCGGTGGGGGAAATCGCCCAAGGCGTGGGGGCCCGGGTGCTCGTGGACGAGGTCTACCGAGAGGCCTTGGCCGTCCTCGGCCGGCCCACGCGCTCGGCCTTCCACCTCGGCCCCGCTTTCGTCGCCACCTCCAGCCTGACCAAGGCCTATGGCCTCGGGGGGCTGCGGTGTGGCTGGGCCCTGGCCGATCCCGACCTTGTTCGGCGTATGTGGCGTCTCAACGATCTCTTCGGGGTGGTGCCGGCCCATCCCGCGGAGCGGCTGAGCGTGGTGGCCCTCGAGCACCTGGACCGGGTGGCGGCCCGGGCCCGGGCACTGCTCGAGACCAACCGCAACGTTGTCAACCGGTTCCTGGCTTCCCGGGCGGACCTATCGGCCCTTCCCGTGGACGCGGGCATGATCGCCTTCCCCCGCCTCCTGAGGGGCGACGTGGACGGACTCTGCGCGCGACTCCGCGACCGTTACGACACCACCGTAGCCCCCGGGCTCTTCTTCGGCCTGCCCGACCATTTCCGGTTGGCCCTCGGCTGCGGTCCCCCCATCCTGGCCGCGGGCCTCGAGCGCCTGGGCCGGGCCCTGGAAGAGGCCCCTGAGTCTCCCTGAGGACGCCTTCAGGCCGGGCCGCCGGGTGGGGTTGGCAACGGGGGAGCAAACCCTGTTGTAGACTTCAAAAGGGAGTCTTTTCTTGGGGAGAGTCGATGTCCGAATTCATTAGAGCCATCGCCGCCTCAGACCTCGCCCCCGGCACGGGGACGGAGATCAGTCTGGGGGGAAGGGCGGTGGCCCTCTTCAACGTGGGCGGTAGCTTTCACGCCATCGGCAACACGTGCCTGCATCGGGGAGGGCCGCTCGGCCAGGGCTTCGTCGAGGGGCCACGAGTGACCTGCCCCTGGCACGGCTGGAGCTTCGACGTGACAACCGGGGAGAATGTGATGAATCCCGAACTCAAGGTGGTCCAATACGAGGTCAAGGTAGAAGACGGGCAAGTCCTGGTGAACCTGGAGCCTTCCCGATGAGCCGGGGCTGGCTCGCCCTCATCCTCCTCGTTCCCGCCCTGGTCCTCGCCCAGGCTCCGCCCTCACCCCCGCCCCGCCCCTCGCCCCCGCCCAGTCCCTCGCCCTCCCCCGCTGCCGAGCCGGCCCCCTCCTTCCCGAGCCAGGTGGAGCTGGTGACGGTGGACGCGGTGGTGACGGACAAGAAAGGCAACCCCGTCCCCGACCTCACCAAGGACGAGATGCAGATCACCGAGGACGGCGTCCCCCAGACGATCACCAGCTTCGAGACGATCTTACTTTCCCCCGAGCCTCCCCCCGCGAACCCCGCCCCCCGTCCTTTTGTCTCCACCAACACCGACCCCCACGTCCGCACCGCCCGGACCTTCGTGGTTGTGTTCGACGACATCCACCTCACGCCCTTCATGGCCCTCCGGGCCAAGGGAGCGGTCGGGGAATTCCTGAAGAACGGGGTGCGGGAGGGAGACCGGGTCAGCGTGGTGGCCACGGGAGGGGGCGCCTGGTGGAGCACGAAGATGATGGCGGGACGCGACGAGCTCCTGACCCTGGTGAAGCGCCTGGACGGCCGCTACATCCCCGACACGTCGAACGACCGCATGACCGACTACGAAGCCATGCGTATCCACATGTATCGCGACGCCCAGGTCCAGCAACGGGTCCAGCGCCGCTACGACACGTACGGGGTGAACCCGGCGGCGGGCTCCAACCCGACCGGCAGCAGCACCGGCAGCAGCAGCAGCCTCGCCGGCGGAGAAGACCCCTACATCACCGGCAAAGCTTCGGAGGTGTATTTCGCGGCCACCACCAAGAACCGCATCACCCTGGAGACGATGGAGCGGGTCTTGAACGCCCTCGGCACCACCAAGGGCCGCAAGTCGATCATCCTCGTCTCCGAGGGCTTCATCTACGACCCCAACCTGGACGAATTCAAGAGGGTCCTCCAAGCCTCCCGCCGCTCCAACGTTGCCGTCTACTTCCTGGATGCCCGCGGGCTGGAAGGGATGCCCCTGGCCATGACCGCGCAATTCGGGCCCGCGTTGCCCGAGCAAGACATAGGGTCCGCCTTCATGGAGACCATCGAGGCCTCGGAAGGGGCGGAGTCCGTGGCTGCGGACAGCGGCGGCTTCACCGTCCGCAACACCAACGACCTCGCCAAAGGCATCCAGCGCATCGCGGACGAACTCCGGGCCTATTACCTGCTGGGCTACAACCCCACCAACACCGCGCGGGATGGAAAGTTCCGCAAGATCTCGCTCAAGCTGATCGGCCGGAAGGGCCTCCAGGTGCGGGCGCGCAAGGGCTACTACGCGGCCACGGACGCGAAGCCGCCCGCCCGTAAGCCGGGGACCCCGGACCCCATCATCCAAAGGGCCCTGGACTCGCCCTACGAGGAGGAGGCGATCCCGCTGCGCATGTCGGCCTATGTGATGGAGGAGAAGCTTCTCGGCAAGGCGGCCGTGCAGGTGACCACCGACGTGGACGTGCGGGGCTTTGCCTTCGAGGAGAAAGAGGGTCGCCTGGTAGACAACCTGGAGCTCCTGCTGGTCGTGGCTCACCGCGAGTCCGGCGAGTACTTCCGGTACGACCAGAACGTGGAAATGAAGCTGTATCCCCAGACGCGGGAGAGGCTCGCCAAGAGCTGGTATCCCCTGGTTCGTGATTTCGAGCTGGCCGCCGGGGGTTACCAGGCCAAAGTCGTAATCCGGGACAAGAACTCGGGGCGGGTGGGTACGCTGATCCACGAGTTCGAGGTGCCGGACCCGTCAAAATTCCGCATCTCCACCCCCATCCTCAGCGACATCCGCCACGTCCCGCCCGACGGCGGCATGGGCGGCCCGCTGGGCCGGCTTTCCCGGCGGAGCTTTGCCAAGGGAGCGACGCTGTTCTGCGATGTGGAGGTCCACGGTGCGGCCAAGGATCCCAAGTCCGGCATGCCCCGGGTGACCATGGGCTACGTCGTGCACGGACCCGACGGCAGCAACTTTCGGGCCGTGAGCCCCTCCCCGATCAGCCCCACGTCGCTGGGAAGGCTCATGCGGCGCGTGGGCTTCTCGCTCGAGGACGCCGCCCCCGGGGAGTACGAGATGGTGATCACTCTTCTGGACGAGCTCTCGGGCAAGACGCTCGAGGACAAGGAGCCGTTTACGGTGGAGCCCGGCGAAGGCTAGCCCCTAGAGGGGAACCCCCACCTCCTCCGCGGCTTCCTTCACCGACTGCACCGCCCGCTTCAGCGGCTCCAGCCGCCGGTGCAGCTCTGCAAAAAGGGGAAGGAGGACCTCGCGCCCTTGGGCGGCGTCGTCCCGGGTGCGACGCACGCCGTGGCTCACCTCCTTCAGGGTGTCGGTGATCTGGGAGAGTGCGGCCTCGATCTGCTGCTGGAGCTCGGCCGCCCGGTCCCGGGTCGCGTCCAGCAGCTGCGACGTCCGGGCCTGCACGATCCGCTCGTTCACGGCGGTGAGCCGGTCCTGGAAGTCGGCCTCCAGGCTGGCAAAGACCTCGCCCGCCGTTCCCAGTCGCTGCAGGGCCTCCACTTGCCGCGCCTCCATGGCCTGGACCAGGACTTCCACGCGCTCGGTCAGCCCGGTCTGCGCGGCCTCCAGCCGCAAACGGAAAGACTCCTCGGCCTGGGCCACTTCCTCCAGCGCCGTGCCGAGGGCAGCCTCTCCCGTGCTGACGCCCTCCTGCAGGGAAGCCAGAGCCCGCTCCGCCTCTTCTTGGGCGGCCCGGAGGAGGGTCGGAGCCTGCTTCAGGATCGTGAGATCGATGGCCGTGGCCTGGGCCACGAGGGGACCGACCATGGGCACGGCCGCCAGAGAGGAATTGAGAGCGGGGGTCAGAGCGTCCAGGCCCTGCTCCATCAGCGCCCCGCGGGCCACGGACCCGTCGCGCAGCTCGCCCAGGGCGACTTCCACGCGGGCCAAGACCTGCTCCGCATCCGCCCGCCGCTCCCGCAGCTCCCGCGCCGCCTCCTCCGCCTCCAACCTCAGCGACTCCCCGTCCGCGATGAGGGCTTCCACGCGGGGGGAGAGGGTGGGGAGGGTTTCCGAGAGCGCCCTCAGGGTTTCTTTCAGGGTTTCGGCGTCGATCATGACGGCGGTTGCCTCCGGGGGTGATCCTCGGTCCTCAAGCGAACGGGTTCATGGCGTCCAGCATCTCGCTTATCTTCTCCACCGCATCACGGACCGGTGGCAGCTGGGGGAGCAGGGGAGAGTAGCCGGCGCTCACGTCCACTCCCTCGGCGAGGGCGCTTCCCACCTCCTCCAGCTCCTCCCGGAGCTCTCCACCCCGGTCGTCTACCGCCTGGTCAAGGGCGGAGGCGGCTGCCTCCCGGGCCGATACCCAGTGCGGGGCCACCCCATCGAGTAGGTCCGCGCTTCTCTCGATCGTGTTGTGGCCGAAGACTTGCCCGGTCTCCGACGACTCTTCAAGACGCGTGAGCGCGCCCCGGCCCATCACCCCTAGGGGGTTCTCCTCCAGGGGGGACAGCCGGTCCGTGGTTTCCAGGGTGAGGCCGCGAAATCCACCCTCCGCAATGCTCAGGAGGTCCCCCGCGGCGAGGTCGCCCAGGGTCTGTGCCTCGAGTTGGGCCTCGGTGACGGCGGCGGACAGGCTCTCCGCGGCGTGAGTGAGCGCGGCCTCCAGGACTGCGAAGGCCTGGTCGGTGGACAGAACGAGTGAACCCACCTCTTCCTCCAGCGTACCCAGGGTGGCTTCCAGCTCACCCAGGTCCTCGGACCAGGCCATCCGCTCGCGTTCCAGGGCCTCCCGGGCGGACTCGACCTCCAGTCCGAACCGGTCGCCGGTCTCCGAGAGGCGCGGCTCCGCCTCGGCGAGGGGGCCGCTGAGTCCGGATGTGAGGGCCTCCGTCCAGGCCCGCACCGCATTGACACCGTCGAGTTGCACAGAATCGAGGCGCTCGACTCCCGCGGCCAGCGTCTCCGCGAAGGCGGCCAGCGCGGCCTCGGCCTCCCGCCCGCCACCGTGGAGGGCCTCGCTCTCGGAGACGATCCGCGCGCCTGCGCTCTCGAGCTGCGCCCGCACCCCGCCCAGGAGGCCCAGGAACTGCTCCAGACTCTCGAGCGGAGTGGAATCGGCCATGAGCAGTTACCTTGGACCCTGCAGCCTCAGAAATGGACGAAGCTGTAGTGCCGTAGCGTCTCCTCCACGTCCCTTACCAGACCGAGGGTGGCGTTCAGGCTCTCCTGGGCCTCGCGTCCGACCTCGTTCAGCGCGTCCCCGTCCTTCTGGACCGCTGTCCCCCCATCCTCGGCGAGCGCATTCAGCTTGTGCAGCAGCGTTTCCAGGGATGTTCCCAAATCGGCCAGCTCGTTTAGGGCTTGTTCGTGTCCGGCCGCGACCTCGTCCACGGCGCTCTCCGCTCCCTCCGCCACCGTCCGCTCGGCAGCTTCGAGGGACTCGCGGACCGAGGCCTCCGCCCCCTGGAGCTGGGCCAGCAGCTCCTCTACCGCCGCGTTGACGGTGGGCACGGCCTCCCCCACCAGGAACGCCCCGAGCGCCTCCGTCCGCTCACGGATGCCGTCCTCGAGCTCGCGCAGCTCCCCCGCCAGGTCATCATGGAGGTCGGCCTCGGCCGCGGCCAGCGCCTGCTTCAGCTCCCCCTCCAGCGCCTCCGCTCGCTCGCGGAGGCCCTGCGCGGCTTGCTCGGCCTCGGCCAGCCCCTTCTGGAGTGCGGGATCCACCTCGCGCAGCCGTCCCGCGAAGGCCTCCAGCTCCTCCTCGATGTGCTCCTTCTCCTCCTCCGCCTCCGTAGCCAACCGCTCGTAGCTCCCCCGGAGCTGGAGGAGGGCCTCCTGGGCCTGCGTCCCCTCCCCGAAGAGCTCCTGGGCCTCAGCCGCTATCTCGGCCGCGGCCTCTGCCGCCAGCCCGCCCAGCCGGGACCACTCGGCTTCAGAGTCGGCCACCGCCCGTGCGAGCCGCTCGCGCGCCTCGGCCAGGCGAGCCTCGGCCGCGTCCACCCCCAGAAGGAGGGCGGTGGCCCGCTCCAGGGCCAGACTGCCGGCGACGTCCAGCTCAGCCATGGGGCCGCTCCCCGATCCTCGTCTCTACCGCAGGTTTCGTATAACCGTCCTCTGGCTATCGTTGGTGGCCTTCATCAGGTCCGAGAGGGTCTCGAAGGCCTTCTGCAGCCGCCGCTCCTGCTCCTGCGCGAACTCCTCGGCTGCCCTCATCCCCCCTTTCAGCCCCTCCGCTGACTCGGCCAGGCGCACAAGGGCTTCGCGAGCGAAGCGCTCCCTCAGGCCCAAGGCCGCGCGCTCGGAAAGGGAATTGAGGGCTCCCGCCAGGTCGCGGGCCTGCTCCTGGAGGCCGAGCCCCAAGGCCTCGAAGGTCTTCAGAAGGGCGTCGAGCCGCTCCCGGAGGGACTCCTCGAAGACGCGGAGCTCCGCGAGAAGGAGGCTCCGCCGGTCGCGGAGGGTGGTGCGGGCCGCCGCCGCCTGCTCCCGGAGAGCGCCCAGGGCCGCCCGCGCCGCCTCCTGTCGGGCCTCGGTTGCGGTCTCGAGCTGCCGGACGCGGTCCGCGTACGCGGCCACGTCCGCCTCCGCGGCCTGGGCCCGGGGCTCCAGCTCGCCGAGCACCCGCTCCTTCTCGCCCCGTAGCCCCGCCAGCTCGGTGTGAAGCCGGCCCAGGAACTCCTCGGCCTGGGCCCGCAGGGCGACGTCGCGGGCTTGGCCCGACCGGAGGGCAGCCAGAGCGGCGGCGGTCTCCGGGCGGACCAGCTGGCCGTCCCGCAGGTGGCGCTCCAGGTCGACCAGCCGCCGGCGGGCCTCCTCGTGCTCGGCCTCGACACGTTCCCCGAGGCTCGTGGCCTGCTCGAGCAACCGTTCCGCCCCCTCCGCCACCTGGGCTGCCTGCAGGGCCACGGCCTCGGCCTCCTGGGCGGCCCGGCTCAACAGCTCGTTCATGTCGGCCATGATGGGAGCTCCCTGGGGCCCGGCTTCCGACAAGGGACGGGGAAGCTGCTTCCCCCGCCACGAACCTACGGGGCCGAGCGGTTGGAGGGTGTGCGCCGGCTCACGGCCATTCTACAAGTCGGAGTCCGCGTCCTCAACGTGCCGTTCACGCTTCCCGCGGCTTCAGCCAAACGTCGGCGGGGGTGTCGACGCTCGACGTGCTTTACCTTCGGCCCTCCTGGCCACAGCGCCCGCAATTGTGGGGCGAGTCAGGATACCCCACTACCACCAACCGACGCCGAGTCAGGTCCAATGGCCTAGGGCAGCCTCTGCTTGGTCGCAACCGGCTGCCGGGGTCGCTGTTCGGTCAAGCGCTCCTAGGGGGCGGCCGGCGGAGCCCGTCAGCGCGCGGGCGGGGACGCGGGGGCGGCGGGGGCGGGGGTGAGGGGCTTGGGACTGGCCGCCGCCACCGGGCTTGGGGAAGCGGGAGGGGCCGC
>Ga0210399_10000485_pt1 | contig 31986 bp, 29 predicted proteins | sample IncBWC14MmetaG_FD_150865 | JGI IMG/M metagenome (GOLD analysis project Ga0210399, IMG submission 150865) | Forest soil microbial communities from Barre Woods Harvard Forest LTER site, Petersham, Massachusetts, United States - Inc-BW-C-14-M | ecosystem: Environmental > Terrestrial > Soil >... | reverse complement strand
CATGGAATGCCTTTCCATCGAACGCGCTCAAAGCCACAGGATTTTCTTACGATAATCGAGGTCGGTCAGCAGCGGCGCTGACGGTCCCTGATGAAACACCGCGCCGCGCTCCAGCGCGAACACGCGATCGGCGAGCGCCAGCACGAGGTCGAGATTGTGTTCCACGATCACGATCGAGATGTGCTGCCTCATCCGGTCGAATACCTTGAACAGTTCGAGCGTGACCGCGGGCGCAAGGCCCTCGAACGGCTCGTCCAGCAACAAGAGCTTGACATTTCCGGACATCGCGCGGGCGACGGCGACCATCTGCTGCTCGCCGCCGGAGAGATAGTCGGCGGCGACGTCCATGCGCTCCTTCAAGCGCGGAAAGAATTCGAAAATCTGCTGCTCGCTCCAGACCACCCCATCCGAGCCATGGGTCTTGCGCGCAAGTCGGCCGAGCGCGAGGTTTTCCCTGACCGTCATGCCGGCGAACAGGCCGCGGCCCTGCGGCACATAGCCGATGCCGAGCCGCGCGATGTCGGGCGCCGCGACATGCGTGATGTCGCGTTCGGCAAACTCGATGTCGCCGGATGCCGCGGGGACAAGGCCTGATATCGTCTTGAGCAGGGTGGATTTGCCGGCGCCGTTGCGGCCGAGCAGCGCCACGATCTCGCCGTCGCGGACGTCGAGCGCGGCGTCGTTGAGAATGTGGCTCTTGCCGTAGAAGGTGTTGACGCGCGCGAGGCGCAACAACGGTGCCGTCGACTGTCCACTATCCTCGGCACGTTCGTGCTCGACCTCAGGCACACCCTTGCCGGTGTAGATTTCCTGCACGCGGACGTCGGCACGTACGGCGTCCGGCGTACCAGTCATCAGCACCGCGCCCTGGTTCATCACCGTGACCGTGTGAGAGAAGCCGAGCACGCGGTCGATGTCGTGCTCGACGATCAGGACCGGAATGTTCGCGGCGATGGTCCTGATCAGGTTCGAGACACGCTCGCGTTCGGCGGCGGCGAGCCCGGCCAGCGGCTCGTCGAGCAGCAGCATCTGCGGCTTGGCGCCAAGCGCGATGCCGAGATCGACCAGCCGCTGCCCGCCATAGGAGAGCTCGCCGCCCTCAGTCTCCTCGATGCCTTCAAGTCCGAGGAATTTTGCAAGCTCAGCCGTCTCCGCATGGATGTCGCAATAGCTGTCGATGTCGCGCCAGATGTTGAATCTGCCGGGGCTTCGCGCCTGCAACGACAGGCGCAGGTTTTCATGGATCGAAAGGCCCTTGAACAGGCACGTGATCTGGAACGAGCGGGCAAGCCCTTGATGGCAGATGCGGTTCGATGGAACATCCTGGATCTCGCGGTCGTACAGGCGCACCACGCCGCGATCGACCGGGAACAGGCCGGAGATCAGGTTGAAGAGCGTGGTTTTTCCAGCGCCGTTCGGTCCGATCAGGGCATGGATCTCGCCGGCGCCGACCTGCAGGGAGACGTTTTCGACCGCGCGGATGCCGCCGAAACGTTTTGAAACGCCCTCGATCGTCAGCACCGTTCCGCTGCCTGCGCCGGGCCTGAGGAAGACGGGTAGGGCGAGGTCTTCATAGATCCTGCGCCGGCTCATCGCGGCGGCTTCCGCGAGCTGCGGCGTCCAGCTCTTTTTCAGCTTGTTCCAGATGCCGGCGAGTCCGTCCGGCGAATACATCACGAAGGCAACAAAAATCAGTCCGAACCAGAGCAGCCAGTTCGGCGTCCAGATCGAGAACAATTCGCGGAACAGGATGAAAAACAGCGCGCCCAGCGCCGGTCCCAGCATGCTGCGCATGCCGCCGATCACGACCATCGCCAGCAGTTCGCCGGAAAGCGGCACTGAGACTGCGTCCGCGGACACCAGATAGTTCAGGAACGCGATCAGTCCGCCCGCAAGGCCCGTCACGACGGCGGACATCACGAACACGCCGAGCTTGTAGCGCTCGACCGGATAGCCCTGGAAGGTTGCCCGGAGCTGGTTCTCGCGGATCGCCACCAGCACATGGCCGAACGGGGAGCAGACCAGGCGCAGCAGCAGATAGAGCACGCCGAGCCCGATCAGGGCGACGACGATGTAGTAGGAGAGCGCGTCGTCGAGACTGAGGCCTAGAAAACTGCCGCGCTTCAACCCGCCGAGGCCGTCCTCGCCGCCGGTCACTTCGCTCCAGCGGAACGCGGTGGTGTAGGTGAGCGCGGCCAGCGCGAGCGTCAGCAGCGAGAAGTAGACGCCGCGCCGGCGCAGGATGATCGCGCCGACGAGGGACGAGGATACCGCCACGACGACCAGAGAGAGGGCAAGCGGCAGCCAGATCTGGCCCGGCAACCAGTGGAGCTGGATCAGGCCAGCGGCATAGGCACCGATGCCGAACCAGGTCGAGTGACCGAACGAGACCAAGCCGGTATAGCCGATGCAGAGATTGAGACCCATGGTCGCAATCGCCAGCGCGACGATCCAGATGCCGGTGTTGAGCGAAAGGCCGAGCGCCCGCAGCAATAGCGGCAGCACGATCACGGCCGCGGCCGCCATCAGCAGCGGCCGATATCTTTCCGCTGCTGACGCGATCTTCATTCGAACTTCTCGATCCGCTCGCCGAGCAGCCCGCGGGGGCGCACCAGCAGCACCAGAAACATCAGGATGTAGATCGAGGCCTCGCCGGCTGCAGGGACGAAGTGAATCGTGATGCCTCTGACCACGCCGACCAGCAGGGCCGCGATCACGACACCCCAAAAGCTGCCGAGCCCGCCAATCACCACGACGACGAAAGCGACCGTGACGATCTCGGCGCCCATCGCCGGATGCACGATGGTGATCGGCGCGAACAAGGCGCCGCCGAGCGCCGCCATGCCGACGCCGAGCATCACGATCGCCGTCATGTAAGGCTGCAGGCGGATGCCCAGCGCAGCGACCATGTCCGGCCGCTGGATGCCGGCGCGCACCACGCGGCCGAACGAGGTCTTGTGCAGCAGCAGCCAGACGCCGACGAGCGCCGCGGCGACGACGGCGAGAATCAGCAATCGGTAGCGCGAGAACAGGAAGTCGCCGATGAAGACCGAGCCGCGAAACGCCGGCGGGATCGAGGCCGAGAGCGGCGCCGCGCCCCAGATGATGCGGATCGTCTGCTCGGCGATCATGGCAACGCCAAAGGTGACCAGCAGGCTGAGGATCGGATCGGCGGTGTAGAAGCGGCGCAGGATGAAGCGCTCGAAGAGGATTCCGAGCAGGGCGACCACGACCGGCGACAGCATCACCGCCGGCCCGAAGCCGAGATAGTGCGTGATCTCGACCGACGCATAGGCGCCGAGCGCATAGAACGCGCCATGCGCCAGATTGACGATGCCGCCGACGCTGAAGATCAGCGACAGGCCGAGCGCGATCAGGAGGTAGTAGCCTCCGAGCACGAGGCCGTTGACGACCTGTTCCAGCAGGAAATCAAACTGCATGCGCGATCCAGCGGGCTCGGTGTCAATCGAATCCATTGCCGGCGAGCGACCGCGCTCGATCGGGCGCGGCGCGGTGCGCGCACCCGGCGTTGAGCGTTTCGGCTAAATCGAACAGGGGTTCTGCTCCTTGGTGAGTGCGATGCTCTCCAGCTTCTCATTCGTCCCCGGGATCGCCGCGCCGAGTTCGAGCATGTCCCATTTGTCCTTCGCTTGCCCTGCGGGCTTCACCGTGAACGGATAGGCTTCCTGCATCAACTGGTGATCCCAGTTCCTGAAATAGGCCTTGCGGCCTTTGAGGATGTCGAACTGGGTCTCCTTCTCGAAATAGGCGATCAATTTGTCGGTGTCGGCCGATTTGGTCTCGGTCATGGCCTGCGCCATCATTTGCAGCGAGACATATTCAATCCAAGCGTGGTTCTCGGGTGGCTTGCCGTTCCTCTTGATGAAATTGGCCACGAATGTCTTGGAAGCGGGGACGTCGAGCGTGTGGTACCAGACCGTCGGCCAGGTGCCGCTCAGATTGCCGTCGCCGGCGGCCCAGGCGTCCGCGGTGTTGAGGTTGAAGCCAACGATCGGATAGGGCAGGCCGAACTCGGCATATTGCTTGACGAGGTTAGTGACCTGGTTGCCGGCAAGATTGGAGCACACCACGTCGGGCTTGGCCTGGCGAATCTTCAGGAGATAAGGGCTGAAATCGGTGACGTCGGTGGCGACCAGCTCATCGCCGATCAGCTTGCCGCCATTGGCGTCGAAAAAGGACTTTGCGGCGCGCGCGAGGTCGTGGCCAAAGATGTAGTCCGCGGTCAGCGTATAGAATTTCCTGTCCTTCATCATGTTGTCGCGCACCAGCGCCTTGCCGACCGCGTTCACCATCACGGTGCTGGGGATGTCGACGTGGAAGGTGTAGCGGTTGCAGTTCTTGCCGCGCAGCGCGTCCGAGCGCGCGCCGATCTGCATGTAGAGCCGCTTGTTGCGCTCAGCGACCTGCATGATGGTCAGTGCAGAAGCCGAATTGATCTCGCCCATCAGCACGGTCGCGCCATCCTGGTCCAGCATGCGCTGCGCCTTGGTCGCAGCCGTCGCCGGATTGACCGAGTCCTCCGACATCACGTCGAGCGGGCGGCCCATGACGCCGCCGGCCGCGTTGATCTCGTCGACCGCCATGCGAATGCCGAGCTGCGCGTAGGCGCCGAGCGCGCCGAGAAAGCCGGTGAGCGGCGTGAGATGGCCGATCTTGATCTTGTCCGTCTGGGCCCGGACGATTGCCGGGAATCCGATCGTACAGGCGCCGGCGAGCCGAGTGCCTGATTTCAACAATGTTCGGCGGCTGATGCGGCTCATGGGTCCTCCTCCCGCGGCGGATCGCATGTCCCCCCTTCGATTTCGCAATATGCGAGAATGTGAGAGACGTTCTTCTATTGCCGGATACTATCGGCGCACGCGATGGCCGCTGTCAACGCCTAAAGCAGGAGGAGAGCGCGGCCCGTCGGCGCCGTCTCGGCCCGTGAGGGCGTTCGCGCACTGCGGGGGTGCGTTGGCGACAAGCATTCCGCGAAGCGGGCTTCGGCGGCCTCAGGATTTCGCGAGGCTCTTGGCGCCGAGTTCGATGGACAGGCGATTGGCCGCGGCGCGCACGAGCTTGGCGTGGCCTTGCAGGGCTTGATTGGACAGTCGCCAGATCGGACCGGAAATTCCGAGTGCGCCAATCACCTGGCCGGTGAAATCGAGGACCGGGACTGCGACACAGCGGACCTCGGTGTTGAATTCGCCATCGTCGAAAGCAATGCCGGTCCGCCTGATGTCCTCGATCTCCTTCAACAGCACCGCCGCGTCCGTGATCGAGTTCTCGGTCGACGGCTTCAACTCGATCCGTTCGAGCACGCGTTTCAGCTGATCGGGACGCAGTGCGGCCAGAACGATCTTGCCGAGCGCGGTGCAGTGCACCGGCCGCACCACGCCGACGCGCTCTGTGAGCTGGAACGCGCCAGGACCCGAGGTGCGGGCGATCACGACGACCGCATCGCCCATCCGCACGCCAAAGTGCCCGCTCTCCCCGGTCTCGCGCGACAGATCCTCGAGCACCGGGGTCGCGACATGCACCATCTCGATCTCGTCGAGCGCACTGGCCGCCAGCGCGAACAGCGGCCGGCCGATGCGGTAGCGCTTGGTCTCCTTGTCCTGGCGCAGGTAGCCCAGGGAAGCCAATGTCCTGGCGAGGTGGAAGGTGGTCGAATTATGCAGGCCGACCAGCTTGCTCAACTCGGCGAGCCCGATACCGTCGCGGTGGCGCGCGACCTCCTCCAGGATCGCAAAGGCGCGGCCGAGCGACTGGACGCCGCCCCGCTGCTTCCCCTCGGCGTCATCATCGATGTCCGGCGGCGCCGGTCGCACCAGCTTGGCGATATCGGCTTTCCGCAAGCGTTCGGGCTTCTCGGCAGTCCTTGGCTTGGTGCGTGGTCTCAAGTATCAGCTCTCCGTGAGGCGCAGGCCGGATCGGTTCGCATCATTGGCTGCAATCGCGCATTCGCGCAAGTCCCGCAGCCTGCGACATCATATCACAATATCAATTGACGTATAGTATTATGAGAACTAGCGTTCGACGCCGCCCGAGAAGCAGCGGTAACCCGTTGAGCCCCGAGGAGATGTCCGATGTCGCGCAACATGCTCAACGGGGCCCAGGTCATCGTCGACTATCTGATCCAGGAGAAAGTCCCGCAGGTGTTCGGCCTGTGCGGCCACGGCAACATCCAGTTCATCGACGCGCTCTACGAACGCTCTCACGAGATCAAGACGATCTCGGTGCACCATGAGAGCGTTGCCGGCTTCATGGCCGACGTCTATTACCGCGTCTCGGGCCGGCCGACCGCGACCTTTACCTCCTGCGGTCCCGGCTCGGCGAACCTGCCGATCTCGCTCGCCAATGCCTTTCTGGATTCCGTGCCGTTCATGGCGGTGACCGGCAATGTGCCGACCAGCCAGTTCAATCGCGGCGCGTTTCAGGAAATGTACCGGCATTATCAGGCGGACTTTCCGTCCACCGTGCGCTCGATCTGCAAGAAGGTGTTCCAGCCGACCCGCGGCGAGATGGTGCCGCTTGCGGTGCGCCAAGCCTGGAAGACAATGGTCACCGGCCGTCCGGGACCTGTCGTGCTGGACGTGCCGTTCGACGTCTTCATGGAATCGGCGGCCGAAGAGGCACCTGATGCCGCCGCCTGGAACGCCAATATTTCCTGCCGCTGTGGCGCTGATCCCGAAGGCGTCGTCAGGGCGGTTGACATGCTGCTGGCGGCCGAAAAGCCCGTCATCCTGGTCGGGCAGGGCGTGCGCTACGGCGGCGCGTCAGGCGAATTGTTGAAGCTCGCGGAGCGCCTGCAGATTCCGGTCGCCGCCTCGGCGAGCGGCATGGGCGCCATCGACGGCAACCATCCGCTGGCGCTCGGACTCGTCGCGCGCGCCGGCCACTACCAGGCCAATCACGCGGCGCGCCAGGCCGACGTGCTGCTGGCGCTCGGCGTGCGCTTCGACGACCGTACCTCGAGCTCGTGGATTCCCGGCTATTCCTTCACCATTCCGCCGACCAAACTCATTCACGTCGACATCGATCCCGACGAGATCGGCCGCAACTATCCGGTCGCGCTCGGGTTGATGGCGGACGTGCGCACCTTCCTGCGGCAAGTCCATGCCGAGCTCGACCGCCGCGCCGATCTGGCCAAGAAAGCCGACGCGCGGCAAAGCTGGCTGGCGCAGATCGACCTCTACCGCAAGGAATGGGACAAGTTCGTCGCGCCCGGCTTTTCCGACGACACCACGCCGATCAATCCGCAGCGCGCCGCGCTCGAAATCGACAAGGCGCTGCCGGAGGATGCGATCCTGCTCAGCGACATCGGCGTACATCACAACTGGCTGCTCGGCTTCTGCAAGCCGAAGCGCCCGGATTCGCTGATCGGCTCGATGGGTTTTGGTCCCATGGGCTTTGGCGTTGCGGGCGTGCTCGGCGCAAAATTCGCAGCCCCCGACCGGCCTTGCGTCTCCGTCTGCGGCGACGGCGCCTTCTTCATGCATGCCAACGTGCTGGGGACTGCGGTCGAATACAATCTGCCCGTGGTCTGGGTGGTCTGGAACAATTATGCCTATGCGTCGATCCGTGGCCTGCAGCGCGGCTACCTCGGCGGACGCGAACTCGCCACCGACTTCCACGATCCGACGACCGGCAAGCGCTACAATCCGGATTTTGCCGCGATGGCGCGCTCCTGCGGCGTCGAAGGTGTGCGGGTCGACCGCGCCGGCGACATCGTCGAAGCCATCCGCAGGGGAATCGCGGCGAACAAGCCGTATCTGATCGACGTCGATATCGCCGCCGATATCAATCCGGCCGGCGCCGGCGTCTGGGAGCTGCCGGGATTGGGCCAGAGCAAGGCGGGCATCGGCGTCCGCTATCAGCCGAGCTGAGAACGTCATGTTGCCGAAATCGGAACGTCCAAGAGAACGACGGCACAGATCGGAGGAAGGCAATGTTGCTCAGGGGTAAGACGGTTGTTGTGGTCGGCGGCTCCTCGGGAATTGGCTTGGCGACGGCGGAACTGGCGCGGCGGGAGGGCGCCGAGGTCGTCATCGCATCGCGCAACAAGGACCGCCTGACCCCGGCTGCGGATCGGATCGGCGCGCGGGCCATTGTCGTCGACGTGACCGATGACGACAGCGTTGCGGCGTTGTTTCGGGCCTGCGGGCCGGTCGACCATGTCGTCGTCACCGCGGCGCAGCTTCGCACCGGCCCGGTCAAGACAGTGCCGATGGCAGACGCGCGTGCGACCATGGAAGGCAAGTTCTGGGGCGCCTGGCGCGTCGCGCGCGAGGCGCAGATCAACGCAGGCGGCTCGCTCACGCTGGTGACCGGGCTTCTGAGCGTCAGGCCCAGAATGAACTCCGCCATCATCGCCGCAGCCAACGGCGCGTTGGAGTCGCTGGCGCGATCGCTCGCGCTCGAACTGACACCGGTGCGCGTCAATGCGGTGTCGCCCGGGATCATTGACACGCCGATTCGCGCGGCGATGCCGGAAGAGGCGCGGCGCGACATGCTCGCCAAAACGGCGGCGGCGTTGCCGGTCGGCCGCGTCGGCGTGGGCGAGGACATTGCCCGACAGATCCTCGCCTTCATGACCATCGGTTTTGCGACGGGCTCGATCGTTTACGTGGATGGCGGAGCGATCATCAGCTGAATTGTCGGGATCGACGGGCGCTGACAGGGAGAGGATCGATGGCTTTCGAAGACAACAGCGGCGCCTTCATCCGCAACATCGCCGAAGTGCCCTGGCGCGAATTTCCCAATCATTTTGGCGGCGCGCTGTCAAAACCGCTGGTGATGCCGGAGACCGCGAAGTCGCGCCACATCGATTATCGCATCTCGATGTATCAGCCCATGGCCCATGTGGCGCGCCACAAGCACGAGGTTCAGGAGCAGATCTATCACGTGCTCGAAGGCGAGGGGCTGATGGAGATCGAAGGCAAAAGCCATGTCGTGCGCAAGCACGATGTCATCTATCTGCCGCCAGGCGTCGAGCACATGATCTCGAACACCGGTCTGGTCGATCTTGTATTCCTGGTCGTCACCTCGCCAGTGACCGACGACTAAGCTAGCCGCTGGCGCCGAGCCCGAGGCTGGCATAGATCCGCCGCGCATAGGCGCCGAACTCATCTGTGGTCTTCATCGGCAGCGCGCGCGGGTATGGCAGCAGTATTGGAAAATACTCCGCCATGCGCGCAGGCGCAGCGGTGAGCACCGCGCAATGCGAGCCGAGGAAGACCGCCTCCTGGATCGAGTGGGTGACCAGTATGATGGTCTTGCCACTTTCGCGCCAGATCCGCAGCATCTCCAGGTTCATCTGTTCGCGGGTCAGCGCATCCAGCGCGCCGAACGGTTCATCCATCAGGATCAGCTTGGGATTGTGGATCATGGCGCGCGCGATCGCCGCACGCTGCTGCATGCCGCCCGAAAGCTGTTGCGGATAGTTGTTCTCCTGGCCCGCGAGTCCGACGAGGTTGAGCAGGTCGCGGGCCCGCGCCCGCGCCGCCTTCATCGGCAGGCCGACGATCTCGGCCGGCAGCAGCACATTGTCGATCACGGTCCGCCACTTCAACAGCAGCGCCTGCTGGAACACCATGCCGATATCGCGCCCGGGGTCGAACGGCGTGCGCGCATTGCCGATCTTGACACTGCCGCCGTCGGCGGCATGCAGCCCGGCCAGGATCTTCAGCACCGTGGTCTTGCCGCAACCGGACGGGCCGACCACGGAGACCATCTCGCCCTCGCCGATGTCCATCGTGACGTCGGAGACCGCGAGAAATTCGCTGGTATCGGTCCGATAGATCTTGCGCACATTGCGCAGGCTGATGAAGGGCTCGTCCCCCATCACGCCAGCCATCTGTCGAGGTTGGCTGCGACAAAATCGTCGTCGGCGAGATCGGCATGCTCGTTCGTGACGCGGTCGATTTCCTGCAACTGGCCGGGGCTCAAGCCTTCCCCGGGATCGAGGCACCATGTGCCTTCCATCAAGCCTTGCCGCCGCAACACCTCGTGGCAGCCGGCAATGCAGCCCTGGAAATTATTGGCGACATCGAAGAATGCGCCGTTGCAGTCGGTGACACGGGCATCGAGCGCGAGCAGGTCGGCCGGGATGCTCGCCCGTTGGCGCGCAGCCCTGCAGCGTTCGAACTGCTTGATGGCAGTCGCCGTCCACACCGACCAGTGCCCGAGCAGGCCGCCGCGAAAATGGGTCCTGATCGTAACGCCCCTGTCTCTGAGATCAAAGGGCAGGGTGAGGTCGAGCAGGATATGGTCGTCATTGCCGGTATAGAGCGCGATCCGGTCGAGCGCGCCGGCCGCGCAGACGCCGCGCAGCACATCGAGCGTGCGATAGCGGTTGAACGGCGCGATCTTGATCGCGATGACATTGTCGATTGAAGCAAAGCGGCGCCAGAAATTCGCGCTGAGGACCACGCCCCCGACCGCGGGCTGCAGATAGAAGCCGACCAGCGGAATTTCGCGCGCGACCGTCTCGCAATGGGTGATGATCTCGTCTTCACGCGCCGTCTTCATCGCGGCGAGACTGAGCAGGCCTGCATGATAGCCGATGCCCCGCGCGGCCTCGGCTTCCGCGACGGCCTGCTTCGTCGGCCCGGAGAGGCCGGCAACGAGCGCCAGCGGGCGCGAGGTCCAAGTCGATGCCGTCTCGGCGGCCAGTTCCAACACCGGCCGATAGAGGCCGACGTCACGGATTGCGAATTGCGTGGTGTGAACGCCGACCGCGAGCCCACCTGAGCCCGCATCGATGTAGTAGCGCGTCAGCGCGCGCTGATGGACGCGGTCAAACGTACGATCGGCATGCAACGCCAGCGGATGCGCGGGAAGCACCGTGCCATCAGCGATCAGGCGCCGCACCTCGGATTTCATCTGGCTATGATGCGCTGCCACGGTTCTCATCCGTATTCGGGACCGGCGACGGCGAACGGCGGCTCGTCGCCTCGTGTCGTCGCCCGGCCGAACCGCATGCGTTGGAACGGTCGCTCGACCGTCCAGCCGGCTTCCGTCAATCCTTTGACAAAAGCTTGCTGCGACGCGACGGCGTCGATCAGCAGGGGACCTGACTCGCTGGCTGCGATGTCGCGCACCATCTTCAGCGCGTGCGCAGGGCAATCCGCGAAGACCGGACCGATGTGGCGGGCGGTGCGGCCGTAACGGACGAGAGCCAGCGCATCGCCATTGGAGACGAGACGCGAGCCGAGACGGCCCGCGAGCTCTTCCAACAACGCCCGGCGGTCAAAACCCATCGCGCTGATGTCGCAGGTGACCAAGTCGCCGAGCTTGCCCTGGGGCAATGGCGGGCCGGTGACGACGGGCGGCCGATCGAGGCGCAACCGTTGCAACTGGATGGTGGGCGTGAATCCGAGCGGGCCATAAACCGCGGCCCCTGCCGGTGTCGCGTCGAGCCAGCAAGTGACGCCGAGCCTGTTGGCGCTGCTCAGACACTCATCGACCAGGCGAGTGGCAAGCCCGCGCCGGCGCCAACTCGCGGTGACCAACACCATGCTGATCCAGGCGTCGCTCGCGCTGTAGGGCATCAGTGCCGCGGTTGCGATCAGGCGTCGGTCGGGTGCGCGCACGCCGAACACGATGGCCTTGCTCAGGAAGAAGTTCCAGTCGGCTTCGTTCTGATTCCACTGCGCTTCGCTCGAAATCGCAAGCCCGCCGGCCGCGTCCTCGAGGCTAAGCTGCACGATGGTCAATTCGTCAGTAGCGTCCATCGCGCACCTCATATTTGGTTGGCTTGCCGAAGCTCGGCATCGCCCGCGCGACCCAATCCGCGGTCCATGTGATCAATCGGGTGGTGTCGACGACGGGCAGGCCGAACAATGTGACTGCCTGCGAAGTGTTCGTCAGCCAGGCCGTAGGCGCCTCCTTGCCGACAAAGATGGGCTCGCGGCCGAGCAGCTTGCCGAAGGTCGTGGCAAGATCGGGCACGGCGAGGATCTCGTGTCCGCTGACATTGATCGGCGACGTCGGCGTGTCGCAACGTGCCAGACAGCGCAAAGCCTGCGCTGCTGCATCGCCCTGCCAAATGAAGTTGAGATGGCCGAGGCTGACGTCGATCGGCTTGCCCTGCAGCACCTTTGTCGCAATGTCGTGCAGCACGCCATAACGCATGTCGATCGCATAGTTCAGGCGGACCAGCCGGCCGGGCGTCGAGAATTTTCGGGAAAAATACTCAAACATGCGTTCGCGCCCCACGCAGGACTGCGCATATTCGCCGGGCGGATCAGGCGCAGTCGCCTCATTCGCGCCTTTGCCGTCGACCGGCACGAAGGGATAGACGCAGCCGGTCGAGAATGCCACGATTCGCGAGGTGTGAAAGGCCTGGGCGACGATGGCGGGAACGTGGGCATTCATGGCCCAGGTCAGGGACAGATCGTCTTCCGCGCCGAACTTTCGCCCGGCCATGAAGACGATGTTTCGAACCTTCGGCAGCGCGCCGACGGCGGCCTCGTCCAGCAGATCGCAATGGATGGTTTCGATGCCGCGTCTCTCAAGCCAGTCCTCGACGCTTGCGTCGGAAAACCGCGCGACCCCGATGATGCGGCGGCCGGGCGCGGCGGCCTTGGCAAGGCCGGCCAGCGTCGGCCCCATCTTGCCGGCGACGCCGAGAACCATGATGTCGCCGTCGACCCCGGCGAGATCGTCGATCAGCGCCTGGCTCGGCCGGCACAGCAGGTCGTCGAGCGCGGCGACGTCGGCGATGGTCTCTGGCAGGTTGTCGCGCGAAAGCAGCATCTGTCTTCTCAAGAACCCTCGATTTAGCCTGCTGTCCCGGACACGAACAAGCGTTCCAGGCCCAGCACGAGGCCGTAGAGAGCGACACCAAGCAATGTGAGCAACACGACCGCCATCACCATGGCGGGCGTATCGAGCGAGGACTGGACCTGGATCATGAGATAGCCGAGGCCGCGTTCGGAGGCGATGAATTCGCCGACGATGGCGCCGGCGACGGCGAGGATCGCGCCGACTTTCATTCCGGAAAACACATAAGGCAGCGACCCCGGCAACTGGATCTTGCGAAACAGGGTCCAGCGCGAGCCGCGCAGCGAGCGGACGAGGTCGAGCAGGTCGGGCTCGACCTCGCTCAAGCCGCGCGCCGTGGTGAGCAGGATCGGAAAGAAGCAGATCGAAAACGCGATCAGGATATTTGGAAACAGGCCATAGCTGAACCAGACGATGATCAACGGTCCAAGCGCGACCTTCGGGATCATGTTCAGTGTGACGAACAGCGGCAGCAACAGCAGTGTCACCAGCCGTGACCAGGTGAAGACGACCGCAAGTGCGACACCGACGAGTGCGCCCAGCGCAAAGCCGCCGAGGATTTCCGCGGCGGTGACGGCGACGTTGGAGGTCCAGGCATATTTCGGATGAAGCAGCGTTTCGATCGCTGCCAGCGGCGAAGGCAGGATGAATTGCGGCACCTGCAGGCCGTCGACCAGGATCTGCCACAGTGCGATGACGGCGAGATGCACGCCAAGGACGACGGCAAAAGCCCGCGCCGATCGCTTTCCGTCTCCGAGCACCTGATGCTCCCCGTGGCCCTATTCCGTCATCCGTCGAACAATCTATCGCGGTGATGTCGTTCGTTCAACCATTTGGTTGATAAGATCCTCACGACCTCAGCGAATGCATGACGAGGTCGACCACGTGTTTTCGCCGGGCTCGCCTTTGCGCCGGGCTGGAGAGATCGGTGCCGAAGATCGCCGACAGGGTCGGCGTATTCGAGAAGAAGAAATAGCTCAGGCCGGCGATCGAGATATAGAGCTGCACCGGGTTGATGCCCTTGCGGAAAACCCCCGTGCGCACGCCTTCGCGCAGGATCTTGGAGACCATGCTGACGAGCGGCGAATGCATCGCCGGCAGCCGCCGCGAGCCCCGGACGTGCCTGGCGCCGCTGCGGTTTTCGTCGTTCAGGAGGACGATGAAATCGGGATGCGCGGCGAGATGATCGAACGAGGCTTCGATCAGTCTGCGAATGGCCTGTTCGGGGGCCAGGCCGGTCAGCTTGAGCTCGCGTTCCTGGGCGCGGAGTTCTTCGTAGACCCATTCGAGGACCGCAAGATACAGTGCGTCCTTGTCGCCGAAATAGTGGTAGACAAGCTGCTTGTTGACGCCGGCACGGTCCGCGATCTCGTCGACGCGCGCGCCGGCGAGGCCGCTGCCTGCGAACTCCCGGCGCGCCGCGGCGAGCAGCTTGGTTCGCGTCGCAGCCGGGTCACGGCGTCGCGGTCTAGTTTCATTTGCTCTTTTTGCAGGCATTTCCAACCGAATAGTTGACAATACGCTTAGTCCTTTGTTGCATTGGTAGCGTTGCCGACGACGATCGACAAGGTTGCAGGGGAGTTATGGCCATGAAATATCCGAGGATAGCCACTCTCGCGCTGGTCCTTGCGTGGTTTCCGGGATCGGCCGCCGGCGCCGAACCGGTCAACCTGATGTTGAACTGGACCCCGACCGCTGACCATTCGCCATTCTACTATGCCAAGGCGCAGGGCTGGTACGAAAAGGCCGGGATTGACCTGACCATCGAGGTCGGCAAGGGCTCCGGCGTCTCCGCGCTCAAGGTCGGCTCCGGCGGCTCGCCGTTCGGCATCGCCGATCTCGCCACCGCGCTGGTCGCGCGCAGCAAGGGGGCCGATCTGGTTGCATTGATGAGCATTTACGCCAATACCGGGCAGACGTTCTATTGGCTCAAGAGCTACGGTGTGAACGGCGTGAAGGATTTTCCGGGCCATAAGATCGGCAATCCGCCGGGCGACGCCTCGCGGGTGATGTGGCCGGCCTTCGCGAAAGCGGCGGGGATTGCGCCCGACGCGGTCAACTTCGTCAATGTGGGTCCGACGGCCAAGATCGCGGCGCTGAAGAGCCATGCCGTTGACATCATCAGCGATTTCTACAATGAGCATGACCTGAAGGTGATCGAGTTCGGCGGCGACCTCGGTTATTTGAACTGGAAGGATATCGGGCTCAATCCGTATGGCAATTCGCTGATCGTCAACGGCGCGTTTCTGGAGAAGAACCCGAAACTGGTCGAGGATTTCGTCAAGATCAGCCAGAAGGCCTATTCGGCCTGCGTCGCCGACGTGGCGCCCTGCCTCAAGGCGCTGCTCGACCAGGTCTCCGGGCTTGATGAGGACAACCAGAAGCGGCAGTGGGAGCGCATCAAATTCCTGATGACGGATGAATTCACCACGACCAAGGCGCTGGGCTGGATCGACGGCGAGCGGATGAAGAAGGATTACGAGCTGGTGCAGACCTATCTGGGCATGGAGAAGCCGTTCGACGTGCAGACCGCCTTCACCACCAGAATGCTCGATCCCTCGATCAAGATGGACGCAAGCAAGGTGAAGAAGTGACGGCCGCGGCGGCGCTGTTCGCTTCGATCGTCGTTGCCTGCGGGGCGACGCGATCCGGGCCTTCGGGCGTCTCGGATGGCTTGGCTGCTTGCAAGGTTTTCCGGCACCTTGTCGGCGCTTGCTGACCACGTTTAGATGTCCTCCGAGATCGGGGGAGGGCAACGAAGATGACTGAGGCGAGCGCAAACCAGCCGAAGGATGTGCGGTCGGAGACCCCAAAGCCGGCTTCCGCCTGGGTCGTGGCGCAGCACCAGGCGCTGCTGACGGCGCTGCCATTTGCCGATACTGCCGATTTCGATGATGCCGCGCGCGGCTTTCTGGGCACGATCCATCACGCCAAGGTCACCTCGGCGCAGGGCAGGGCGGTCTGGAGCCTGGAGCCTTATGGCTTTCTGTCCGAGGCCGAGGCGCCGGCGACCGTCAATCCGAGCCTGTGGCGGCAGTCGCGTCTCAACATGCATCACGGCCTGTTCGAGGTGGTGCCCGGGGTCTACCAGGTGCGCGGGCTCGACATTGCCAACATGACCCTGATCGAGGGCGACAGCGGCGTCATCGTCGTGGACACGCTGACCTCGATCGAGGGCGCACGGGCGGCAATGGAGCTTTATGTCAAGCACCGCGGTCGGCGGCCCGTCGCGGCGGTCATCTTCACCCATACCCATACCGACCATTGGGGCGGCGCGCGCGGCGTGCTGACGGAGGAGATACTGGCGAGCGGCCGCGTTCCGATCATCGCCCCGAACCTGTTCATGGAGCATGCGGTCTCGGAAAACATCATCGCAGGACCTGCGATGCTGCGCCGGGCGCAATACCAGTTCGGCCCGTTCCTTGCCAAGGGCGAGCGTGGCCAGGTCGATTGCGGGCTCGGCAAGTCGATGGCCGCGGGCGGCGTGGCGCTGTTGCGCCCCACCGATTTGATCATGGCGACCGGCGACACGCGCATCATCGACGGGGTTGCGTTCGAATTCCAGATGGCGCCGAACAGCGAGGCGCCGGCGGAGATGCACTTTTATGTCGCCCGCTACGGGCTCTTGAACCTTGCGGAGAATTGTACTCACAATTTTCACAATCTGCTGCCGTTCCGCGGCGCCGACGTTCGCGATGCGCTGGCCTGGTCGAGATATCTCGGCGAGGCTCTCAAGCTGTGGGGCGGCAAGGCGGAGGCGATGTGTGGCCAGCATCATTGGCCGGTTTGGGGGAGGGAGCGGATCGACACCATGATCCGCCAGCAGCGCGACACTTACAGGTTCGCCCATGACCAGACCATCCGCCTGATGAATCACGGGCTTAATGCGAGCGAGATCGCCGAGACGATTCGCCTGCCGAAAAGCCTCGAAGGCGCCTGGCACACCCGCGGCTATTACGGCCACATCCGGCACAATGTGAAGGCGATCTACCAAAAATATCTCGGCTGGTACGATGCCAATCCGGTCCATCTCGATCCGCTGCCGCCGGCCGAGGCCGGTAAAAAATATGTCGAGTATATGGGCGGCGCTAACGCCATCCTGTCGCGGGCGCGCGTCGATTTCGAAAAGGGCGAGTTCCGCTTCGTGGCGCAAGCGCTCAGCCATCTCGTGTTCGCTGATCCCGACAACCAGGCGGCCCGGGCACTTCTGGCCGACACGTTCGAGCAACTCGGCTATGCCGCGGAGAGCGCGACCTGGCGCAACGCCTATCTGTTCGGTGCCCAGGAGCTCAGGCAGGGCATGCCTAAGGCGCCACCGCGTGCGGCGATGCCACGGGAGACGCTGGCGGCACTGCGCACGGAGCAATTGTGGGACGTGCTCGGCGTGCGGCTCAACGGTCCGAAGGCCGAGGGCAAGCATCTCGTGTTGAACTGGTCGTTCACCGACACCGGCGAGCGTTTCGTGCTCAATCTGGAGAACTGCGCGCTGACCTATACCGAAGGCCTGCAGTCTACTGACGCTGACGCAAGCTTTACGCTGGCGCGGGGCACGCTGGACGAGGTGATCGCGAACCAGACGAACTTTCCGGACGCGGTCGCGGCGGGCAGGATCGAGGTCTCCGGCAACCCGACGCGGCTCACCGAACTGATGGCGCTGATGGACGAGTTTCCGCGCATGTTCGAGATCGTCGAGCCGAAGCGGACCGTTGTGACGTGAGCCGTCATTCCGGGGCGATGCGAAGCGTCGAACCCGGAATCTCGGGATTCCGGGCTGGTCCTTTGGACCAGCCGGGAATGACGAAGTCTAGATTGCTTCGCTTCGCTCGCAATGACGAAATGAAAAGTATTCATATCCCCAGATACGCTGCCTGCACCTGCCTGTTGCCGGCGAGTTCCGCGCTGGTGCCGTGCATGATGATGCGCCCGCTTTCCAGCACATAGGCGCGCGTCACCAGCGACAGCGCGCGGCTGACATTCTGCTCCACCAGCAGGATCGCCGTGCCCATCCCGTGGATCTCGCCGATCTTCTCGAACGTCACGTCGGTCATCACAGGCGCGAGTCCGAGAGAGGGCTCATCCAGCATCAACAGGCGCGGCTTCAGCATCAGGCCGCGGCCGACCGCGAGCATCTGCTGCTCGCCGCCACTCATGGTGCCGGCGAGCTGCCGCCTGCGCTCGGCGAGCCGCGGAAAAATGCCATAGACCAGCTCCATGGTTTGTGCGCGAGCGGCCTTGGCCTTCGGCACATAGGCGCCGATCTCGAGATTTTCCTCGACCGTCATCTCCGGAAACACCTGGCGGCCCTCCGGTACATGGGCGATGCCCAGTTCGGGAATCCGGTAGGCCGGCATCGCGGCGAGATCCGTCCCGGCGAATCTCACCGCGCCGGACGACAGTTTGAGGAGACCCGAAATCGCCCGCAACGTGGAGCTCTTTCCGGCGCCGTTCGCGCCCAAAAGACCGACCGCCTCGCCCTCACCGACCGCGATCGAAACGTCCGAAATCGCCGGCACCGATCCGTAGCTGGCGCTGACTCTCGAAAGCTCAAGCACCCGCGCCTCCCTGAGCCGGCGCGTGCGAATAGGCGGAGCCGAGATAGGCGCGAATGACTTCCGGGTTCTCCACGATCTCCTTCGGCGCGCCCTCGGCGATCTTCTGACCGTGATCGAGCACCACGATGTGGCGCGCGACCGCCATGATCGCACGCATGACATGCTCGACGATCACGATGGTCAGGCCGCGTGCCGACAGCTTGCCGACGAGCGCGACGGCCTGATCGATCTCGGCAGGATTGAGCCCCGCCATCACCTCGTCGAGCAATAAAATCCGCGGCTCCGTCGCCAGCGCCCGGGCCATCTCCAGCCGGCGCTGGTCGATCGTGGTGAGGTCTTTGGCCGCCGTCTGCTCGCGCGCCGAGAGGCCGACGAACGCGATCGCTTCGCGGGCCTTGTCGCGCGCAACGGCGACATGGCGGTCGCGCAGGAAGGCGCCGGTCATCACATTGGCGAGCACCGTCATGGCGCCGAACGGCTTTGCCACCTGGAATGTGCGCGCAAGACCCAGCGCGCAGACGTCGTGCGGCTTCAAGCCGACGATCTCCCGCCCGAAGGCGAGCACGGAGCCGCTGTCGGCGCGATGAAAGCCGGTGATGACATGAAAGCTCGTGGTCTTGCCGGCGCCGTTCGGCCCGATCAGCGCGACCGTCTCGTTTTCCTTGACGGTGAAGCTTAAATCCTGCACCGCGCGCAAGCCGCCGAACCGCTTGCTCAACCCCGTGATGACCAGCGCATCAGCCATGCGTTGTCCTCGCGTGCGCCGGATTGCGGTGGAGATAGTGCCGCCACGCCTCGGCGATCAAACCCATCAACCCCGTCGGCCGCCACAGGATGACCGCCATCAGGATCAGTGCATAGACCGTGAGCTGGATGCCGCCGGTGCTCGAGCCGAGCCAGCTCTGCAACAGCGCCGAGGTCGTCTCCAGCAGCACCGTGCCAACCACCGGACCCCACAGCGTGCCGATGCCGCCGACGATCGACACCAGCGCGGCCTCGATCGAGATGCTGAAGCTGAAGGCGGTTGCCGGATCGATGAAGTAGATGTACTGCACGTAGAAGGTGCCGGCGAGCGCGGTCAGGAACGCGCTGATCATGTAAATGTCGCGCTTGATCCGCGGCGCGTTGACGCCGATCGCTTCAGCGGCGTCCTCGTCCTCGCCGATGGCGACCAGGTAATAGCCCATCCAGGACTTTTCGATTCGATCCGTGATTAGGAGCCCGAGCGCGAGCAGGCCGAGCACGACATAGTAGTAAGAGGCCTTGGTCTCGAACTGCATCATCAAGGGCGAGCTGCCGAGGTTCGGGATGGTCGTGCCCTCGGCGCCCCAGGCGAAATCGCGGAACTTCAGGAAAACCAGCATCAGCGCCTGCGCCGTCGCGATCGTTGCGATGGTGAAATAGGGCCCGCGCAGCCGGAAACAGAGCCAGCCGATCGGCAGGCTTGCGAGCATGGCGACGATACCGCCGGCGATCATCCCGATCCACGGCGAGATGCCGAAATCGACTTGCATGATGGTCGAGGTATAGGCGCCGAGTCCGAAATACGCGGCGTGCCCCAGCGAGAGCTGCTTGGCATAGCCGCCCATCAGGTTCCAGGCGACGCCGATGAAGGAGAACAAGAGGATGCGGATGAAGATGTCGAGCGCGAAGGCGTCGTGCACCACCTGGGGCAAGGCCAGCACGACCGCGACGAGCAGCGCCAGCGCGAAAATTTTCCATCTGATCGCCACTATCGCACTCTCCCGCCGCCGAGGCCGGTCGGCTTGAACGCCAGCGTCAGGAGCAGCATGGCAAACACCACGATCAGTCCGGAATCCGCGCCGACGAACTGGATGCCGAGCGACTCGGCCACCCCCATCATCAGGCTTGCGACCAGCGCGCCAACGACGTTGCCGAGCGTGCCGAGAACCACGGCGACGAAGGCCATCAGCACAAAGACCTGCCCGACGAACGGATAGGCCGAGTAGAACGGCATCAAGAGCGAGCCCGCGGCGCCGGCAAGCGCCAGCGCCGCCCCGAACGCGACCGCGAACACGCGATTCGGGTTGATGCCCATCAGTGTGGCCACGTCGCGGTTCTGCGCCGCGGCCCGCATCGCCTTGCCGAGATCGGTGGTGTGAAGAAAAACCCAGAGCGCGCCGCTCAGGCCCATCGCCACCACGAAGGCGATCAGCTTTGCGACGGGGATATAAAGCCCGCCCAGATGGATCGCCTCGTCGGAATAGAAGGTATGGACGGTGCGATAATTCGCGGAAAACAGCAGCAGCGACAGGTTGAGCAGTAGCAGCGAGAGCGCAAAAGTCAGAAAAATCTGCGGCATGTCGTTCGGCCCCAGCACCCTGCGGATCAAGAAGTGCTGGATCAGGGCGCCCAGGACGAACAGCACCGGCATCGACACGAACAGCGACAGCAGGGGATCGATGCCGAGAGAGTTGAACAGGAAGAACGTGATGTACATCCCGATCATCACGAATTCGCCCTGGGCGAAATTGACGATCTTGACCACGCCGAAGATCAGCGTCACGCCGATCGAGACCAGCGCGTAGATGCCGCCGATGAGCAGGCCGTTGATGACGGCCTGGGCCACAGTTTCCAGCATCGCGACCGGCCCGTCTCAGCTCTTGATTAGGGGCGCGCGGGCATCGTCCTTCGGGAAGACGCTGGCGAGGTCGCCGTTCTGCCACTGCACGCCGACCGGCCGGCCAAAAATATTCTTGCCGTCGGGGCCGAACTTCACTCTTCCGCCCGGCGCCATCGCGGCAAAGCCGGTGGAGACGTCGAGCGTCGACAGCGCCTCGCGCACCTTCTGCGGATCGGCCGAGCCGGCGCGCTCCAGCGCATCCGCGATCATGTAGGTCTGCGCCACCAGCCCGCCGGCATATTCGAACAGGAACTCGCCGGCGCGCTTCTTGTATTCGGCGTTCACCTTCTGCGCGTTGTCGTCCATGTCGTGGTTCCAGTGCGCGACGCCCTGCAGGCCCTCGGCCAGCTTGCCGACATTCTTGTAGAAGTCCGGAATCACGAAGCCGCCCGAGCCGCCATTGATCGCGATGTTGAGGCCGACCTGCTTGACGGTGCGCACGATCAGGATGAGGTCGTTCAGGTAGGACACGGAAAACAGCGCGTTCGCGCCCGACGCCTTGACCTTGTTGATCAGCGGGCTCGCGTCGGTGAAACCGGCCGAATAGGGTTCGAACATCACGATCTCGACGCCTTCGCCGGGCGCCAGTTCCTTCAGCCCGTTGGAGGTCGCGGTGCCGAAAGCGGTGTTCTCGAAGATCACCGCGACTTTCGGCTGCTCGCTGACCAGTTTTGACATCTGCAGCTGCGCCTTGGCGAATTGCGAGGCGCGCGCAAACGGGGTGAAGGTATAGGTTCGTCCCTTGTTGAGCTGGTCCGAGCTCGAGCCTGTGATGATCGGCACTTTTGCGCGCTCGCAGACTTCGCTCGCGATCAAGGTCAGCGCGCTGGCAAAACAGCCATGGATCGCCGACAGCTTGTTGGAGCTGATCAGCCGGTCGGTCTCGGTGCGCGTCACCGTGGTGTCGCTCTGCACGTCCGAGGTGATCAGATTGAGCTTGGCGCCGCCGAGCGACTTGATGCCGCCGGCCTCGTTGATCATCTCGACCGCGAGCTTGGCGGCGGTAACGCAGCCGACCCCGATCTGCGCCATGCTGCCGGTGGTCGGATAGAGTGCGCCGATATTGACCAGATCGGCCGCATAGCCACGCAGCGGCACCGCGCTCGCGACACCCGCCGCAATGGCGCGGCCGGCGTTCTTCAGGAACTTGCGTCGGCTTGGCCGCTGCGATGACGAGGGTAGGGAGACGGTTTTTTGCGGGGGCGCGAATTGTTCGCGAGCTTTGGTCATGCCGTTTCTCCCTGTGCCGCGATCAATCGGCCAGCCGTTCGGCCGCCCCCCGTCGCTTTTGCTTGGCAAGATGGTAGCCTGTCTGAAAATTGTATACAATATCGTTTTCAATATTATCATGATGGACGGATAGCCGCCTCGCCCCTTGGGGGCGCGGGGCAGGGGTGTTGCAACCGGGGACGGCATGGCCGCGAAACCGCCCAAAAGTGTGAAAGCGTCGGTGTCGACATCGCGGCGGACCAAGTCCGCGCCGGTGCGCGAGGTGGCGGCCGCCATGATCATCGCCCGCAGCATCGAGGAAGACATCGTGCTTGGCCGGCGTCATCCGCGAGAGCGGTTGATTGAGCAGGATCTGTGCGACCTGTTCCAGACCCATCGCGGCGATGTGAGGCTGGCGCTGTTCGAGCTGGAGAAGAAGGGGCTGGTGGAGCGCATTCCGCATCGCGGTGCGACGGTACGCGGATTGACCCCGTCGGAGGTGCGGGAAATCTACACAGTGCGCGAGGAACTCGAAGTCATGGCCGTCCGGATCATCCCGTTCCCGGTCTCGCGGGCCGACATCGAGCGCCTGGAGGATCTGCAGCGGCAGCACGCGGCGGCGATCGTGCAGGGAGAGATGTTGAACGTGTTCTACAGCAACCTGCGCTTTCACCAGGTCCTGTTCGGATTGTGCGGTAATTCCTGCCTGATCGAGACCATCGATCTGCTGGCGCAGAAGGTCTACGGCATTCGCTCCTATGCCAACGCGTTTCCCGAATCGCTCGACCGCGCGCGCCGGGATCACCTCGACATGATCAGGGCGCTGCGCGCCGCGCGCCGGGACGAACTGATCACGCTGACGCGCCGTCACCTGACGCCGTCGCCGGAAGCCTATATCAAGGCCTATGAGCGCCGGTTCGGCAAGGCCGAGGCGCTGGGCGCTGCTCGCGAGCAAGCAAGGCAGCCATGAACGACGGCCCGCTCGTCGATCGACGGCGGCGGCGAGCGGCATTGAAATGCCGCTGGTGACGTAACAAATTCCCCTGCAATCGCGAATACCGGCTAATGCCAAGGCTGCGAATAAGGCTTCGAATGGGAGCGAGTGATGGACGGCGTGCAGGACAAGGCTTTCTCGCTCGCCAAGGCCGGCGGTCCCCCTCCGGGCCAAATCGTGCTGGTGCTGCAGGGCGGCGGCGCGCTCGGCTCGTATCAGGCCGGCGTCTATCAGGCGTTCCATGAGGCCGCAGTCGAACCGGCCTGGATCATCGGGACCTCGATCGGCGCCATCAATGCCAGCCTGATCGCCGGCAACACGCGTGAGCTGCGGCTCGACCGGTTGCGGGAGTTCTGGAAGCGCGTCGAGCAGAATCCGCTGCTTCGCTTCCACGAGGCGCTCGAGGCGTTCAACGAGCGGCTGTCCGCCTGGTCGGCGGTCGCCAATGGGATCAGCGGCTTCTTCGCGCCCAATCCGTTCGCCCATCTCAGCGATTCCTTGCCGCTCGGCGCCGATCATGCCGGCTATTATTCGACGGCACCGCTGCAGGCGACGCTGGAGGAACTGGTCGATTTCGGGCTGCTCAACCATGGCAAACCGCGCCTCTCGGTCGGGGCCGCTCATGTGCAGACCAGCAAGATGCGCTATTTCGACACCCGCCACTGTGCGCTGTCCGTCAAGCATGTGATGGCGTCCGGGGCGTTGCCGCCGGCGTTTCCGGCCGTGCGCATCGATGGCGAGCTCTACTGGGATGGCGGCGTGCTCTCCAACACGCCGACGGAAGCGGTGTTCGACGACAATCCGCGCAGGGATTCGCTGATCTTCTCCGTGCATCTCTGGAATCCGCTGGGTGCGGAGCCGATCACGATGGCGGACGTGTTCAACCGGCAGAAGGACATCCAATATTCCAGCCGGATCGCGACCCAGATCGCGCGGCAGGATCAGATCCATCGTCTGCGTCACGTCATCAAGGAGCTCGCCGCAAGGCTGCCAGAGGCCGAACGCAGCGATCCGATGGTGCGGGAACTGACCAGCTACGGCTGCCAGACGCGGATGCACATCGTCCGCTTGCAGGCGCCGCAGCTCGATCGCGAGACCCACACCAAGGACATCGATTTCACCGCGGCCGGCATCGCGGCGCGCTGGGAAGCCGGCTACCGGCACACGAAAGACGTGCTGGCGCGCGCCCCCTGGGTCGGCGAGTTCGATCCGCTTGCCGGTGTGATTCTGCATGAGTAGGTGAAGCGGCTCACATTCGTTGTCACTCGGTGCCGCGACGGCGAACGTCTAGATTGCTTGGCTTCCGCCTTCGCTCGTTGAGCTTCCGCCTTCGCCCGTTGGGCTTCGGCGGACAGGTCGGCGGACAAGTCGCTCGCAATGACGTCGCGCTTTGAAGCGTGCACTGGTATTCTCGCGGCGCGATCGCGCCCGAGTCATGGATCATTCTCGGTCCCCCTGAAATGAGAGGGCGCAGGGAATGCCGGGTGAAGGCCTCACCCATGGCCGCGTGCAAAAAAAATGCACGCGGCGGTTACCACAGGTTCAGCCAAATCATCCGGCATTCCCTGCGCAATGGTTTTACGGCTTATAGCGCGCTCTCCCCGGGGACCGGGCTCTTTTGCCCCCGTCATCGGCGAGATCATCTCTCGCCAACTTGACACCAGCGTCGGGGTGTCAGGACCACACGTCCTTATTGTGAGACAACTTCGAGCAACAAAGTGCTTTGAAATAAGCACTTTGGCGCTAAGTACGTTGTGCGGCGACACCGCCGTTTCACCAAATTAAAGGCCGGGCCTTTGCGATCCAGAGGCCAATCCAGAGCAAAGACCCGGCCATGGTCCCGAACCCATCAGGAGCTGAACCATGTCTGATATTACCACCGTCGAGGTGGTTGCCAAGCGCGAGGACGCCACCATCGAGCCGATTGGCAGGCGCACCCGGAAGGGCACCGTCCTGACCGACCGCCCCTGCGAAACCAGGGTCAAGACGCGCAAGAAATATTACGATCGTCGGACCCGTGGGCTCTACGTCAGCATCACCCCAGGCGGGATCGCGACCTTCGCCGTCAACTACACCGACGCGGCCGGCAGGCCGACCAGCCGGATGCTTGGCGTCTATTCGGAGACCTTCAAGGTGGCGCATGCCCGTGCCGAGGTCGCCGCGCTGAAGGCCAAGGGCGGCGCCGCCATCGGGGAGCTGTTGCGCCAGCGACAGGCAAAGGCGGCCACGCAGGGTATCACCGTCGCGCAGCTCATCGAGAAGCGCATCGAGTTCATGAGCACCGAGGAAATGAAGGACGACGGCAAGAAACGGCCCAGGATCGAGAGCTGGGAAGGCGTTGCGCGCCACCTGCGCAACTTTGTCAGTACCAAACTCGGCCATATGGTTGCCAAGGAGGTCACCGCCGACGACATTGCGACGCTGTCGAATGACATCCGTGACGGCAACCACGGCGGTAAGCCGTCGCCTTCGAATGCGCGTCACGCCCGACGCGCCTGCTCGGCGATGTTCAAATGGGCGATGCAGCCCGGCAGCGCAGGCAAGGACAGCGCCGGCAGGGGCATCCGCTTTTTAGACGACACCCCGTGCCGCAACCTGCCGAAGCTGAAGAAGGGGCGTCCGAAAACGCGCGTCCTGACCAAGGACGAGATCAGGACGCTTTGGCACGGTCTCGACCGCGAGGATTTGCCCTACGACCGCACCACGCGGCTCGCCATCAAGTTCGCCCTGGTCACCATGCTGCGTTCGAATGAGATGCTGCCGATCCGTCACAGCGAGCTGGAGAACGGTGCGGGCTCGAACGGCGCTGCGTTCGTCAACATCCCGGCCGAGCGGGTCAAGAAGCGGCGCCTGATCCGTCAGCCGCTCTCCGACCTTGCATTGGAAATCCTCAAGGAAGCTGTGGGCGATAACGAATATGCCTTCACCGGCCGGTTCGGCGACGCGCCGCTGTCGCGCCAAGCAATGTCCAACTCCTTGCGCGGCAGCAAGCGCGGACGGAAAGGCGGTCAGGTGGTCGAGACCACTCCGGGCATCTGCGAACTGCTCGGCCTGAAACCGTTCACGCCCCATGATCTGCGAAGGACGGCGGCGACGATGTGCGAACATCTTCGGCTGCCGGGCGGCGACATCGCCCTGTGCCTCGACCATCAGTCGAGCAAGGATGAGAATGGAAACGACTGGCCGGTCGTTACTCAGGAGGTCTACAGCCTCGCCTTTGAGGCAAGGGTAGCGAGGAAACGCGACGTGCTCGATGCATGGGCCGCCGAGCTGCGGCTGATCGTCGGCACGGCTGAAGAAAACGAACAGCGCCTTGCGGCGTGATCTCGATTGCCGACGCGCTTCTCAACTGCTTCACGTGAAGCAGTTGAGACCCCTCGGGCGGCTCACGATCTATTGCATGGCGGCGCTGGCGCTGGCGTTGGCCGTTAATCGCATTCTGCCGCTGGACGCTGACAGCGAAGGGCTTGGGCTAACGGCGACAAAAAACTTCATCAGGTCTGTCAGTTGAGGCTCACCTGCGGCTGCACGCGCCAGAATGATCTTCGCGATCTCCGTTCGATTGGTCTGAGTTTGCATAGTCGCCGGTAACGCCGCGACTGCTTGATCAAAAATACTTCCTAAAAGTGAAAGTTCCTCCGGGTCGAAGACGGCACTTATTTCGGGCAACATTGCCATATTCCCCTCTGTCATCACTATCGCGTCGCATTTCGCGAAAGCCGTGTGTCCGCGTTGGGGCTAAAACGAGACCGACCCGAGGCGTCCACAACTCCGGGTTCGACTGATGTCGTTGTGCCATACAACGGTTTTCGCCAAACCTGCCGGTCACTCCGGCGATTGAGGTGCCGCAACCCTGTCGCGCTTAGGAGCCATCTTGCTCAGTTCCAGATCGGGAACCCTTGCTCTTTGTTCACTTTGTAACTTTGATCGGAACAAACGATTGGTCCGCGCGTAGCCCCAAGCGCCGCGTAGATTTTGGGACATTTTCGGTGTTGGGCAAATCGTACTTCGTTCGCCAAGCGACCACCCTTCTGAATTTCGCCAGATCGATCTCTGATCCGCATTTGCGGACCTGGCTCGTTCAGAAAGCCGCCGATCTCAAGGACAACATTGATGAAGCCCCGTCGAACATTGACGTGGGTCCGTTTCCGCCTGACGTGGAAACGGAACGTAACCGGCCCCACTGAACACTAAGCGCCCCCAAGGCATCGCGGGCGACGGAGTGCGACGATCCACGCTCGGGTCATCGGATGATCCGGTGTTTCTTCACGCGCTTCTTGCGCGGCACCGGTTCGGGCGCGTGATGCCGATACAGCGCGCGCATCATGGCAATCCGTGCGAGCAGCGTCTGGCGGACGTGTTCAACAACGAGCATCAGGGCTTGTATCGCCGCCTGCCATGCGGGCGCGTCGTATTCGCGCTTCGGCAGCGTGGCGATGTAGTTGCCGGCATCGCGTAAGGTGCGCAGCTCGCTGCCATCTGGAAGTGGGATTGGATCATCGAAGTTGCGATCCCATCCGCGAACCGCAGCCTTATCCCTTCTTGGCATTTGCCTTAAATGAGATGCCGAGCCGCATCGCCACTTTCTTGATCGATGCAGGCTTCCGCCCGGTCGCCTTTGCAGCCTCTTCCAATGATTTCGAAGCCCGCGCCAATTCAATCAAAAGGCGCTGTTCCGCAAATGACAAACCTGGTTTTCGAACAATAATAAGGAATGCGCTTTGTGATCTCGGACAAAGCCGCCAAGCGGGACTATGTTCGCTTGGCGACTTCGCCTTCGTGGTCCGGACTGAGGGTAATTGTCCGGTTCGCAATCGATAATTTATTTGCGCTAATTCGCAACAAATGCCGGGCGTTAAGCTAACTGCGTAACGTTACTTGAAGCTGCGACGGCGGCCTGACTACGCGGCTACTTTGTCTTCCTTGTCCTCGCCGCGCATCACGATCCCGATCACATCGTCAGGCAACGGCCGCTGAAGCGCCTTCGCCTCGTCCCAGGACGCCCGCATCCAAACATCACGTTCCTCGTCCGTGGTCAGGATCACCGGCATCGCCTTGGGATGGATCGGCTTTACGACTGCATTGGGCGCCGTGGTCAGGAAGCCGTAGACCTGATGCGGCCCGGGGATCGGCTTCGACTTTGTGCCGCGATCTCCGTTGAACGTCGTCCAGATGTCGGCGAACGTGAACAGCGGCCGATCCTCGTTGAGCGCGAACCACACCACGTTCGTCTCTGGCGCATATTCGGCGCAGATGTCGGCGAAACGTGAACAGCGGCCGATCCTCGTTGAGCGCGAACCACACCACGTCCTTCTTCTTGGTCACGGGGTTCGTCTCTGGCGCATATTCGGCGAAGCTGTTGGCCGGAACTAAGCAGCGGTTCTCCGGCTTGAGCCACATCCGCCAATGCGGTGACGACGTGTTGCGAATATTGTTGACGGGCGGCCCAGGCGTGCGCGGCGGTGGCGGCATCCCCCAGCGCATCATGGTCAGCTCACGACCGGTGTCGGTGTTGCGGATGACTGGAGCCGGATAGTCAGGGAATACGCCCGGCATCGGCGGCAGGTTGCCGACGTAGCGGTTGATCACGCGGAACAGCGCGATGATCGCGAATTGGTTGTTGGTGACGGAATGGAGGTTGCACACCGCGGACCTACGACGCGTCACGGATACCGCGTCTTCTATGGCGACGTGCGTGTCGGCGTCATCGCGATGCGCAGCGGCAACCCGTCGACCACTGAGCCTTGGGAATGGCGCTGATCGAAGCCGGGCGAACACACTTCGGGCACGGCCGACACGTTCGATCAGGCGCGAGCCGACTTCGAAACCGCGTGGGGCGTGTTCCTGTCGAGGCGCACCGAGGCCGACTTCCAGGCATGGCGCGACCATCGCGATTGCACCGCGCGGAAATATGAGATGTGGGCGCGCGGCGAGAAGCTGCCGTCGCAGATGCCCAACTCGATGATGCGCTGCCCATGCGGCGAGGAGTTCGATAGCCATGATCCGGCCGGAAGCTACAGCCATCGCCAGCACATCTATGCCGCGCAGAGGGCCGCCCGATGACATGCCCGGTGTGCGAGGGTTGTCGATGGGTTTGCGAGAACCATCTTGATCGGCCTTGGGAAGGCGAGCACGCATGCGGCTGCGGTGGTGCTGGTGCGCCGTGTCCTTGGTGTAACGTGCCGCCGGATGATGGCAGTCCGCCGCGCCTGCCGAAGGATTTCAAAGTCAGTTTCGACAAGCACGGCCGGCGTCATTGAGCGGGACTATTAACCGCGGACCGCGCCTGATTGCCTCATTATAATGCTGCGATGCGATAACTGCTCAGGCCAATGTCTCCTTTATAGTCTGGAACCTTGTTCCTAGCGGGTATAGCGTGCCGAGAGACGGTCACCTGTTCTGCGGGGGATGGGCGACGATGGCATGTTGTCGCGCTCTGGTCATTGAGGACGAATACTTTCTGGCGAAAGACCTAGAGGATGTGCTGCGGTCATTCGGAGTGGAGGTGATTGCTCTCGTCGGCGATTTGGACGAGGCGCTTGATCACGTCGCGCGGGGTGGCTTCGAGTTCGCTGTTGTCGATATAAACCTACGCGGGCGCGTGGCGTACCGCGTCGCCGACGAATTAAAGCGACAGCGCGTCCCCTTTGTATTCTCTACAGGTTACGGCGCCCGCGTGATCCCGGTTCGGTTTGCTGACGTGATGGTTTGGGAGAAGCCATTCCGTAAGTTGGAAGTCGCGCGAGATGTCCCACGGCTCTGCCAACGCGCGGCCTAGTTCGAATTGAGTGGATGGGATTGAAGCTGCGCCCGATGGCTGCAACCTTCTCACAGTTCGCGTGCAGTGAGGCTTCTCAGGTTACGCTGAAAGAAACAGATACAGAAGGCCGCCTGCCAGAGCGGCGCTCCAGATATACGATGCGATAACGAGCCACTTGTCACGGGACATGGCCGACGCTTCATCGTGTTCGGGCATCGGTAGGTTTGACATAGATCAATGGCTCACCATCGAAACGAATAACGCATGTCTTTCAGCATCGACATGGCTGCATCGGTGTAGAAGCCGTTGGAGAGATATTCGTCAGCTACAATCAGGGCGAGGATCGCGATGGTCGCTGTGGCTACACCCTTGAGCATTGATCCCGCCCCTGAAGTTACAAGAGACCACCAAGCCGTGAGCGCCTCTGGCTCGCAAAAATAAAATGTCGGTGCCGCGCCTGATGCGGGCGAAACGCTGGAATTGTTTCCCAGATTGCCGAAAAATTCTGACGGAGGCGTTAAGACGAAACACCACCGTATTTCCACGGAGAAACCGATTTCGGCTTCCGGGGTTCACTGTTCGAGATAGGGAACCCATCCGCGTTGGTGAGTGTCGAGTACGACCATCTCGGGCAGGCGCAAGCGGCCATGCGATTGGCCGCGACAGCGACTTGTGAGCGCGAACGGCTGGAGTGGGTGCGGATTGCTCTGGCATGGCAAGATCTCGCGCGGGCATGTGCAACGCCGCCCCGCACGGAGAGCGCCGACGAAAACGCGATCAAGAACCTCGCTATCAACAACAAGGCCCCTCGCGTGGCTTGAACTCGGCCAGCTCTAACGCCACATCTCGCGCCAGTCGGCGCTAGGAACACCGCGAAAACGCTGCCGGTGCCAGTGGGATCGCTTTGAACGGCAATCTGCGCCTACAAGCAGATACCTGCGGACAATGCATTGACGTTGCGGCTTCAGGCCGGGTAAATCTCATCTAGGAGCTGGCAGCCTCAGCTTCAAAACAGCCGCCGCGTTTCGGGCGGCTTTTTTGTTGCGCTGAGCAGCCGGCCCAAAACCCTCACACCATCGCTGAACCGGAACACGCCCGTCGCATCACGCGCCGGGCGCGAGAACCTATGGAAGGAAGTGACACTATCATGACGTTGTCCCGCATCACCCGCGCCGAGAGCTGGATTGCCGCCGGCACGAGCTTGTCGAGGGAGAAGACCGCAGTCGGTCGGCACCAAGTGGTCGGCGCCTTCGGTCGCGATCACGCTCTTGCATCCGAATGGCACTGCTGTCGCCCAGCGCATCGCCGAGACGCTCGGCGAGAGCTACGGCCTCACCACGGCCGCGTCCCTGGTGCGCGCGTTCGGGCATGTCGTGTTGTCCGTCATCGCCCAGGCCGAGGTCGATCGCAGCAACGATGCCGCCTTCGCTGTCGTCGATCTCATCCACGCGACCACCGGCAGGCGGGCGTTCACAGCTTGCGGCTTCCGCGAGCCTGTCGAGGGCGTCGAGGGCTACATCACCGAGCGCATCACGACCGTGAACCTCTCCTACATCATCCGCACCGTTCGCGCCGTCGCCGCGCGCCATCAGCTCGTTGGGTTCAGCGCGCCATTCATGTTCGCGCCCACGTCGACCGAGTATGCAGTCGTCATGGCGGTCTAGGCGGAGGCGATCACGGGCGACATCGTTGAGGAAGGTTCGATGCGCACGGCGGAGGTTCTGGCGCGTCGTGCTGGTGCCTACTGGCTCCTGACCGAGAAGCTCGACACGCAAACCGAGATGGCGGCGCATCGAGACGGTGTTGCGACAGATTGCTGATGTTGTCGCTGGTGACCTCGCTGTGTGTGAGGTCGCGCGGGTGATGCGCATGCCCGGCACTCACAACACCAAGGGCGGCCAATGGAACGCGGTCAAGGCGATCTATCGGGCCGAGAACGCCGCTGCTGCGCTCGCCCGCCTCGAGGAATTCGAGGCCGAGTGGGGCAAGCGCTATCCGGCGATCGGAGCGACTTGGCGGCGGGCCTGGGACTACGTCG
>Ga0210399_10000484_pt1 | contig 32018 bp, 21 predicted proteins | sample IncBWC14MmetaG_FD_150865 | JGI IMG/M metagenome (GOLD analysis project Ga0210399, IMG submission 150865) | Forest soil microbial communities from Barre Woods Harvard Forest LTER site, Petersham, Massachusetts, United States - Inc-BW-C-14-M | ecosystem: Environmental > Terrestrial > Soil >... | reverse complement strand
CACGGGTCACTCCGGGCGGAGGAGCAACGAGCGCGGCGAGTCGGTCGTAGACTGCGGTGCGCTCAGCGCTGTTGACGCGAGGAAGAAGGTGCCACAGCGTGAAGGCGTCGCGCTGGCGCGCTTCACGCAGCACGGTGTCGAGCGCGGACTTGCGAGCGGAGCCGTCCATGGCCGAATCAAGCTGGGCGAGTGCCGCGCGGAAAGTATCGGAGGCGTCTTCGAAGTAGGGGGTTCCCGGGCCGGATTGCGCATGCGTCGGGCAAGCGGCACCCGCGGGGATGAAGGATTCGCGGCCGTTGCGATGAAACCCCACCCAGCCGAGTGTGGTACGTAGAATTCCGCCGCCCGAATCGTCGATGTGTAAGGTGTACATACAGCCGAGATCGACGGCGACGGCGGAGGGTGTATCCACGACGAACTGACCCGGAGGCGCCCAGATGGTGGCGTGAATGGTGCCGTGATCGAGAGCGATGCGTTTTCGTCCGGCGCCGGCTTGCAGCAGGCGGAGACGCGTCATGGGCTCTACTTCGAGTCGGCCGATCTCCGCGACGAAGATGCTGGCTTTCGACACCGCATCGGTTTCCAGCGATTCACCGAGCGCGAGCCGCGTGCTTTTTCCAGCGGTCTCGGCAGCCTCAGAGCGCGGTGATGAGGGCGTTACCTCCACGTCCCAACCGTCGCGTGCCATCGTTGAAATTCGGGGCGACCGCACCAACCACAGCCCGGAGCCAATGGCGAAAACCATGAGCAGCGCTGCGGCCAACCTCGGCGTCCAGGCACTTGCCACAATTTCAGACCACCATGTCCGTTGTCGTGGAGGAAGTTCGACCTGCAGAAATGCCGGAGTGGTGTGATTGTGCCGGAAACGTCCGAGCGCACGCTCGAGTTGTTGAACCTCTGGATCTGGCGGGCCCGAGCCATCCCAGAGGTAGTTGTCTTGCGCCGCGCGCTCTTCGTATTCGTTTGCCATTTGCCTCAACCCTGTCTTCCCATGCCAAGGCGTTTTGGCGCGTTTGCCGGTGCGCCCCGCGGACCTAGTTTTTCTCGCAACTGCCGCATTCCGCGATTCAAATTCACGCGGACCGAACCATGCGAGAGGCCAGTTTTCGCAGCAATCTCGGGCCCGGTCATGCCTTCGACGAGCCGCAAAATTAGGGTTTCGCGGTAGGCCTCGGGCAAGCTGCGAAGGCTCTCGAGAATTTCCGTCGCCTGGGCATTTCGTGCTTCCACATCCGGTGCGGCGCTCGTGTCTGCGGTCGCTGAATCGTCGGTGCACTTAATTTGTACACGCGGCTGGCGATAGTAGTCCTTTGCCATATTTCTGGTAATGGCGGCTAGCCAGGCGCCGAAGCGCGAGGCCTCGCGCAAAGCATGCAGGCGGGGAAGAGCACGCAAGAATACTTCGTGGACGAGATCTTCTGCTTCGAGCGCCGGTACCTTGGCGAGCAGGATGCCGTGCACCATGTGTGCGTAGCGTTGGTATAACTGCCCGAATGCGTCGCGATGGCCCTCCTGCGAAAGCTTTACCAGCGCAGCGTCGGAATCACCAATAGCGGCCGGAGTATCGGTCACGGTTGACGAATGGGCGTTGGTGAGGTCGAAGCCGCTGGCCATGTTGCGTTCATGTCACCGCGACACAAAGCTGTGTATGCACATTGCCGTGAAGTCACACGGCCCTGAAGTATAGACGCGGCGATCACGTCGAGTGTTAACACGGTTGGTACGCTCTGCGAGAACAAGACGCGTCGGCCCGGATGGGGCCCTTCGAGGCTCAGGGTAAGCAAGCCCCGCCCCTACAAAATGTGCGCGTAGTCGGTGATCGCCTCGGATGCGTTGGCACCTTGCCGGGACGGTTCCCCTGCACTACAGTGGGTTGCCATGGCAAACGCAGGGTTTGTGCCGCATGCTCTTCTAAAGAGCGGGCATGCGATGACGATGGTGGCTGCCTTTGTGCCCAGGCGTTTTTCGCTTCCTGAGGCGGAGGCACGGCTGTTCCAGGTGGATTCTTTTTCGCGTTTGCTGGGGCAGTGCCACTGGCAGGCGAGGAAACTGCGGGATACACCGGTCATTGTGATCGTACATGGGCTAGAAGGTTCGGCGGACTCGTACTACGTGAAGGGCATTGCGGAAAAAGCGTTTCATCGGGGATTTCACGTGGTGCGGCTGAACCAACGCAATTGCGGTGGAACCGAAAAGCTTACGCCTACCTTATATAACTCGGCGATGAGCGGCGATTACCGCGCGGTGTTCGAGGAACTTGCGAGCGTCGATGGATTCGAGAGGATTTTTTTCGCCGGGTACTCAATGGGCGGAAACCTAGTCACCAAGATGGCAGGGGAATATGGCGACGATGTTCCGGAAGCGCTGCTAGGTGTTTGCTCGGTGTGCCCGGCGATTGACTTGTCGGCCTGTGCTGATGCACTGGAGCGCAAGGACAACATCCTGTATCAGCGGCATTTCGTGAAAGGACTGATGACGCGGTATGCGTGCAAGGTGCAAATCTTTCCAGACCGGTATCCGCGGAATGGCTTCGGGCCGATTCGAACGGTGCGAGAGTTTGATGATGCGATCACCGCGCCGTGTTTTGGATTTCGCGGTGCCGAGGAATATTACGAGGCGGCGGGAGCGAAGAGGGTGGTCGCGCAAGTGCGCGTGCCAATGCTCATGATTACTGCGGAGGATGATCCGTTCGTGCCGTACGTTTCGTTTTTGGCGGCGGGCGTGGAGAAAAATCCGTGCATCCAATTCCTTGCGCCGGAGCATGGGGGGCACTGCGCGTTCATTTCGAATAAGAGTGGCGCGGCGCGGTTCTGGGCGGAACAGAGGATTGTGGAATTCTGCGAAGAGATTTGGCGATCGAGCGCGGCCACTCAGCCGAAAGGCTTTTCCAGAGAGACCGCGAAGCTTTGAGTAATAAGCTGTGCCGGGCCGTCGGCGGTGATGACCATGTCGTCTTCGCAGCGCAGGCCGAAGTCGCCCGGAATGTAAATCCCCGGCTCATTCGAAAAGGTCATGCCCGGCTCCAGAGCGGTCTTGCTGCCGCGTACCAGATACGGGTGTTCGTGGCCGTCAAGGCCGATTCCATGACCCAGGCGGTGCGTGAAGAATTTGTAGTCGGGGCCGTAGCCGGCAGTGGTGATGATCGCGCGGGCCGCGTCGTCCACAGAGCCAGAGAGGCGTCCGGTTCTTGCGGCGTCGAGGGCTGCGTTCTGAGAACTGCGGACGATCTCGAAAACGCGTGAGATTTTCTCGGACGGCTTGCCAAAGACACTGGTGCGCGTCACGTCGGACTCGTAACCCTCTACCTTGCAGCCGCCATCGATCAAGACTACGTCGCCCTCTTTGAGCGTTTGGGGCTTCACGGTACCGTGAGGAAGAGCGGCCGACGCCCCGAGCAAAACCAGCGCTCCCCCTTGCAAGCCCATCTTCGCGAAGCCGCCCTCGACCATCTGGGCGACGTCGTCCTGGGACATTCCTTCCTTGAGAGAGGCGAAGACCGCGCGGAAGACGTCAAAGGTGGCGTCGCAGGCCAGGCGCATCAGCTCGAGTTCGTGGGCGGACTTGTGCGCTCGGCAGGCAATCGTGACCGCATCCGCGGAAACATATTCGAAGGCGGGGGCCGCGTGCCGGAGGTGATCAGAAAAAGTGAAGCCAACGGTTTCTTCAATGCCGATGCGGCCTGCGCGAATGCCACGGTCAGCGAGGGCACTTGCGGCAAGTTTTGTGGGGCTTTCGTCTTCCTGCCATGCACGTACCTCGAACGGGAGTTGCAATTTCTCGCGGAGTCGCCCTTCTTCAAACGCTGGGACGACGATGATGGGGTTGCCTCCGCGAGGTATAACCAGGCCGAGTAACCGCTCGCTTAGACCCCACCGGATGCCGGTGAAATAGTAGAGCGAGGAGCCCGGGGCGAGGAACAACGCGTCGTAGCGAGCCGCCTCGGGGGGCGTCTGGCCTGCGGGCGATTGCGCTCCAGACATTAATTCTTGGGCGTGCTTGAGGCGTTCATTGAACTCGGCTGTGGTGATGGGTCGAACACGGGTGCCTAGCGGCTTTAGGGAAGAGAAGGCCGCCGGAAGCGTCTGTGTCGGCGTTTGGTCACGAGCCGGCAAATCTAAGGTCATAGCCCCCATTGAGGCTGCGGTGGCGGCTTGAAGGAAGTGCCGGCGAGACGTTCTTGATTTGGGAACACCGGGGTGTATGAGCATGTCGGCAAAGAGGTTTAGCTGGGGAACTCCCTAGTGTCAAGTCGCATGTGGAAGGGTGAACCACCCGAGTCTGACATAACAACGATAGGGCTGTCGGCTCGCAAGGAACGGACTCGAAATTCGTGATTGTCGATAAGCTGTAACCGGCTTGCCTGCGCACAGCTTGGCCGATTCTAAATTCCGTATCTTCTATGTAGGCTTATATCCATCAATAAATTGCCCAATAATGGGACATCAAGGTGATGCGGCTAGAGTAGGAGGTAAACTCAATATTTAGATACAGTTATGGCGAGTATAAACAATTTCCACAGGGTGAGATCTGCTTGATTCCAGCGGCCACATTTGGAACGAGGATTGCACCCAAACGGTTACTAACTGCAAGTGCGAGTGGACGACGATGGGGGAAGATCGCGAGTGGGTTCGATGTTTTCGTCTCCATCTGGAATTTTATACGAATTTTAGGGAGGGCTAAGTGAAAAAAGCCTATCGAGGGTTGCTAACCTTTTTGAGCATAGCAGTATTGGTAGTCGGATTGGCGATGTGCGGTCAAGTGAGCGCACAAATCATCAGCGGCGACTTGGTCGGGACGATTCTGGACAAGACGGGCGCGGTGGTACCGGGCGCGCGGGTCGAAGTGACCAAAACGGATACCGGTGTCAAGTACGAGACGGTGGCGAATGAAGGGGGCGAATACCGCTTCAACAATTTGCCGGTGGGTACCTATAGCGTTTCGGCGTCGACGCCAAATTTTGCGACGACGACGATCAACAACTTTAAGATCGAGCTGAACAAGACCAGCACCCTGCAGATCACATTGGAAATCAAGGGTGCGGTTACCTCGATCGAGGTTTCTGGCGCGGCTCCAGCGCTGGACACCACGACCTCGCAGATCACCACGACGTTCGATCAGAAGCTTAGCGCGGATTTGCCGGTTTCCTCGATCACGGGCGGTGTGTTGAATCTGTCTCTTCTGAGCGCTGGCGTGGCAACCGGTGGTGGTATTGGCGCCGGCATGGGCCCCGCGATTGGCGGCCAGCGTCCACGCAACAATAACTTTACGATTGAAGGTGTGGACAACAACAACAAGTCAGTCACCGGGGCGCTGGTCAATATTCCGAACGACGCGGTTGCCGAATTCTCCGTGCTGCAAAATCAGTTTGCGCCCGACTTCGGTCACTCCTCGGGAGGCCAGTTCAACACGGTCATCAAGGGCGGCACGAACTCGTATCACGGCGATGTGTACATCTACTCGGAAAATCGGAACTTTAACGCTGTTGATCAATCGACGGTCAACAACGGATTTACGTCGAATCAGCGCTTTGACAACAACCGCATGGGCGGCACGTTCGGCGGGCCGATTTTGAAGAACAAGCTCTTCTTCTTCGGCGCCTTGGAATATAACCCGGTGGGCCAAGCGGCGATTTTGGGATCGCCTATTTGCTCGCCGACTGCCGCAGGATATTCGGCTCTGGCGGCGTTGCCGGGAATTTCGCAGACCAACCTGGCCATCTTGCAGAAGTACGCGGCGCCAGCGGCCGCCGTAGACACGACGGGGACGTGCGGTCCCAACGCTGCGGCGGCTGGGGTGGAAAAGGTCACTAGCAATACGGGCGCAGTTGCGCTAGTTCCTGAAGGCATCCTGAGCTTTTCGGGGCCGAACTTCACGAACAACTGGGCAGCGTTGGGGAGCATCGACTACGACATTTCCAGCAAGGACCAACTGCGCGGACGGTACGTCTACAACCGCACCGTGGGTATCGATACAAATGCCAACCTGCCGGCATTTTATCTGAGCGTTCCACAGAAATTTCACCTGGTGACCATCAACGAGTACCACACGTTCAACCCCAACACACAGAACGAGTTCCGCCTCGGCTACAATCGTTTTTTCAATACCACGCCGGCGGGTAGTTTCTCGTATCCGGGGCTGGATAGCTTCCCCAACATCGTTGTCAACAGCCTGAACGGAATCAACATCGGTCCGGACCCCAACGCGCCGCAGTTCACGATTCAGAACACCTATCAGGCGTCGGACAGCATCTCTTGGACGCATAAAGCGCATACCCTCAAGTTCGGTATCGAGGGCCGGAAACTGATCTCTCCTCAATCGTTCACGCAAAGAGCTCGCGGCGACTATGAGTACAACTCGCTGGGGCAATACCTGGACGATCTGAGCCCCGACGCTCTGGCGCAAAGAAGCGTGGGACAGTCGACGTACTATGGCGACCAGTCGGCGCTCTATTGGTTCGTGAATGACAACTGGCGCATCCGACCGAACCTGACGATCAACCTGGGCGTGCGCTATGAATATACGACGACGCCATTCGGCGTTCGCTCGCAGAGCCTGAACGAGATAGCCAGTGTGCCGGGCGTCGCGGAATTCGAGCAGCCGCGCGCACCCAAGAACGATTGGGGCCCGCGCATAGGCTTTGCGTATTCACCGGGCAACAGCGGGCGCACTTCGATTCGCGCGGGGTTCGGAATCGCGTACGACGTGCACTACGACAACATCGGCATATTGTCGCTGCCTCCGCAGCTGAGCGTCACCGAAAATACACCGTCGCTCACTGCAAATATCCCCAATTTCCTCGCGACTGGTGGGCTTCCGCCGGGAACCGGCGGTATTACCGTCTATCCGGATGCGGCCTCGGCCAGAGCTGCGACCAGCACCTATTATCCGCCGGACGTTAAGGATCCGAAGACCATTGATTGGACATTGGGTGTGCAGCGCTCCTTCTGGAAGGACTACACTCTGGAAGTGCGCTACATCGGCACGCGCGGAATTCACCTGAACGTGCAGTCGATCGTCAACCTGGCGAACCAGGTGACGCCGTCGCTGTTCTTGCCGACCTACACGAACAACGTGCCGTCGCAGGCTGCTTTGGACGCTTCGCCTATTAACCTGAACACCATCCTGAATAGCAGTGATGGCATCGTACCAATTTACGACGCAGCCGGATTCAATCAAAGCGCTCTGACAGCGTTCATTCCCGCCGGCTCATCCACTTATCACGGACTGGCAACGCAACTCACGCGGCGCATGAGCCACGGATTGCAGTTCGTGGGTGCGTATACCTACAGCCACAACATCGACAACAGCACTGCGGATTTCCACACCACGGACCTGACACCGCGCCGGCAACAGTCTTTCACAGATTTGAACGCCGATCGCTCGAACTCGGCGTTGGACCATCGGCACCGGTTCACTATGGCCGTCCTGTATGACATACCGTTCTTCAAGAACGGAAACGCGATCGCGCGGAACGTCCTGGGCAATTGGGAGATCGCCCCAATCTACACTTATCAGACCGGTGAATGGATGACCGCGCAGAGCGGCATTGACGCCAACCTGAACGGCGACCAAGCCGGTGACCGTACGATCACTAACCCTGCGGGCGTGGGAGTGACCGGCAGCGGCGTCGTGCCTCTTTGCACGAGTGCCATCCCGGCTTCATCATGCACTTTGGCTAACGTGTTGAAGTTCCCGAGCGCAGTTGTCGGCTATGCCGCAACCAATCCCGGTGCGAAGTACATTCAGGCGTATTACGGCGCCTTGGCTACCACCGGCCGCAACACGATTCTAGGTGCGCCGACCAATAACTTCGATGCCACTTTGGTGAAGCGTATCGCGATCACCGAACGATATAAGGTGGAATTCGCGGTGCAGGCCTTCAACCTTTTGAACCATCCGCAATTCCTTCCGTGCTGCGCCGCTGGCGTTGGTCCCGGAGCATTGGGCGGCGCCACGAACCAGGTTGCCTCGCAAGGCATCACGGGTGCGGCGCGCAACGCTCTCGAGCCGCAGCGGGGCATCTTCAACAACTTCAGTGCAGTGTTCCCGAGCGAAGCTCGCGCACTGCAACTGTCGCTCAAGATTTTCTTCTAAACTCACAACCTTTTCGCCTTGGTTTCGGGCGGGAATTACAAAGAGGCGTTCCGGGTAACCGGAGCGCCTCTTTTCTTTTGTCGGGCACTAGTTTTGATAAAACGCCGAATTCAGCTTGTGGTAAGCTCCGCGCAACAGTTGCAAGTGAGGGGTCTTTCGTGACGTTTGCCGAATTCTGGCCGGCTTACGTGCGCGCGCACAGCAAGCCGGCCACGCGAGTGGTTCATTGTGTTGGGACGATCGTGGGTTGGATGCTCCTGGGCGCCGCGATTGCTGTGCACCGGTGGTGGTGGATAGCGGCCGCTCTGGTTATTTCCTACGCGTTGGCGTGGCTCTCACATTTTCTGATCGAGCACAATCGCCCCGCAAGTTTCGATCATCCGCTGTGGTCCTGGTGGGCCGACCAACGGATGGTGTTCCTGACACTGATCGGGCGTATGGACAATGAGGTTCGGAAGTATGCTGCCGCGGACCACTAAGTATAAGGATCGCGGAGAGTCTCGGGCTATCCCGGATAACAACGGCAAAGAACAACATGGAAGTCGCTCACGGGAAACACTATTCCATGCGAACCGCGAGGATGCTTTTCCCCTGAATCTTTAGCTCGATGCCCAGAGGCGGGCGAACATCAGAACCTTGCGCGAGGCTCCCCCGCACCCAGAAATCTCCAGGGATATTGCTCATTTTCAGCGGGTCGAAAACACTTCGGCTGCACGGATTTCCCACCATCGGATGCTTCGCGGTGCGGAAATCGTAGTCATTCTGCAGCCTGTCGAGCTCGGTGACATATTCGAACTTGCAGTTTCCGAAGGGAACGTTCATCTCCAGCGCCCAGTAGCCATCGGGTTGCGAAGCCGATCCCGACGATAGCCGGATCAGCAGTGCCGGAACACCTTCGCCGGTCAGGCGATTTACAAAGAAAAAGCTTTTCGAGGTCCAGGGTTTTGTCATTTCCGGAACGGTGGCAATTTCCGGAGCCGCAGCCGTTGCGCGCGGCATCGAAGCCGTGGGATCGATGGCGGGGGCCGGCACCTCAATCTGCGGAGGCGGCGCCACCGGCGCTTCCTCGATGTGTTTGGGGCGCAGCAGCCAGCGTGAGCCTAGCAGGCAGATAACGAGAACCACCACAAGGCCTGCGACGAGTCGCACTGTGGGATTGGCGGCTATCCCTTGGCGCGCCGCACCTTCCGCAGCAACTCCGGGGATCTGCGGCATTTCCGCCTTGAATCGGTTGGATTGGGACTCGTCCGTCATACTTCATCCGTGCGCTAGCTTCAGCATTTCCCGACGAACTTCGCCGGGCAGACGCACTGCTAATCGCCGCCCGACGTCTCACTGGCTATTCGGCCCCATTGTAGTGGGCACCGTAGGATGGAGCAACGAAGAGAACGAGTCGAGTTGCCTGTGAGGAACCGGTACCGAATAGGTCACCACCGGAAATTGAGCCGAGATTGCTGTTATTGAGAAGGGTACAAGTCCGATTCTCAGACTTGTCTCCACGCAGGCGTCAACCTACTGTAATACGTACGGTAAGAGCGTAGGAGGCAGTCTCCTCCTCAGAACGAAATCTATGAGCGGCGATACACGAGCGGCGGCCCGGGCCTTTGTGCGCAGCCTGAACATCCTGCTGAAATTCGCACGCCTGTACGAATTCGGACACGCCCGCACCGGGGCGCAGTTCGAGACGGCGTGGAAGGAACTGAAATCCGCTCTGGAGGAGAGCAGCGGCAGCGGGTTGCTGCTCGGCGCTTCCGGGAACCAGATCCTGCTGGATGGCGTGCCGCTCGGAGCGGCCGCGGGAGAGCGAAGTTTCGCGCAGTTGCTCGCCAGTTCCGGGATTGCCAGCATCCATTTCGGCACGACCACCACCCAACCACAGTTCGCCCGCTTCGTCCGGGGCTTTCCGAGCGGCAATGCCAAGCCGACTGCGCTGGCGGAGCAGCTGAAATCCGCGCTGGCGGGCGATACCAGCATCAAGATCAACGAAATCCGCTACGTAGCGGAAGATTCCTCGGTGGCGGGAATCAAGATGGCCGCAAACCTGACAGCCAAGGTTCTGGGTTCGCAGGGGGACAAGTTTAGGGATTTCTTCGACGATCCAAACAAGTTGCTGCAGATGATTCTTGCGGCGGAAAGTAGCCGCGGACCGGGCGGAGGCGGATCGGGGCCCGGGACCGGTGGCGGAGGCGGTGGAACCGGCACGCTGTGGGATACGGGCGCTGGATCCGGCGGGAGCTCTGCAGGGGGCGCTGGAGGACCAGGCGGCGGTGGTGGTGGTCTTGGAGCAGGTAAGGGATCGGGTGGAGGACCCGGTTTACCCGCGCCTGTCGGCGTCGGTTCGTTGCCGGGCCCTGCGCACGGAATATCCGGGGGTGGCGAGGCTGGACCAGCAGGGAAATGGCTCACGGCTTCAGCGCTTCTGCGTGCCACGACCACAGGAGGAGGTACCGAGTTCGGCGTGCCGGGCGTGGGTGGCGCAGGTGGCCAGGGAGGCTACGCCGTCGCCGAAGACGATGTTCGGCAAATGCTCGCACTGTTCGCGCAACTCGGCAAATCGCGCAAAGACCCCGAGGCCCGCAACGAAGTCCCGAATTTTCAGGCTCGCCTGAGCGCCATGCCCGTGCGTGCGCAGGTCACGCTGCAACAGGCGCTTGCTGGATTGGCCGCGCAGGCTCCCACCGAGAAGGCCGATAAGCCGATGCTCCTCAAGCTCGCGGAGCACGTAGCGATACGATTCGCTCTGGATAGCTACGAGCGCGGCGAGCTGCGCGTAAACGCGGTCAAGCAGTTGCTCGATCGGATGAACGCCGAGATCGAAGGACTGCGCAAGATTTTGGGCACGCAGGAAGAGATGATGGCGAATGCGGGACTCCAGGTGCAGTCCTACACCGAACTGCTCGACCAGGAATTCTGGGAACAGGTACCCGACGAGAACAAGAAAGAAGTCCTGGTTTCCGACGAGGCTTGGTGCGTCCCGCCACGCAACGTGCGCGCGTATCTCGAAGATATGCTGCGTCGCGGCGAACTCAAGACGGTGAACGAAATTTTAATGAAGTACGCTGCCTGCGTCGGACTCGAGAATCCCGAGGCGCGCCGCACGACCGCGATCGGTCTCTCCGACCTCGCTGAACTATATGGCAGCGGTGACGGAAGCGCGCTGATGGATGGCATTCGGCGCCTGGGCAATCAGCTCGCGATCGAGCGCGAACCCGAACTGCAGACATTGATCAGCGCAGCGTTTGTGCGGCTCAGCCAGGAAGCGGCGTCGAAGCGCTGTTACCCCGCGATGCAGCAGGCGCTGGCTTCGCTCGACAGCGTCGAAGCGCAACGTCCGGGCGCCACGCAAAGCCTCCGCCCCCGCATCGGAGCGGAAGAACGCATGCCGGAATTCGTGGAAGAAGCCCTGCGCAGCGGCCACATTGCCGACGGCATGATAGAAATTCTGGCGTTGATGCCGAAAACGACGTTGCACTACGTCACGAATCGCTTCGGGCACTGCGGTTTCCGCGAAGATTGCGAGTTGCTGGGTGAAATCGTACGATCGCTGGGCGAAGATGCCACCAATCGTTTGATCGAAACGTTGCAGACCGCGCCCGCCGCCGAAGCTGCGGAAACCGTCGGGCTGTTGACGCAGCTTTCTCCCGACGCGGTAGCGAAAATTCTTCCGGTGCGATTGTCGCAATGGCCCCGCACCGCGCACGACCGTATCGTTCGCCAACTTTCGTCGGCGCCTGTCGATCACCGCGTTCAGCTCCTGATTTCTCTCTACGATTCGCTGGACGTCATGATTCGCCCATTGGCCATCGACGAAATGGGCATGAGCGGGCATCCTGACTGCATCCCTAAGCTTCTCGAACTTGCCGAGGCCGATTCAACGCCTGGGTTCACTCGAGTGAAAGCCGTTGAGGCCCTGGGCCGCCTGCGAGCCTCCGCAGCCGCGCCGTTATTTCAGCAGATGATGGAAGCCCGGCAGCTCTGGCGCTGGACCTATGCCGAGGAATTGCGAATCTCCGCAGCACAGGCGCTGATGCGCGTGGACACAACCATGGCGCTTCAAAAGCTCGCCCCCAGCGGATTTGATCGCAAGGACCTCACCCTGGAGCCCACCGACCCCGATCCCAATGCCTCGGTCATCCGTCAGCGGCGTTACGCGCGGCTCAAGCTCTCGCGTAACCTGACCGCCACCACCACCAATTTGCGCGAAAACATCCACCTGGCGATACCCGAGCTGAATCTCGGCGGCGGCATCGGTGCGGGAGACCGCCACTTGGCCCCCGGGTCGCTCCTCACCTTGAAGCTTACGCACGGGATGCGCCCCATCAAGGCCCAGGCCATGGTGCGCGGGGCGCGGCCGCAAGCAATGGCCTTCGAATTTGTCGAGATGGACCTGGACGATCGCTCCAAGTTGCGGAAGCTGTTGCTGGAGCTAGGTGGCTTGCCGATGGCGGCGCAAGCTTCGAACCGCACGCGGCGTCGCGGGCGCGTGGCCATGATGAGGAACTAGACGCCGAGGAAGAACGGAACTCGGCCTGAACGATGATGTCGTAAGTTGTGGAAGACACACACGGTGCACGCATTTCGCGCCGTCCCCTCCCTGGTGTTTTTCCGTATTAGCACCCGTCCGGTCGGGCAGGTCAGATTCCCGGCCGATGGTCGCGTGATGGTTGCGGCATATGGAACCTATGTACCATTGCTGCAGTACACCGTTGCCTCTACGGTACTAGTGCAGAAGTCCCAGGCGCGGCGCAAGCGGCGGAGGGGAATGAAAGTAGCGGATCCAAAGACGACCGCAAGTCGGGCCTTCGTGCGAAGCCTGAACATCCTTCTGAAATTCGCCCGCTTATACGGCTACGAACACACCCGCACGATCGAACACCTCGATACCGCATGGCGCGAACTCCGCGCGGCGATTCCCGTGGGCACCGAAGGCGGCTTGCTACTCGGTGCCACCGGGAATCAACTGCTATTGGATGGAGTGCCTCTCGAGGGCTCCCCTGCGGAAAAGCAGTTCGCCCAGCTTCTTTCCGCTGCGGGTCTCGCCAGTGTGCAGTTCTTTCCGTCCGTCACCGAAGAGGAATTGGGACGCTTTGCGCGGGCGTTTCCTACGGGTAAAGCGAAACCCGCGGAATTAGCCGCGCAACTGAAGTCCGCATTGGCGGGCGCGCAAGGTATTCGTATCAACGAGATCTGCTTTGTGGCCACGGACTCGCGTTTCCGCGACGCCAGCGTGGCGGCACAACTGGCGATCTCGACGATGGGTGACGATCAGGATCAATTCAAGCAATGGCTGAACGACCCCCAGAAGCTGCTGGAAATGATTGCGGCGGCGCAAGGTGCCGACCGTAGCGAGGGATTGGCCGGTGGAACTGGCGGTTCTGGAAATGCCCCGGGACATGGCAATGGCGGCGGCGAGGGCGGAGCCGGAGGGGGAAACGGAGAGGGAACTGGAGGGGGAGCCGGAGCTGGAGGAGCCGAAGGCGGTGGAACGGGTGGCGGGGGTGCCGGTTTTTACCATCGCGTCGCCGGAAGCGAAGTAGCTCCAGCGCAATCCAATACCACAGGCGCCGACCCGAATCTCTTCAGCGGTCCGGTCGCCGAAGTTTCGCCATCTCTGTTTTCGATACCTGGCGCCGGACTGCCTGGTTCGGGCACCGGGCGCGGAGGAGGTTCGGGTTCCGCTCGGCCTTACAGTGGCGATCCCAGCGAAGAAGAGATTCTCGGCATTCTCAGCGCCCTGACAAGCATCGGCCAGGTCGGCGCGGGTGGCGGCGGAGGAATGGCCGCAGCCGGGGTTTTTCACGAGCAGATGTCACAACTACCTGGCCGTGCCCAGGACACCTTGAAGGCGGCGCTCGCCGAGCTGGCGACCCATGCTCCCAATGCCAAGCCCGACCAGTCCATGCTGGTAAAACTCGCCGAACACCTGGCGATTCGCTTTGCGCTGGAGCGCTACGAAAAAGGCGATGTGCAGGTCAACGCGGTCCGTCAGATGCTCGACCGCATGAACCAGGAAATCGAAGCGCTGCGCGGAATTCTGGGCGCTCACGAAGACAAGATGAGCGAAGCGGGCATGCTGGTGGAGTCGCACCGCGAAATCCTGGATCGACAGTTCTGGGCCGGCGTTCCCGAAAGTGGCAAGCGTACCGTGTTGCTCTCGACCGAAGCGTGGTGTATCCCGCCGCGCAACGTGCAGTCCTATGTCGGCGAGTTGATCGAACAGGGCAATATTGCAGACGCGATCAGTGTGCTGCAGAACTACGCGGCTTGCGCCGACAGCGACGAAAGCGACGCCCGCAAGAAAACCGCCGCGGGTCTCTCGCAAATGGCCGAGCTGTATGCCAAGGTCGATCCCAAGCTGCTGGTCGCGGCATTGCAGCACCTGGGCTTGCGTTTGAACATCGAGCAGGACGCCGAACTTCAAGGCCTGGTCAGCGCGGCTTTCGTGCGCTTGAGCCAGGAGGCCGCCACCAGCCGCAGCTATGCCGCCATGGAGCAAGCGCTCGAATTGCTTTCCGGCATCGATGCGCAGCACCCCGGCACGGCGCGGGCCCTGCGCTCGAAGATGGGCATCGAGGAACGCATTCCGGAGTTCGTCGAAGAAGCACTACGCGCCCGCCAGGCCGCCGCGGGCCTGACCAGCGTTCTCAAGATGCTGCCGCAAGCGACCATGGAGCAGCTGGCGACAAGATTCAACCGCTGCAGCTTACGAGACGATGCCGAGCATGTCGCGAACCTTGCCTCCGATCTTGGCGAAGAAGGTGTGCAGTACCTGCGCAGCACCGTGCGCGGCGGGCCCATCGCTGAGGCTGTCGAAATGGTGGGCTTGCTCTGCAGGCTCGATCCGCAATCAGTGCAGGTGTTTCTGCCCTCGCGCATGAAAGATTTTCCGCGTACTTCGCAAGACCGCGTCCTGCGGCAGATCTCCGCCAGCGGGGCTCCGGGTCGCTGCCGCATCCTGCTCGAGTTGTTGGATCACCTCGATCCTCTGGTCATGCCGCTGGCCATCGACGAAATCGGTGTTACCGAAGATCGCGACGCCCTCCCCCGCCTGCTCACGATCGCCGATGGCGACTTGCCCGCGGGAGCCGGGATCTATCTCCGCGTCAAAGCAGTGGAAGCTTTGGGGCGCATTAACGCTCCGGAGTCCATCACCGCTTTAAAGCGCATCGTCGAAGCAAAGAAATTTATGGGCTGGGTTCAGCCGCAAGAACTTCGCATCGCCGCATGGCAAGCGCTCGAAAGACTGGACCCGACGTGGGCTATCGCGTTTCTACCCAACAGCAGCCTCGACAAGTCCGATCTGACCCTCGCGCCACTCGAAATGACTCCCAACAGCAAGTTCGTCCGCCAGCGGCGCCACAAGCGCGTGCGCCTCAATACGCCGGTCACCGCGGTCAGCACCAATCTGAAAGAGGCCTGCAGCTTGCAGATAAAGACCGCCAGCCTTTCCGGCGGTGTCGCCACCATCAGCCGTCACCTGGCCCCCGGAACGCCAGTACAACTCAAATTTCAGGTCGGCATGCGCAGCCTGCAGGCGACCGCGCTAATGCGCGACTATCGCGCCCAGGACATGGCCTTCGAAATCGTGGACATGAATCTCGACGAACGCAGCCGCCTGCGCCGCCTCCTCGCCGACAGCCTGGCCTCGCCCAGCTCCGCGGCGGCTAAGGACGATACGCCGGTGCTGTCCGACACGCCGGTGCCAGTCGTAACCCGCTCCCGCTAGAAATTTCCGGCACCCTACCAAGCGGATAGCGGCCGCGTGCTGATGTAGTGGCCGGTCTTTAGACCGGCTATCCGCACCTTCCCGCCACATTTTTGGCGTCCGCGCATCGAAACAGATAGAATAAAGTGTTGCGCGGATCTTCTAATGCCGGGCCGTAGGGCTCCGGCGCGGTCGAATACCGTCAGGAAACGGCGAAACTATTCATGGATGCAGCGAAGCTCGTAGACGGCGTCATAGCCCGATTTATCGGCACAAAGCACGAGCGCGACGTCAAAAAATTGCAGCCGCTGGTTGCGGCCATCAACGCGCTCGAGCCCGAAATCAAGACGCTCAGCGACGAAGATCTCAAGTTGCGTTTTCTCGCCCTGAAAGAGCAGGTTCAGGAGCCTCTCAAGGAGGCCGACCCTAGCGAACCGACTTTCCGCGACCTGATGCAGAAAGCGTTCGAGCCCGTGCTGGTCTCAGCATTCGCGCTAGCCCGCGAAGCCGGCCGCCGCTCCCTGAACATGCGCCATTTCGACGTGCAGCTGATCGGCGGCATGGTCCTGCACGACGGCAAAATCGCCGAAATGAAAACCGGCGAAGGCAAAACGCTCGTCGCCACCCTGCCGGCGGCCCTGAACGCCCTTGCCGGACGTGGCGTTCATATCATCACCGTGAATGATTACTTGGCCCGCCGCGACGCCGAATGGATGAGCGCGCTTTATCGCGGGCTCGGTCTCTCCGTTGGCGTCATCGTCCACGATCTCGATGACGAACAGCGCCGCGCCGCCTACGGCGCAGACATCACCTACGGCACCAACAACGAGTTCGGTTTCGACTATCTCCGCGACAACATGAAGTACGACCTCGCGAATTGCGTTCAGCGCGGCCATCACTTCGCGATCGTCGATGAAGTCGACTCCATTCTCATCGACGAAGCGCGCACCCCGCTGATCATTTCGGGTCCCGCGGAAGAATCGACCGACAAATACTACAAGATCGACAAAATAATCCCCAAGCTGATCCAAGACATCGACTACACGCTCGACGAAAAACACCGCCAGGCGACGCTCACCGAAGACGGCGTCAGCAAGTGCGAGCGCCTGCTTAGCCTTGGCAACTTGTACGACCCCGCGCACATGGAAGTGATTCACCACGTCTACCAGGCCTTGCGCGCGCACGCTCTCTATAAGCGAGACGTCGACTACGTCGTGAAAGACGGCGAGGTCATCATCGTCGACGAGTTCACCGGACGTCAGATGCCCGGTCGCCGCTGGTCCGACGGATTGCACCAGGCCGTCGAAGCCAAAGAAAACGTCAAGATCGAGCGCGAGAACCAGACCCTCGCGACCATCACCTTCCAAAACTATTTCCGCATGTATAAGAAGCTCTCCGGCATGACCGGCACCGCGGAAACGGAAGCTGCCGAGTTCGCAAAAATTTATAATCTCGATGTCGTCGTGATTCCAACCAACCGCGCATTGATCCGCAAAGAATATCCCGACGTGGTCTATCGCACTGAAAAAGAGAAATTCCACGCGGTGGTCAACGGCATCATGCAGGAAGACGATTCCTACGCCAACGGCATCCGCCATTTCCACGAGCGGGGCCAGCCGGTTCTGGTCGGCACGATCTCGATCGAAAAATCCGAAACCATCGCCGACATCCTGAAACAGGCAGGCATCCCGCACCAGGTCCTCAACGCCAAACAGCACGAGCGCGAATCGCGCGTGGTCGCGCAAGCGGGACGAAAAGGCGCCGTGACTGTGGCCACCAACATGGCCGGCCGCGGCACCGATATTCTACTCGGCGGCAACCCCGAGCAGATGACCCGCGATCATTTCCTGAAAAACAAAATGGCCATGCCGTACGCTTCCGCGCCGGCGGTTATTGCAGCTGAGAGTGCGAGCATCAACGCCACAGGGGAAGTTGCGCAGCCGATCGCCACGCCAATGGTTCTGTTTCAGCACGAGGGCAAAATCTTCCAAGTCCCCGCCGACCAGTGGAAGCCGGTCTACGAGGACTTCGCGCAGCAGTGCAAAGCCGAGCACGACGAAGTCGTAGCGCTAGGCGGACTCCACATTCTCGGCACCGAACGCCACGAAGCTCGCCGCATCGACAACCAGCTGCGCGGTCGCGCCGGCCGCCAAGGCGATCCCGGCTCCTCGCGCTTCTTCCTCTCCCTCGAAGACGATCTCATGCGCATCTTCGGCGGCGAGCGCGTAAAAGCCCTGATGTTCCGCCTGGGCATGACCGAAGGCGTCCCCATCGAGTCCGGCCTGATCTCGCGCCGCATCGAAAATGCCCAGAAATCGGTCGAAGCGCAAAACTTCGACGCCCGCAAACATTTGCTGGAATACGACGACGTAATGAACAAGCAGCGCGAGACGATTTACGCCATCCGCCGCTCCGCGCTCGAAGGCAAAGACCAGCGCGACTACGTTCTGGGCATTGCCGAAGATGTGGCCCGAGAGCTCGTGAACACGTACTGCCCCCGCGAGCAGCATCCGGACCAGTGGAACACCGCACAATTTCTAGCCGAAGTGAACGCACAATTCGGCGTGGATGCCAAAGCCGCTGGCGCCAACCCGGAAACGCTGGCCCACGATCTGCTGACCGACTCCGCCGCCGAAGCCGTCGTCAAGCGCTACGAAGAAAAGGAAAAACAATTCGGCGCCGACCTGATGCGCTGGCTAGAGCGCCGCATTATCCTCGACGTCGTCGATTCACAATGGAAAGACCATCTTCTCTCTCTCGACCACCTGAAAGAAGGCATCGGCCTGCGTGGCTACGCCCAAAAAGATCCAATTGTCGAGTTCAAGAAGGAAGCCTTCGTCCTCTTCGAAGACATGATGGCGCGCATCGACAACGAAACCATCCGCTACCTCTATCACATCCAGATCCAGCAAGGCGAGCAGCCCGGCCAAGCGGTTCAGCCGCGCCCCGAGCCTCCGCGTCCGCCCGCGCCAAGCACGCAAGCGCTCCCACAGCGCACCGGTGGCGCGCAAGCAGCCGTAGCTAGCGCCGCAGCCCGCGCATCGGAGCCTCCACCGCAACGCCTGCCTGACGTAGCCCGCCAGCTCGAACGCAAACAGCAGCGCCAACAAAAGGATTTGCAATATCAAACCGGCGCAGCCCAGGCCGAACCACCAAAACCAGTCCGCGCCGCCGCCAAAGTAGGCCGCAACGACCCCTGCCCCTGCGGCTCCGGCAAAAAATACAAAAAATGCCACGGCATCAACGCATGATCGGAGCGCAATGGAAGGGTACTGTCATTCCGAGCGAAGCGAGGAATCTGCTTTTACGGTTTTAGCATGGAGAGAACGTATTACGTCTACATCTTGGCCAGTCGCTCGCGTACGCTATACACTGGAATCACGAATCAACTTCTCGAACGAGTCAAACAGCCTGTAGCCGCCCTCTCCGAGAGGGCGGGGTTTACACGAGACAGCCCGGGCGAAACAAGACGTCGCAGAAAATTCTAACGATAAGCTTTCCGCCAGCTCACAAAAGGAAAACAAAATGCCGCCAGGACCAGCCCCCCAACCAATGCCGGAACGCTATCCAATCCCCGGCGTAAAAAATCTGGTCGCGATAGCCAGCGGCAAAGGCGGCGTAGGCAAAACCACGGTAGCGGTAAACCTAGCCCTCGCCCTAGCTAAGCTAGGCCACAAAGTAGGCCTGCTCGACGCCGACGTCTACGGCCCCAACGTTCCCATCATGCTAGGCACCCTCGAAGAACCAAGAGCCACGCCCGAAAAGCGCATCTACCCAGTAGAAGTCCAAGGCATAAAAATGATCTCAATGGGCCTGCTGAATCCGGGCGACAAGCCCATGATCTGGCGCGGCCCCATGCTCCACAGCATCATCACGCAATTCCTGCGCAGCGTAATCTGGGGCGAACTCGACTATCTCCTGATCGATCTCCCACCAGGCACAGGCGACGTACAACTGACGCTAATCCAAACGGTAGCGGTCACAGGCGCCGTAGTCGTAACGACGCCGTCCACAGTCGCGTTGGCCGACGTCCGCAAAGCCATCGAAATGTTCCGCCAGGTAAACGTAGAAGTCCTGGGCGTAGTCGAAAACATGAGCACCTTCACGTGCCCTCACTGCGACAAGCCCATCGACATCTTCGGCCACGGCGAAGGCGCTAAGACCGCCCGCGAATACGGCGTCCCAGTCCTGGGCGAAATCGAAATTGACCCCCGCATCCGCATAGGCGGCGACACCGGCAAACCAGTAGCCGCCCAGGGCAAAGACTCCCCAGTAGCCAAAAGTTTGTACGGTGTAGCCCACGCCGTAACCGCCCGCCTAGCCGAACTAGGCTCAACGACTCAGGGGCCGAGCGTCACGATCGACTAGCCGCGTGGACATCTGCGCAGTCGTGCGAGACTAGTTCATGGCGATCGAAATCGTGGGAAGACAAAATGCTTCTGAAATCGTTCACAGCCAAATTGCAGAAGAGCTCGAAAAAAGGTGGTTGGACTTATGTCGTCTGGCCAGATTCCGTTAAGTTCTTTGGAACCCGCGGTCTGGTTAAGGTCAAAGGCAAAATTAACGGACACCCGTTTCGAAGCTCATTCATGGCTCTCGGTGACGGGACTCATAAGCTGCCCGTGAAAGCGGAAATATTGCGGGCAACTGGAAAAAACGTGGGCGACACCATAAAAGTAGTTCTCGAACAGCGCATAACGACCTGACTCGACGCTGTGCAAAACTCGAGATATCATTTGTCGCATTTCGTTCCGACCAGCCTTCTTCTCATTGCGCTTTCTTGTCAGTTCCCGTAACGGATGTTATCTTGACCTACCGACCGAGCGTGTCGTTGTGACCGAACGTGCTTCCTGTAGGGACACGGCACACCGAGTCCGTCCGTAACTCCGGGCAAATTAAAGGGTTAGCATGACTCGCAGGGATCGGGGCTTCAGCCCCAACAAAAACGCGGGGGTCGGAGCTTCAGCTCCGACAAAAAACAGCGGCGAGCAATTGGGGCTTCAGCCCCTGAGGAACTGTTTCCAGTGATCCGACCCTATCGCGGCAAGCACCCCGAAATCGCCGCCTCCGCCTACATCGACCCCGCCGCTGTAATCATCGGCGACGTAGTCATCGGCCCCGACTCCAGCGTCTGGCCCTGCACGGTCATCCGCGGCGACGTAAACTACATCCGCGTAGGCGCCCGAACAAATATCCAAGACGCCTCGGTCCTCCACGTAATGCGCGACGAATACCCGCTAATCCTGGGCGACGACGTAACCATAGGCCACAGCGTCACCCTCCACGGCTGCAACATAGCCCAGCGATGCCTGATCGGCATGGGCTCGATCATCCTGAACGGTGTAACCATCGGCGAAGGCAGCATAGTAGCCGCAGGCACGCTAATCCTGGAGCGCACAGAAATCCCCCCAAACAGCCTGGTAGTAGGCCACCCCGGCAAAATCAAGCGCACCCTAACCCCCATCGACCAAGCCGCCATCGACGAATACGCCAAACGCTACGTAGCCTACAAAAACATCTACCGGGAAGAAGTGACGAGTGGCGAGTGACGGGTGGCGAGAAAGAACTTATGACCGAGCCAACCAAGCCGCAGCACTACAAGGATCTGCTCATTTGGCAGAAAGGGATGCTACTGGCCAAACTCGTTTATCAGGTCACTCAGAAATTTCCTTCTGAGGAGCGGTACGGATTGACGTCGCAGCTGCGGCGGGCAGCGGTTTCCGTTCCGTCCAACATCGCAGAAGGTCAAGCCAGACGCGGCACCACCGAATTCCTGCAATTCCTTTCGATCGCGGAAGGCTCCTTGGCCGAACTTGAGACTCAATTGTTATTGAGCACCGAGTTAGCGTATTGCAAGCCTGCAGATGTGGAGTCGCCGCTGAAGGAAATAGACGAACTGCAAAAGATGATCGGAGCCCTAAAGCGGAAGCTCGCTTCCTTCTCCTCACTCAGCACTCGCCACTCGCCGCTTTCTCCCCGCAGCCTTGGGTGCCACTAGCGATGGCCAACAAAGCCCAATTCCAAGCCATAAAAGGCACTCGCGACCTCCTGCCCCCAGAAACCGCCCTCTGGAATCAAGTCGAGCAAACCGCGAACGAAGTCTTCCGCACGTTCGGCTTCGGCGAAATCCGCTTACCGATTTTCGAGCCAACAGAGTTATTCGCGCGCTCGATCGGCGAAGACACCGACGTCGTCGGCAAAGAGATGTACACCTTCTCGGACCGACCGGCTCCGGCCGAAGGCGACGCGAACGGGCCCGAGTCTTCACTCGCTACTCGCCACTCGCCACTCGCCACTTCGATCAGCCTCCGCCCCGAGGCCACCGCCTCCGTCTGCCGCGCCTACATCGAGCACTCCATGCAGCAACTCCCGCAACCCGTGAAGCTTTACTACACAGGTCCAATGTTCCGCCGCGAGCGCCCGCAAAAAGGCCGCTACCGCCAGTTCTATCAAATCGGCGCAGAAGTCCTCGGCGGCCAAGACGCCCCGGCCATTGACGCCGAACTCATCGAAATGCTGATGACCTTCTTCGGCAAGCTCGACCTAAAAGGCATCGAGCTCGATATAAACTCCATCGGCCACAACGCCCCAAACTGCCGCCCAGCCTACGTCGAAAAACTCCGCGCGGCCCTGACGCAAGTAAAAGACAAGCTAGGCCCGGACTCCCAACGCCGCATCGACACCAACCCGCTCCGCGTCCTCGACTCCAAGCTCGAATCCGAGCAAGCCGTCATCGCCACGCTCCCGCACATCGCCGACCATCTCTGCGCCGACTGCGCCGCCCACTACGCCGCCGTGAAACAACAACTGCAACTCCGCGGCATAATCTATCGCGAAAACTGGCGCCTGGTCCGCGGCCTCGACTACTACATGCGCACGACTTTCGAAATCACCGCACAAGGTTTAGGCTCGCAAAACGCAGTCTGTGGAGGCGGCCGCTACGACGGCCTGGTCGAACTCCTGGGCGGCCCGCCAACAAAAGGCATCGGCTTCGCGATCGGCGAAGACCGCCTGATCCTCTCGCTGCAGGAACAAGCCCGCCAATCCGAAGCAAGCCCCGAGCGCGCAGCGCGAGCCGCATCCGCAAACTCGCCACTCGCCACTCGCCACTCGCCACTTCTCTACATTGCCTGGATGGGCCAAAACACCTACGCCACCGCCGTCCGCGCCGCAAAAGACCTCCGCAACGCCGGCTTCAGCGTAGAATTACCTCCGACTGAACTAAAATTTGGCAAGGCCCTGGGCCAAGCCGACAAGTTAGGCGCAAAATTCGCCCTGATCCTCGGCGAAGACGAAGTCACCGAAGGCCTCTGGACGCTGAAAACACTCGACGACGGCGCGCAAATAAAGCTGCCAGAGCCAGCCTTAATCGAGCACCTGCGCAAATCGTCGTAAGGGTATCGGCCGGATGTAATGGCGGGTCTCTAGACCCGTCTGACAGCACCTGTAGCCGCCCTCTCCGAGACGGCGGGGTTTAGAGTAAGACGGCGCGCATCGCGTACAATGGATCAAGCACGTAAACACAAAAAAGGACCACGACCTTGCTCGATTTTCTAGGCAACCTAACCCGCACCCACTACGCCGGCGCCCTGCGTGCCACCGACGCCGGCAAAGACGCCGTAGTCCTAGGCTGGGTAGCCAAGCGCCGCGATCTAGGCAATCTCCTCTTCCTCGACGTCCGCGACCGCACCGGAATCGTCCAGGTCGTCTTCAACAAGGAAACACAACCCGAAGCCCACGCGAAGGCCGATCACGTCCGCAGCGAGTACGTGGTCGCGGTCGAAGGTAAAGTAATCCAGCGCCAAAAAGCCAATCCCGACCTGGCGACCGGCGAAATCGAAATCGTCGCCACGAAGCTGCACGTTCTGAACAACGCAAGAACTCCGCCATTCCCGATCGAAGACGAAATCAACGCCGCCGAAGAAACGCGCCTGCGCTACCGCTATCTCGATCTCCGCCGCCCCAAGCCGCATCGGAACCTCGCGCTGCGCCACAAAATCTTGCTCGAAATTCGCAAGACCATGGACGAGATGGGCTTCCTCGAAATCGAAACGCCCATGCTCACCCGCTCCACTCCGGAAGGCGCGCGCGACTTTCTCGTTCCCAGCCGCGTCCATCACGGCCAGTTCTACGCGCTCCCGCAGTCGCCTCAAATCTTCAAGCAGATCCTGATGATCGGCGGCCTCGATCGCTACTTTCAAATCGTCAAATGTTTCCGCGACGAAGACCAGCGCGCCGACCGCCAACTAGAATTTACGCAACTCGACGTCGAAATGTCCTTCCCCCGACAGGAGGACATTTTCCACGTGCTGGAGCAAGTGATGGTCCGCGCCTGCGCGGTCGCCCGAGTGAAAGCCAGCGCGCCCTTCCCGCACATGCTCTACAAAGACGCCATCCGCAAATACGGCAGCGACAAGCCCGACATGCGCTTCGGCATGGAGTTGCACGAAGTAACTGATTGCTTCCCGCAGGAAGCCAAAGAAAAGCTGCAGGTCGAAGGCAACGTCTTCGCCTTCGCCGCTCCAGGTGCAGCAAGCTATTCGCGCAAGCAACTCGACGAGCTAATCGAAAAAGCAAAGTCCGGCGGCGCGAAAGGCGCGTACTTCGTCAAACTAGCCGCCGAAGGCACCACCTCCACCGTCGAAAAATTGATCGGTCCAGAGAACGTAGCGAAACTAGCAAAAGCTTGCGAAGCCAAGACTGGCGATCTAGTCGTAGCCGTCTCCGCCAAAACGCAAATCAAAGGCACCGAAGCCGCCGCTCTAGTAGCAGGCCAACTGCGCCTGCAATTAGGCGAAGCTCTGAACCAAATCGACAAGACGCAATGGAAATTTCTCTGGTTAACCGGCTTCCCCTTATTCGAATGGAGCGAATCCGACAAAGCGTGGGTAAGCGCCCAGCACCCGTTCACGGGAATAGTCGACGAAGACCTCGAAAAACTGGAAACCGCCCCCTGGGAAGTCCGCTCCAAGGGCTATGACCTGGTCCTCAACGGCGTAGAACTAGGCTCCGGCAGCATAAGAATCCACCGCCAGGACATCCAAGCTCGTCTCTTCAAAGCCCTGGGCTTGACCGAAGAGCAAACCCACCGCCGCTTCGGCTTCTTCCTCGACGCCCTGACGTACGGCACTCCGCCGCATGGTGGGATAGCGTTAGGCCTTGACCGCGTGGTAATGCTCCTAGCCAACGAAAAATCCATCCGCGAAGTAATCGCCTTCGCAAAAACCACAGCCGCCCAAGACCTAATGGCCGAGTCCCCATCCGAAGTCGACAAAGACCAACTCGACCAACTAGGCATAGCCATCAAGCCCGACGCCACCAAACGTCAGATATGAGCCATTCCGGAGCGCACCAGTGAGGAGTGCTTCGAGCATCGAGAATTCAATCGTTCGAGCTTTAGCTCGAACCGCCCAAGTTTCTGGGGGGTCGGAGCTAAAGCCGACGCCGCAAGTTTCTGGGGGTCGGAGCCTTAGCTCCGACAGCCGAAGTTTCTAGAGGGTCGGAGCTTTAGCTCCGACATAAGATAGGGGCAACAAGGGGGGCTTCAGCCCCTGAGGAAAAATCTTATGGGTCGCTTGACACATCGCACCAAACCCGGCTGGACCTACTTCGTCACCACCAAAGCCGCTCAAAACATTTCTGTCTTCCAGGTCAAACAAGTAGCAGATATTGTGATCGCCAAGATGCTCGAATATCGAAGCAAAGGAAACTACCTCTTACGCGACTTTGTCTTGATGCCCAATCATTTGCATGTAATCCTCACCCCGGCCGATACAGTCTCTCTTGAAAAGTGCATGCAACTAATCAAAGGCGGCAGCTCTCACGAGATCCACAAAGTACGCGGCGATAAGATGGAGATATGGCAGTCAGGTTTCCACGAATCTAGAGTGACCGACTCGATCGACTACATGAAGAATTCCGATTACATCCGTTTCAATCCTGTAGTCGCAAGCCTTGTTGACCGGCCCGAACTATGGCCCTTCGCCTCGACCAGCGGACGTTACGACTGCGACCCAATTCCTCAGGTGCTAAAGCCCATCGCCCATAGCTCACCTAATGTCGAACCTAAAGGTCCGACCCCTGACATTCGTTCCGGATCGGCGGGCGCCTAGGTGTCACGCATTCGCATACTCCCGGAAGCTGTCGCCAACCGCATCGCGGCTGGCGAAGTCGTCGAACGGCCCGCGTCCGTCGTGAAAGAGCTGCTCGAGAACGCGCTTGACGCCGGCGCAAAAGCCATCCGCGTTGAGGTCGAAGCCGGCGGCAAACGCATGATTCGCGTCATCGATGATGGGCATGGCATGACGCACGACGATGCGCTGCTCGCCTTTGAGCGCCACGCAACGAGCAAGTTGCGCTCCGCCGACGACTTGATGTCGATCGCGACACTCGGCTTTCGCGGTGAAGCGATGCCGACCATCGCGGCGGTCTCGCGGCTGCTCCTCGAAACCCGCGATGCCGCAGAGCCCGAAGGCACGCGCGTCGAGTTTGCCGGCGGAAAACTCGTCGGGGTGAAATCTGCAGGCCTGCCTGCCGGAACCACAGTCAGCGTTGCCGATTTGTTCTACAGCGTTCCAGCGCGGCGAAAATTCTTGAAATCCGAAACCACCGAACTGGGCCACATTGCCTCGCTGGTCACGCACTACGCCCTCGCTAACCCAGGTAAACAATTCGTCCTCTCGACCCCCACGCAGCAAATTGTCGATTGCGCGCCAGTCGAGCGGCTGGCCGATCGTGTTTATCAACTCTTCGGCAAGCAAGCGCTCGACGAACTTGTGGAGATCCCCACGGCTTCCGCAGCCTTTCGCGCAGCCATCACCGAACCCGAACTCGAACCAAGCGAAGAGATCGCCCGCGTCAGCGTCTATGGCTTCACGTCGCGCCCCGAAATCCAGCGCCCCAATCGCAACGGCATCTATGTTTTCGTGAATCGCCGTCTCGTCCGCGACCGCCTGATTCTGCACGCCATTCACGAAGCCTATCGCAACATCCTTCCCGGCAATGTTTTTCCCGCGATGCTCCTATTCCTCGAGATGCCGTACGACGAAGTTGACGTCAACGTGCATCCAGCAAAAATAGAGGTTCGTTTCCGGCGTTCGCAGTTCGTGCACGATTTCACGCGTGACGCGATTCGCCAGGTTCTCATGGGCGCCCGGCCGATCGCCAGCTTCGCAGCCGCGGCCGGAGTGGGCGCCGCGTCCTTGGCGACGCCGATAAATGGTTCCGAATCGGATGGCGCCGCTGTCGGCAGGGCCCAAATCACGCCTGGTAACGGCATCGAAGTACCGCGAGCGGTCATTCCGGCGTTGCAAGAAATCGGCCTCGGGTCCGGCGTTGGCTCGGACGGCGGCTTCGATCTGACGGGAGCGCCGCAGCGCCCGGTCCCGCAGCGATTTTCATTCGAGCCGGGAGGCGCTTTCGGCATTGCCGCCGCCGTGGCTCCCGTCGAGCCTGCGGAGCCCAACTGGGCAGCGAATTTCGCTGCCGCAGGTAGCGAAACGCCCGCGCGGCTGCCGCATCCCGACGAAATCGCTGATCTCAAGCCACTCGGTCAAGTGAGCGCGAGTTTCATCGTCGCGGTGAACGGCGAAGGCTTGTGGATCGTGGACCAACACGTAGCCCACGAGCGCGTGCTGTTCGAGCAGCACCTGGAAGCACGACGCGCCGGCAGAGTCGAGAGCCAACGCATGCTGATGCCCATGATTCTGGAGCTTGCACCGCGCCAGCTGGTGATCTACGAAAAAATTGCCGAAGAGCTCTCGGCGAACGGTTTCGAGGTCGAACCCATGGGCCCGCGCAGCGTCGCGATTCAGGCGGTCCCCGCTGGCGTAGCCAACGGCGACGCGGAAAAGCTGCTGACCGAAATCCTCGACGGCATCGAACGCGAGAACGCGGCGATCTCCATCGAAACGCTCCAAGCGAAGATTGCGGCTTCGACTGCGTGTCACGCGGCGATCAAGGTGAACATGCCGCTCGACCAAACAAAAATGGAATGGCTGCTCGGCGCTCTGGCGAAAACGGATTGCCCGATGAGCTGCCCGCACGGACGCCCCGTGGTACTGCGTTATTCGGTAAAAGAAATCGAGCGCGCGTTCCATCGAATCTAAAGCGGTGGCAGAAATCAATTCGCGAGAGGGGAAATGAGCGAAACGCAGAAGACAGCGGTGATTTTTGGACTGGCGAACAAGCGCAGCATCGCCTGGGCGATTGCGCAGAAGCTGCAACAGGCTGGCTGGCGACTGGCGATCACCTATCAAAACGAGCGCCTGGAGCTGGAAGCCAAAGACCTGATCGCGGACTTGCCCGGCGCCGCGGGATTCATGTGCGATGTGACGCAGGACGATCAGATCGCAAAGCTTTTTGAGCAGCTCAAGGAAAAATATGGTGTGTTGCACGGGCTGGTGCACAGCATCGGCTTCGCGCCCGAGAGCGATTTGAAAGGCGATTTCGTCAATACCACGCGCGAAGGATTCCGCATCGCGAACGATATAAGCGTGTACTCGCTGATCGCGGTAGCGCGCGGAGCGCTGCCTTTGATGACGTCGGGTGGTTCCATCGTGACGCTCACCTACTACGGCGCGGAAAAGGTCGTGCCGCGATACAACGTGATGGGTGTCGCGAAAGCCGCTCTGGAAGCGACCGTTCGCTACCTCGCCAACGATCTCGGACCCAAAGCGATCCGCGTGAACGCCATTTCCGCGGGGCCGATCAAGTCGCTGGCCTCGCGCGGCATATCCAATTTTGGCGACATGCTGAAAACCCAAGTAGAGCGCGCCCCCTTGAAGCGCAATGTTGACCCCGCGGAAGTCGGCACGACCGCCGCGTTCCTGCTTTCCGACGGCGGCTCCGGCATCACCGGCGAGACCATCTACGTCGATTGCGGCTATAACATCATGGGCTTCTAGGAAGTTTACAGTCGACAGTTGAAAGTCCACAGTGACGCGGCGTGACACACAGAGCCGCAGCCAAGTAGTTTCCCGAAGCAATGTAGGCGCCGGGCTTTAGCCCGGCCAGCCGAGTGCTCAATGAAGACATAGTCCCAACCAGTCGTCATGAACCGTAGTAAAGTATCGCGGTCCATTGCCAACTCATGCCCAGACTAACCATCGCCATTGACGGACCCGCAGGCTCGGGAAAGAGCAGCGTCGCGAGGCGAATCGCCGGCGTTCTTGAATATTTATACCTCGACAGCGGAGCCATGTATCGCGCGCTCGCGCTGAAGGCACTGCAACACGGAGTTCCTCTCGACAATGAAGAGCAGCTTGAGCGGCTGGCGGCCGAAACCCATATCGAGTTGAAGGCGCCAACGCCGGAGCAAGAGCGAGCCGGATCGAAGAACGATGTCTTTTTGGATGGTGTGGATGTCACCGATGCGATTCGCACCGGAGAAGTGGCGCAGGCTGCGTCGCGGCTGGCAACCATTGCAGGTGTGCGGCATGTGCTGGTGGCTGAGCAGCAGCGCGCTGGTGCGGGCGGTGGAGTGGTGATGGAAGGGCGCGACATCGGCACCGTGGTGTTCCCGAAGGCGGAGCTTAAGATTTTTCTGGATGCTTCGCCGGAGGTGCGCGCCGAGCGGCGCTGGAAGGAGCACCAGGAAAAGGGCGACACCCTAACCGTGTTCCAGGTTCTGGAAGAGGTTCGGGAGCGTGACAAACGCGACCGCGAGCGCAAAGTCTCGCCGCTGGTGCGCGCAGACGACGCAGTAATCGTGGACAACACGGCGATGGATGTGGAAGAGACCGCGCGGTTGATCGTGATGCTCGCGCGAGAGCGCGAAAAGGACTTGGTGGCGGCTGGGGGGAATGCGTGATGCGAATGCTTGCGATGGCAGCCATGGGTCTGGGTAGCGCGTTGCTGATTGTTCCGATGATGATTCTGAGTGACGCAAAAGCTGGCTCGGCCGCTGACGCGCAGACCGAAGAGACCCGCAAGTTTCGTGCGTATCTCGAAGCGGACTGGAAGCGATGGATGCAGGAGTATCCGGAAGTTGCGACGCAGGTCGGATATCCCGGACAGAACGATCGATGGACTGACGATTCGCCTGCGGGGATTGAGCGCAGGAAGAAGCATTTGGCCGAGAGCATCGCGGAACTGAAAGCGATTCATCGCGATGCTTTGCCGGAGAGCGAAAAACTCAATTTCGATCTGTATTCGCAACTGCTGGAGACGTCGGACAAAGGGTTGCAGTATGGCGATGATCCGCTGCCGTTCCGTTTCGTGGTGCCGCGCAGCTTGTGGATGCCGCTGAACCAGATGGAAGGGATTCAGCAAGGGGCTGCGGACACCCTGGAGAGCACGCCGCATCATACCGTCGCGGAATTCGAAATTATTTTGACGCGCATGAGCGCGCTGCCGGCATCGGTGGAGCAACAAATCGCGCTGCTGCAAGAAGGATTGAAGCGCGGTTACACGCCGCCGAAAATCACGATGCGCGACGTGCCGAAACAGATCGCCGACCTGATTCCGGCCGATCCACTGGCGAGCGCGCTGCTGCAGCCGTTCACGGAGTTTCCGAACGCATTTTCCGATGCCGACCGTGCGAGGCTGACCGATCAGGCCAAGAAGATTTACACTAGCGCAGTTGCGCCCGCGTTTCAAAAATTGCATGACTACGTAGCGTCGACGTACTTGCCCGCGAGCCGCGAAAACATTGCGGCAACAGCGCTGCCCAATGGAACCCCAGCGTATGCGTTCCACGTTCGGTGGCAAACGACGACAGATTTGACGCCGCAGCAGATTCACGAAATCGGGCTGTCGGAAGTAAAACGGATTCGCGCGGAGATGGACAAGGTCATCGCGTCGGTGAATTTCAAAGGGAGCTTTCACGAATTCGCCGAGTTTCTGCGCACCGATTCGCAGTTTTACTACGACAAGCCCGATGATCTCGTGAATGGCTACCGAATCATTGCCAAGAAAATCGATCCGGAACTAGCGCACGAATTCGGGAAGCTGCCGCGGCTGCCGTATGGCGTTTGCCCGATTCCGGACTTCAAGGCGCCTTCGCAGACGACCGCGTATTACCAGCCGGGATCGCCAGCGGTGGGGAGACCGGGCTGCTATTTCGTGAACACCTACAAACTGCATGCGCGGCCGAAGTACGAGATGGAGGCGCTTTCGCTGCATGAGTCGGTGCCGGGGCACCATTTGCAGCTTTCGCTGGCGCAAGAAATGGAAAACGTGCCGGAATTCCGGAAGCACGTGGGCTACTCGGCGTTCGTCGAGGGGTGGGCACTGTATGGCGAGAGCCTCGGGGAAGAATTGGGATTGCTGAAGGATCCGTACTCGAAGTTCGGGCAGCTCAGCTACGAGATGTGGCGGGCGGTGCGCCTGGTGGTGGATACCGGGATGCATTCGATGGGCTGGACGCGGGAGCAGTCCATCCAATTCTTCAAGGACAACACCGGCAAGACCGACCAGGACATTACGGTGGAAGTGGACCGGTATATCGTTTGGCCGGGACAGGCTTTGGCTTACAAATTGGGACAGTTGAAGATACGGGAGTTGCGCACGGCGGCGGAGAAGAAGTTGGGGGCCAATTTCAACGTGCGCACGTTTCATGATGCGGTCCTCGAGCAAGGATCGGTGCCCCTGGACGTCCTGGAAGGGCACATAAAGCAATGGATGGATGCGGAGGCAGCGCACTGAGCAGGCAGACTGAAGCTTCTCGCCGGCCGCGCGGCCGTGCCAAACTTGAGGCGCAGCTTAGCTAACAAAAGCCGACCCTCCCCCCGCCTTTTTTCGTAAGTGCGGATTCTAAAGGACTTTAAGTCCAACGATTTCGTAACTGCGGATTCTAAATGAGTTACGGACGCCTTTCCTGTAAGTGCGGATCCTAAAGGAGTTAAGCGAAGGGCTCTTTTGAGACGGTTGGCTGTGACGGTGGTGTTAGACGGGAACGAATTGACCGGACCACGGCTCATGATCGAGGAGCGTCGCGTAGGTCGCCCGGCGATTGTTACTTATAACATAACACGATTTAAGCCCATTGTCAATTGATAATTATTAAGTCCAGCTAAATGTGCGGGTCGGCTGAGGAGTCATTCGAATACGGGTCTTGGCGGGCCTTGGCTGTCTGGGCAAATTGTTGCTCGACTTTGTGGCGGAAAAGAGCGGTGGCCGGTCTAAAGACCGGCCACTACATTCGGATTGGCTATTCGGTGGGGCGGCTGGTGATGGCGACTCGGAATGGGGGCTTGGATTTCTCAGCCGGATCGGCGTT
>Ga0210399_10000483_pt1 | contig 32109 bp, 23 predicted proteins | sample IncBWC14MmetaG_FD_150865 | JGI IMG/M metagenome (GOLD analysis project Ga0210399, IMG submission 150865) | Forest soil microbial communities from Barre Woods Harvard Forest LTER site, Petersham, Massachusetts, United States - Inc-BW-C-14-M | ecosystem: Environmental > Terrestrial > Soil >... | reverse complement strand
TAGCGCACTACTTCGGCGACAAGGACGGGCTCCTCGAGGCCGCCTTCCGCACACTCGCGCGCGTGGTAGCGGTGCGCATGCGCGAACGCTTCGCGCTCGCGCGCACTCCTCGTGCACGCGTGCAGGGGGTGATCGACGCCAATCTGGGGCCGGAAAATTTCGACCGGCGCACCGGCAACGCCTGGCTCGCCTTCTGGGGCCAGGTTCTGCATTTCGACGCACTGAAGAGGGTGCAGACGGCGTACCAGCGGCGCATGTTGTCGAACCTGCGCAGCGACCTCAGGCGGATGATCCCGGGAGAGGCTGCCGGCAGCCTCGCGGCCATGATCGCCGCCATGATCGACGGCGTGTGGCTGCGCGCCGCACTCTCCGAATGGCAGGAAGCCGACAGCGAGAGCGCGCGGGGCTTGCTCACCGCATTCGTCGACGGCCGGCTGCGCGAGCTGGCGCGCTCCCCGGCCGTCGACAGCGCCCACAGCGCCGCGGAGCACCGACCGCAACAGGCGCCGGACGCGGAACACTCGATTCGTGTCATCAATCCGGCCACCGGCGCGCAGCTGGCGGTGCTGGCGGTGGACGGCGCCACGCAGGTGAACGCCGCCGTCGAACGGGCGCGGGCCGCACAGAGAGACTGGGGCGCAATGACGGGCGCGGAACGCGGTCGCGTACTGCAGCGCGCGGCACGGCTGCTGCGCGAGCGCAACGACGCGCTGGCGGAGCTCGAGACGCGCAATACCGGCAAGCCGATCCAGGAGACGCGCGCGGTGGATGTGATCTCGGGGGCGGAGTGTCTCGAGTACTTCGCCGGACTTGCCGCGGGCCTTGCGGGCGAGCACCTCGACCTGGGGCCGAAGGCGTTTGGCTACACCCGGCGCGAGCCGCTCGGGGTGGTGGCGGGCATCGGCGCCTGGAATTACCCGCTGCAGATCGCCTGCTGGAAGTCTGCGCCGGCGCTCGCCTGTGGCAATGCCATGATCTTCAAACCCGCCGAGCTCACGCCGCTCACCGCGGTCAAGCTCGCCGAAATCTACCGCGAAGCGGGGCTGCCGGAGGGAATCTTCCAGGTCGTCCAGGGCTTCGCTGCCACCGGACGGTTGCTGACGCAACACCCCGACATCCGCAAGGTCTCGCTCACCGGGGAGGTCGGTACCGGCAGGGCCGTCATGGCCGATGCCGCCGCGACTCTCAAGCAGGTAACGCTCGAGCTCGGCGGCAAGTCGCCGCTCATCGTGTTCGAGGATGCGAAGATCGATAATGCAGTGGCGGGCGCTCTGCTCGGGAATTTCTACTCCGCTGGCGAGGTATGCTCGAACGCCACCAGGGTGTTCGTTCACAAGAGCATCCATGCCCTCTTCGTCGAGCGGCTGCGCGAGCGCACCGCGGCGCTGCGCCTCGGCGATCCGCTCGACCCGCGCACCCAGGTCGGGTCGCTGATCTCCGCCGAGCACATGGAGAAGGTGCTCGGGTTCATCGCGCGCGGCCGCGCACAGGGCGCGCGGCTGGTCACTGGCGGTGCGCGGGTGACGAGCGGCGAGCTGGTCCGCGGCAGCTTCGTTGCGCCCACCGTGTTCGACTACTGTCACGACGACATGGACATCGTGCGGCGCGAGATTTTCGGGCCGGTCATGTCGGTTCTGGAGTTCGCCGACGAGGAAGAGGTAATCGCACGAGCCAACGCCACCGAGTTCGGCCTTGCGGCTGGGGTCTTCACCAGCGATCTGACGCGCGCCCACCGCGTGATTGCGCGGCTTGAGGCCGGCACCTGCTGGATCAACCACTACAACGTGACTCCCGTCGAGCTGCCCTTCGGCGGCGTCAAGATGTCGGGACTTGGTCGCGAGAACGGCCGTGCCGCCATCGAGCACTACACGCAGCTGAAGAGCGTGTACGTCGCCATGAGCGACGTCGAGTCGCCCTACTGACGGCGCGTCGGTGGCGCAGGAAACCGTCGACTACGTGATCGTCGGCGCGGGCTCCGCGGGCTGCGTGCTCGCGGACCGTCTGACCGAGGACGGGCGCGACCAGGTGCTGCTGCTCGAGTACGGCGGCTCGGATCGCTCGGTGTGGATCCAGATGCCGAGCGCGCTGTCGATCCCGATGAACATGCCGAAGTACGACTGGGGCTACTACACCGAGAGCGAGCCGCAACTGAACGGCCGTCGCCTGCACACGCCGCGCGGCAAGGTGCTCGGCGGCTCCTCCTCGATCAACGGCATGGTGTACGTGCGCGGTAACGCGCTCGACTTCGAGCGCTGGGAAGCCGAGGGCGCGGCGGGCTGGAGCTACCGCGACGTGCTGCCGTACTTCAGGCGCGCCGAGAGCCGCGCAGGCGGCGGCGATGACTACCGCGGCGGCGACGGTCCGCTCGCCACGCGCCGCGGCCTGCTCGACAACCCCCTGCACGCCGCCTGGCTCGAGGCCGGCCGGCAGGCCGGTTATCCCTTCACCGCCGACGTGAACGGTTTCCAGCAGGAGGGTTTCAGCTACTTCGAGATGACGGTGGGCGAGGGCCGGCGCTGCAGCGCTGCCAATGCCTACCTGCGGCCGGCGATGTACCGGACCAACCTCACGGTGCGCACCCACGCGCTCGCGACGCGGATTCTCTTCGACGGGCGGCGCGCGATCGGCGTGCGCTACCGCCGCGGCGCGACGCTGCATGAGGTGATGGTACGGCGCGAAGTGCTGGTGTGCGCAGGCCCCGTGAACTCACCGCAGCTGCTCAAGCTCTCCGGGTTGGGCCCGCGATCCGAGCTCGCAGAGCACGGCATCGGCGTCGTGTACGAGCTTCCCGGAGTCGGCGAGAACCTGCAGGATCACCTCGAGTTCTATTTTCAGGTGGCCAGCCGCCTGCCCGTTACGCTCTACTCACAGATGAATCCTTACCGCAAGGCGCTCATCGGGCTTCGCTGGCTGCTGCGTCACGACGGGCTCGGGGTATCCAATCACTTCGAGACCGGCGGCTTCATCCGCAGCCGCGCCGGAGTGCGCTACCCGGACATTCAGTTCCACTTCCTGCCGATGGCGGTGAGCTATGACGGCTCATCGCTCGCCCGCGAGCACGGCTACCAGGCGCACGCGGGACCCATGCGCTCGCGCAGCAGGGGATGGGTACGCCTCAAGTCCGCCGATCCGCTGGAGAAGCCGCGCGTGTTCTTCAACTACATGTCGCACCCCGAGGACTGGATCGAGATGCGCGCCTGCGTGCACCTGACGCGCGAGATCTTTGCGCAGCCGGCCTTCGCCGCCTACCGCGGCCGGGAAATCCAGCCCGGCGAGAGCGTGCGCAGCGATGCAGAGATCGACGCCTTCGTTCGCGCCAAGGTCGAGAGCGCCTTCCACCCGTCCTGCAGCTGCCGGATGGGCCGGGCGTCGGACCCGCTCGCGGTCGTGGATGCGCAGGCGCGCGTCATCGGCACACAGGCGCTGCGCGTGGTGGACTCCTCGATCATGCCCTCGATCACCACCGGCAACCTCAACGCGCCGACCATCATGCTGGCGGAAAAGGCCGCCGACCACATCCGCGGTCGCGCGCTGCTGCCGCCCTCGGCGGCGCCGTACTACGTCGCTCCGGCGTGGGAGCGCACCCAGCGCTAGCGCTACTTCGACGAGAAGTTGTAGCCGAAAGTCCCGCCGATGACCCGGGGCCGCAGCGGCGTCCGTTCGACGATGAACTGATCGGTGCTCTGGAACACGCTGGACGTCGAGTTGCTCAGGTTCTCGCAGTAGATGTTGACGTACCAGGCATCCTTCGCAACCCCGAAAGACGCCGCGTAGCTTGTGTAGGCGGGATTCTCGAACCTGCCTCGCGAGGTCGAGAGTGCTCCTCCGGTCGTGATCAGGGGATTCGCACCGGCCTGCGTGAACGAGTGGCCGGTGTGGGAAAAGCTGAACTGCACGAACGGGAGGTATCCGCCGGCGCTCCACTCGTAGCGCGCGCGCCCGCTGAACTGCAGCGGTGGTGCGTTGGCGGCGGGCGAGCCCTGCGCGCCGAATGGATTCACGACCTTGGTGCAGCTGCCGAGCGGGTTGCAGGCGGAGGTAATCGGCTGGCCGACGTTGGGACTCGCCGGTACGCCGATACTCGCGAGCTGCCCGCTGTTGTTGTCGATCAGGAAGGGCGAGTTGGTCTGCTCACTGTGGTTCCAGGACGCCGCGCCCTGCACCGTCAGCTCGCTCGTGACCCGCCAGAGCAGTGACTGCTCGAGGCCCTTGATCAGGAAGTTCTGGCCGTTGGTGTTGAAGAAAACGTTGCCAGTCACTCCGGTATCAAAGAAGGCGACCTGCACGTCCTTCCACGTCTCACGGTAGACAGCGCCGTTCCACTGCAGTCGATGGTCGAAGAATTCCGTCTTCCAGCCGATCTCGTTGTTCGTCAGATCGTCCGAATGGTACGAGGTGGGGGTGAAGTACTGATAGTAGATCGGACTGGTGGGCGCGACTCCGGTCGTGGCGTGCGCGGTACCGCCGTTCTGGTTGAAGCCGCCCGGTCGGAAGCCCTGGGAGAACGTGTAGTACACCATGACATCCGGCGTAATGTGCCAGGTCAGATTGGCGCGACTTCTGAAGCCCGTCTCGGTGTCGCTCAGGTTCTGGGCATCGAGGTTGTAGCTGTACCAGGGGAATATGTTCGGATAGGTCGGTTGGCAGCCGGTAGCGGACACGGCGGCATTGAAGCAATTGAAACTCGAGAGCACGCTGCCCTTCATCGAGTTGTCGAAGCGGAAATAACGTGTGCCCGCCGTGACCGTCAGCTGCTTCGGGATGACGTCGAAGTCGACCGAGGCAAAGAAGGCCGTCTGCTTCGTATCCCGGACCTGGTCCTGGTAGAAGGAGGTGTTGTCGCCCTGAACGCCGGGATTCTGGACGGTCGAGCCAGGGAACGTGCCGACGTTCGCCAGGCAGCCGGATGTCAGGGTCGTGGTGCACGGCGGAATGTGCTTATAGAGCCAGGCGGTCTGGTCGTAGAGCTTGTTGTCCTCCCAGAACGCACCCGCGATCGCGCGCAGGCGCCAGTCGTCAGGCGTGCTGAGGCGGATCTCGTGCTGCTGGTGATGATTCTGCTCTTCCGAGCGCCACACCGCGCTTGGCGAGAAGCAGGTGGAAGGCTGGCCCTGTGCCGGGCCATAGCACTGGTAGTAATCGGCATACAGGCCCCGCGCGTAATTGGTGTAGTCGCCGATCTGATCGACGTTGCGCGTCAGGTAGCCGCCGGTGTAGATGAGCTTCAGATCGCCCAGCTTGCCATCCAGCGTCCACGCGGTGCTGGAGAACCTGTCCTTGTCGTAGCCGTTGTTGAACAGCGTGACTTGCAGCGGCTGCAGCGCAGCGCCATCCGAGGCGTTGGGCTGGTCGTAGAACACCCCGTCCGCTGTCATGTTCTGGTACATCTGCGAGAACGACAGATCCCAGTCATCGTTGAACTTGTAGAGCAGCTCGACACGTCCGCCCTGATAAGTGACCGGGTTGATGGCTCTGGCGGCGATGTTGTAGTTGTTGAGCGACGGGCTCCCCGGCGGCACGCAGAAGCCGTTGTTGGGTTGTAAGTCCGGGCACTGCAGTGTGACCGGGTCCGCGGCGAACCCGGCGGAGCCGATGCCCAGATCGGTATTCGCGCGCGTGAACGTGGCCGGCACGTTGTCGATATAGCCGCCGCGGCGGTCGCTGAAGAGCGCGACGCGCGCGGCCAGCTGGCCTTCGATGAGCGGCAGGTTGAGCACCGCCGTCAGGGCGCTGTTCGGGTCGCCGTGCGCCGTCACGCCGTAACCGGCCGTGAAGTTCGCCTCCACCCGATCGAGCTTCGGCTGATTGGTGATGTAGCGTATGACGCCGGCCTGGGCACCGGCGCCGAACAGGGTTCCCTGCGGACCCTCGAGAACCTCGATGCGATCGAGGTCGATGGCGTAGATGTCGAGGTTGCGGTTCGGCAGCTGGCCGGACTGGTTATCGAGATAGATGGCGACGTTCGGCCAGATGCCGGTCGAGCCACTGCCCTGGCTTGCCTGCGAGCCGGCGCTCACGCCGCGCATGAAAACCTCGTTCTGGCCGGGACCGTTGCTCGCCGAGGTCACGTTCGGCAGAAACTTCACGTAGTCGTCGAACGTCGTGACGTTGAGCTGCTGCAGCGTTTGCGCAGTGAGCGCCTGCATCGAGATCGGCACGTCCTGCATGCGCTCGTTGCGCCGCTGGGCGGTCACCGTGATCTCGGCCAGCGCGTCGCTGCTCGTCTCGCTCGCCGCCGCGCCGCTGGCACCGGCGGGCTGCACCTGAGCGTGTGCTGCGAGCGAAGCGCCGCCGATGATGGCCGCGACGGCGCAGGAGATCTGCGAGCGATGGGAGCGGGCGAGGGCAGGGTGCTTCTTGGGCATGGGCGATTCCCCTAGCGACGGCGCAGGCAGCCTCGATTAGAGCCTAGCGGACTCACCTGCGATTGAACGGACGCGTCAAACTATTCGAATACCCGGGCACGCGCCGCATCGCCGTTCGCGGCGCGCTGCGGCTGCAGGCGGCGGGTCGAGGGCGAGAGCCCGTAGGCATCCTTGAACTGGCGCGAGAAGTGCGCGCAGTCGGCGAAGCCCGCCTCGTTGGCGATGTCGGTGACCGAGCGGTCGGTGTTCTCGATGAGCCAGTTCGCGTAGCGCATGCGCAGCTGGCGGTACAACGAGGCGGGTCCCATGCCGACGTGCTGCCGGCACAAGCGCTCGAGCTGGCGGGCCGAGAGCCCGAGCTCGGCGGCGACCGCCGCGATGGCAATGGGGCGCGCGAGGTTCTGCTCCATGAGCAGCAGCGCGCGGCGCACGCGCGGTTCGGCCACCACCTCCGACATGGGCGGGTGGGGCTGAGCTTCGCTGCCCGAGCGGGGACGATCGAACAGCAGCACCTGGCTGGCCTTCTGCGCGAGGGCGCGGCCCAGATGCTGCTCGATGAGAAACGTGGCGAGCGCCGCCGCTCCGGCCCCCCCGGCGCAGGTGATGCGCACGCCGTCCACCAGGAACAGCCGGTCGGCGATGACCTCGTGTGTGGGAAAGGCCTCGAGAAAGTCCTGGTAGTGGTACCAGCTGACACAGGATCGCCGCCCCTTCATCAGGCCGGCGCGGCACAGCACGAAGCTACCCGTGCAGATGCCGATGAGCGGCACGCTGGTCGAGCCGACCTCTCGCAGGTAACGCATCGTCGCCTCATCGACCTGCGGTCCCCCATGGAGGATGCCACCGATGACTACCACGTAGTCGAGAGAGTCGGGCGGCAGAAATCCGCTGGTCGGCTCGAGCGATACGCCGCAGCTCGCCGGCACCGACTCCGCGCGACTCGCCATGATCGACCATTGCACGTGCAGGGGGCGGCTGCGGTCGCCTTCGTCCGCGGCGAGCCGCAGGTGGTCGACGAATACCGCGAATGCCGAGAGCGTGAAGTGTTGCGCGAGGATGACCCCAACGCGCAGGGGCGGGCGCGCGCTTCGCTCCATCGAGGTCACGCGCTGAGACCCGCTTGAGTGCGTCATTGAACGCTCACTCAATCGACTTCCCCCCTCCCTTTGTCACTTATCTTCCGCCAAGCCCTTTTGGGAAGCAAGGGCGCGTCGCAGGATGGGAATATATTTAAGAAACAAAAAGGTGCGATGGAAATCGCATGTCGATACGCAGACGATCCGTCATCGTGCTGAGCATTGAACGGCTATTCAGGCCGGCGGGAGTCGAGGACGCGTGGCGCGGCGGCCTGCACTTCAGGCGGCAGCCCCGGGGCCGCTGCTTTCAGCGCAGAACGGCGAGCTTGGTGAGGTTCGCCTGCACGATGGTGTTGTGGCAGGCGCTGCGGGCGTACCAGCGGCGGGCAGCGTCCACGAGGGCCGCACAGATCTGTGCGCTCTCGCTCGCCTCCGGATCCTCGGGCGCGTGTGGCTCGTGGGAGAAGCCTCGCGGAGCGGTGCGCACATGCCGGCGCAAGCGCAGCCGGCGCAGGGCGCGCGCCGGAATCGACTTCGGCTCGGCGGCATCCTGGTGCTCGAGGTGCTCGCAGACGGCGCGACGGACCCGCTCGTAGTCGAGGTCGTCGCTCGCGTCCTCATCGTCCGTCGGCCGGATCCACTGCTCGCACCAGGTCTTCTGCTCCTCACCCGAGCTTTGCAGCGTCGGGTCGGTCAGAGCGACGGCAATGCGCGGCAAATCGTAGGCCTCGCAGAGCGCCGCGTCCCAGCGTTGCGCCTCGAGGAGCTTCTCCACGTCGGTGAGGTAGCTCGCCACCATGCGCGAGCTCGAAGGCGCCGGGCGCCCTGCGGAGGTCACTGAGCCGCTGGGAGTCTCAGGCATGAGCCTTCAGGCCGCCCGCTCGGTACCGGACACGCCGAAGTCGGCGGCCACCTCGGCGGAGGGAATCTGCGCTTCCGCCGGCTGCGTCACGACCGCGGCCGGAACGGCGGCGCGTTTCACGGCAGGGACGCGCACCCGTGGCGGGCGCCTGACGGGGACTGCGGTTGCGGGCGCGCTCGCGCGCTTTGCTCTGCCCTGCGGGCGTCGGGCGCGCGCGGGAGCCGTGTGCCGCGGGCGCGCGTGGCGGCTGCGCGCCTTGGAGCTGCGCACCTTGGAACTGAGACCGGACCGCGCGGGGCGTCGTGGCGCTGCATGCCGCGACGAAGCAGTCGTGCCCTTGGGACGGCTCTTGCGTCTGGGCGCGGGCGCGGCGTCTTTCTGCGCACGACGCACGCGCTTCCACGCCTTGCGTGCGGTGGCGGAGTGCTTGCGCGCGCGCTTTGCCTCGCGCTTGGCTTCCTTGAGGCGCTTGCGCGCGCGCTTCAGCTCATCTTTCGCGATGCGTACTCGCTGCTTCGCCACCTCAGCCTGCAGCCGTGCTCTCTCCAGGGGCTCTGCGGGAAGGTTGGCCGTTTCGCTGCCGCTTTTCTTCATCTTTGTGCCTGCGCGAAGGGCGGCCAGTCTCACACAATCGCCGTGTCGTTTCCACCGTCGACAGTTATCCACAGAATTTGTGCATAACCATGTGGACAGAGCGCACGTCGCCCGTCAAACGATGAGCTGCGGCAAGGGCTTGCGTCGTGGTGGGTGAGTTTTCGCCAGCTGTCAGCCGCCCGCCCCGCTGTAGCGCGTCGCGGTGAGGCGATTGCGCCCGGCCTGCTTGCTGCGATAGAGCGCCGCGTCGGCAATCTTCAAGGCGCGCCCCCTCAATACCGCGGGCAAAATACCCGTGTGCGCGGCCGCCACACTATGATTGCGGCCATGGAACCGCCGGGCATCACGCGCCATCGACGCCCCTTCCTCGCGCCCCTGTGGGTGACGCTGCTCGCGCTGCTGATCGCGGCCGGTTTCGTGTACACCCTGTACCGCGGCGCCGCCACCACCGTCGTAGTGCTCGCTTCGTCCGGGGAGAAGGAGCCGGGGACGATCGACGACCCGCCAATCTCGGCAGAGGGCGAGCGGCGCGCGCAGCGGCTCGCGCAGATGTTTGCCTCGGGCGCCGGCCCCGGACGGCTCGATGCGCTCTACGTGAGCGGTGAGCGGCGCGCGCAACAGACCGCGGCTCCACTGGCCGAGCTGCTGCACCTCGCGCCTACGGTCTACGCCGTGAAGGATGCGGTCGCAGTTGCGAGCGGCCTGGTACGCGGCCATGAGGGCGGTGCCGTGCTCGTGGTCGGCGGCACCGCAGCCGTGCAGCAATTTCTGCGGCAACTCGGCGGTGCCGGCGGCGCCGGGGACGCGGGCGCCGAGCCTGACCTCTTATATATAGTCAGCGTGCCGAGCTTCGGGCGGCCACGCGTGCTGCGGCTGAAGTACTGAGGCGGATCGGGCTCAGGGCTGCAGACGACGCAGCCGCGCCGTGCCGGCGCTCAGCGCGACGGCCTTGCGGACGAAATCCTCGTGCTCGGTGATACGGAAATCTGCCAGCACGGCGCCGCGGATATAGCGTGCCTGGTCGATGAGGTAGGTGGCACGGCGCACGCTGAACCCGAATGGCCCGCGCACCTCGTACATGCGAATGACCGACTTGTCGACATCCGACAGCAGGGTGAAGGGCAGGTGGTACTTCTCGCGGAAGGCGCGATGGCTCGCCGGGTCCTGGGGACTCACGCCCGCAATGTCGAGTCCCGCCTGCAGGATCTCGCCGTGCAGATCCCGCAGAGCGCAGGCCTCGCGGGTACAGCCGGGGGTGAAATCGGCCGGATAGAAATAAAGGACCAGCGAGCCGTCCCGCAGCAGCGTGCTGAGCGAGACGTTGCGCTCATTCTGATCCGGCAGCGTGAACTCCGGCGCCCGCGCGCCCATCGCCAGCATACGCGCTCCTTCCCCCGGCTCATCATATCCGCATCGGGCCCGAGCGGTTTGGCCGGGCAGCAGAGCGCAGCGAAGAGGCGGCCCGCGGAAATTGGACCGCACCCCCTGCGATGCTAGAATCGCGCGCCTTAACCGGACCCCGGCGAAATCTCGCGGGCCGGTTAGTGGGGCGGTAGCTCAGCTGGGAGAGCGTCGCGTTCGCAATGCGAAGGTCGAGGGTTCGATCCCCTTCCGCTCCACCAATTTTCCCATGCGTTCGGGCGCAGTTCGTTACTTGGCTGCCTGGTACTCGCCCTCGACGTCGCAGTTGCTGGTATCCGCGGTGGTCGAGGTACAGGCGAATGTGCCTTTGCCGGTCGCGCCCTTGAGCTTGCCGGTGCCGCCCGCGACGGTGAAGGTCCCCTTGGAGTGGGACTCCTTGCCGTCCTTGCTGGTCTCTCCGGCGCCCTGGTAGGGCAGATAGACCTTGTCGCCACTCTGGGTCGTGACGACATGCACGCCGCGGAAGCGGCTCTTCGGACCCTGCGCCTCGACCGTGTGTGTCGCGACGCCGTCCTTGGTCTTGTCGCCGCCGAAGTCGGCCGGCTTGGTCCAGTCGCATTTGTACTGCTCCGAACCGAGCGCGTGACCGTCGCGATCGCCGACCGCGAGCACCTGCTGCTTATCGGCCTTGCAGGCACAGGTCCCGCTGAACTTCGCTTGGGCATTGGCGCCCGCCGACCACACGCAGGCGGCCGCTGTCAAAGCGAACAGGTAAAGAAGCTTACGCATGGCAATCCCCCTTATTGGAATTGGTTGTGGGACGTCTTTGAGCGTCGCGCAGACTATGCCCGTCCCGGCGAGCAGGCAAGCTGCTCTGCGGCAAAGCGGCGCGCTGCGCTCACCCTCTCAGGGCGCGGTGGCGACCGCGAGCTTCGCGTCGAGGAAATCCGCGGTCGCCTGGTAGGCGCGCACCCAGGATGCGTAGCGCAGGAAGGCGTGAATCTCGTCCGGCAGTACAAGCTCCTGGTACTCGATGTCGTGCTCGCGCAGCGCCTCCGCCAGGCGCACCGATTCTGAGAACGCAACGTTGTGATCGTCGTCGCCCTGGATGAGGAGTACCGGTGACCGCCAGGTCGCGAGCGCGCTGATCGGGGAGGCGGCGAGCGCGGTCGCGAGCGCCGCAGCCGGCGCATCGGGCGGATAGAGCGGCAGGTTGTCGCGCTCGGTCGCCAGCGTGTCGTGGTACCAGTCGTGCACGCCGTGCAGGTCGACTCCGGCCCTGAAGAGGTCGGAATTGCGCGCCAGGCCGAGCGCCGTGAGATAGCCCCCGTAGCTCCCGCCCCAGAGGCCGATGCGTGCCGGATCAACGTCGGCGCGTGCACGCAGAAAGTCCGCAGCCGCCAGAACGTCGTTGTACTCGCTCGCGCCCGCGGCGCCGACACCGTTTGCCTCGCGGAAATCGAGGCCGTAACCGATGCCCGCCCGGTAGTTCAGGGCGAGCACGACGTAGCCGCGGCTGGCGAGGTATTGGTTCATCGCGTAGGAGTTGCTGTAGTAGTGGCGGTAGTGCCAGGTGGGGAGCATCTGGCGGATCGGTCCGCCGTGCAGGAAGACTACGGCCGGGTGGCGTGCGCCCGTGCCTCCCGCAGGCACGAAGAGCACTCCGTGAGCCGCGATTCCGGCGCGCTCCGGCAAGTCGATCGCCTGGGGCTCGACGAGGTCTGCAGCCGGGAAGTCCCTGGATAAGCCCTCGGCCATGAAGTCGGCAATTGGCTTGCCGGGCGCCAGTACCGCCGCGTGCGCCGGAATGCGGGCATCGGCGCGCAGGAAGGCGATCGTCGCGCCGTCGGCCAGCACGACGGGCTGTGTTTCGATGCCGGCGCCGCGGCTCAATTGCTCGAGGCGTCCGTCGGCAGGTGTCAGCTGCCACAGGTGGCGCCGGTTGATGTCGCCGGCGTTGGCGGCGTAGACGATGTGGCTGCCGTCGGGGCTCGAGGCCGCGTACTCGATCTCGAAGGTGCCCGGTGTGAGGAGCTGCGCGGAACCACCCGCGGCTGGCACCGCATAGAAGTGCAGCCAGCCGTCGCTCTCCGACGGGAACACCAGCCGCTCGCCCCCGGCCCAGAAGAGTTGCTGACGCGAGCTCAGCTCATGAAACACGCTGCCCGCACCGCGCGGCGCACGGTAGATCTCACTGACGCTGCCGTCGGCGAGTCTCGCGACGCGGATCGACCAGGGGAAGCCCGTGCGGTGGGGAATAATTCCGACCTCGTCGTGCGTCCACGGAAGGCGCAGGAGCGCAATGCGCGTGCCGTCGGGAGACCACCGCGGCTCGAAGTCGTAGGAGAAGCTCGCGTCGATCCATTGCAGCGTCCGGTCCGCGAACGTGTAGACGCCCACTAAGCTGTGATCGCCCCGATCGCATACGAACGCCAGCTGCCTGCCGTCCGGGGAGAAGCGCAGCGATCCGACCGCACCCCTGGTCTGGAAGAGTTGCTGGGCCTTGGCGTCCTTGCGGGGAGCCACGGTGAAGACTTTCCCCTCATGGAGGAATAGAACGCGCTCGCCATCCGGCGCAGCCGCAGGGGCGTGCCCGTCGCCGAGCTTGAATGCGCTGCGGCCGCGGAAGTCTACGAGCCAGACCTCCTGGACCACGCCGGCGGCTAGCTGCGCCGGGTTGGGTGCGGGCTTGTTGGGATATTCGAAGTCGCCGCCGCGCACATACAGCAGCTGCTCGCGCTTTGGGACGAAGGCAAGATCGGCGATCTCGAGGCCATCGTCGGCCGTGTAATGAGTGAGCGGGCGCGCCTCGAGGCCGCCGTCTGCCGCAGTGCCCAGCGCAAGCCACACGTTGCGCGCCCCCCGCTCGTCGCTCACCCAGGCAAATGCCCGCACGTCCCGCGAGGCGACCACGTCCGAGGCGAATGGCGCCCCGAGGATCTGCGGGATGGTAAATCCGGCGGCAAGGGCCGCCGGCGTCTGCCCGAGCAGCGCAACGGCGATGAGCGTGCAGGCGCAGCGCGCTGGAGTCATGGATGATCCGGCGCGCTCGGGTGATCTAGGCAATCAGATCGCGGTACGCGTGCCAGGTGGCGTAACCGAGGAGCGGCGCCACGACCACCATCCCGACGAGCAGCGTTACGAAGCCGATCGCCGTCACTGCCACGATCAGGGCGCTCCACAAGAGCATCGCGGGAAGGTTGGCGAAGGACGCCCGCGCGCTGGCACGGATGGCATCGCTCGCGCTCGCGTGCCTGTCGATCATCAGCGGTACGGCCACCACCGACATGGAGAACACCAGAGCCGCAAGCACCGCGCCGCTGCCGATGTAGCCCAGCATCTGCGCCATGCGGAGGGAGCCCGCGCTGCCTCCCCACAGGGCGACGGTGAGACTCGGCACGGAAGCGTTGAGCGCAGTCTCGAGCACCACGGCGGAGAAGACGAACCAGAGGACTGCAACCAGCGCGAGCACGCCGGCGAAGTTCATCAGACCCTCGGGATTACGGGTCAGCGCCTGCAGTGACTCATCGAACCCGAGCCGCTCGTGCGCTTCGCGTCGTCGCGCCAGCTCGCACAGGCCAGTGGTCATCACCGGACCGACCAGCAGGTAGCCGGTCACGGCCGCGGCTGTCAGGTAGAGGTGCGTGCTGCCGAGCATGAGCAGCACGGCGCCCAGGATCGCGATCAGGGCGCCGTGCGCCAGCCCCGGTTTTCCTATCTCCTTGACGTCTTCCCAGCCGCGGCTCAGCCATTTGAGCGGCTGCCGCAGTGGGACGCTGCGGATCTCGACGTGCAGAGCCCCACGTTTGCCGACGCTGATGGAGGGGGTCATGGACGTCTCCTGGCCGGGCACCGCTCGGGCGGCGTTTCACTCATGGTACGCCTGTCGCCGCGGGGAGGGGATGGTGGGCTCGGACGCCGCGCCGGTACACTGGCACCGCTTGCGCCCCCGTAGCTCAGTGGATAGAGCGACCGCCTCCTAAGCGGTAGGTCGTCGGTTCAACTCCGGCCGGGGGCGCCAGACCCTCCTCGAGAGACAACGAAATACAAGCTCGCGTTACTCACCAAATAGCTTAAAAGAAAGCATTTCATGCATCCACTAGCCTCCACCGGCGTCCATCGGTGTCGACTTGGGACAGTCGTGCCACTGGAGTGCCATCAGATATAGTCGAAACCGGCTATGCGACGCGCGCGAAATTCTGGGAAAAGTCTCCGGTCAATCATCGAGTTAGGTTGAGTGTGCCATCGGCGTGCGGAAGATCTTGCGGCTAAGGCAGGATAGGCAGCTGGCCGCTGCCGTATCACGATCAGTGCCACGACCGCGGACGCGTTCATCCACTGTCGTGCGACTTCAGAGTTGAAGGCGCTCGTGCGCACGCTCGCCGAAGCGCGATTGAGTCAGCGCAGGTTCAAATCGGGGGCGCGAGTTGGGTTTCGAGCGGCCCTGAACTCATTGATACTTCGCTCAGATAGTCGCGGGGTAAAGTCGGGCTTCCACTCCCCGTTTCCGCGTTGCGGTCCTCGGGCTTCCCGCCCCGCTCGCTCGATGATCGAGCGCTCTGCGGAAGCGGGTTTCGCCCCATACGCTCGGAAAATGACTGAGCGTAGGATCAGGGCGTCGTAGAGAGTCAATCAGAGACTCAGACGTTCAAAGGGGAGTTCCAGCCATGCTGCGAAAAAGCCTCCTCCTGTCGATTCTAGCGGCGATCACTCTGGTGCCCGTAGAACTGTCGGCCCAGTCGAAAACCTCCTCACGGTTCCAAACGGTCCAAGGCGGAGGGCAGTGGTCCAAAACCACGTTTGTCCCCCGTGCGCTCCAGCGAGAGCGCGTCAAGGTCTTCCTGCACATGTCGGCCGAGTCGGTGGCAGAGGCTCGGGCCAGCTCGATCAACAAGACGATCACCGACGAGCGCGAGGCAGCCGTGGTCGCTCAGGCGCACGCGCAGCACGTCGCGGCTGAGCCGTACATCGTGGCTATGGGCGGCACCGTGCTCAGCCATCTTCACCACGCCATCAACGGCATGAAGGTGGAGGTCGACAAGGCGGACCTCGACAAGCTCTCCGGAATCCCCGGCGTGGTCGAGGTCCTGCACGTTCCGAAGCACGAGCTCGACAACGCCACCACCGTGCCCTTCATCGGCGCGCCGCAGGTGTGGTCGCAGACGCCGGGCTTCCGTGGGGAGGGCATCAAGGTTGCGATCATCGACACGGGCATCGACTACACCCACGCCAACTTCGGCGGGCCCGGCACGGTGGGGGCTTGGAACGCGGCCTTTGCAGCCAGCACCGCGCCCGCGGACCCCTCGCTCTTTGGCTGCCCCACCTGCAAGGTCAAGGGCGGCATCGATCTGGTCGGCGACGCCTACAACGCGAACGACCCGACAAGCGTGCCGGTGCCCGACCCGAACCCGCTCGACTGCAACAGCCACGGCACGCATGTGTCCGGCACCGCCGCAGGCTACGGCGTGACCGTCGACGGCAAGACTTACAACGGCCCGTACAACTCCGCCGCGTACAACGGTAACCCCTTCCTCATCGGCCCCGGCGTGGCTCCAAAGGCCGACCTCTACATGATCCGCGTCTTTGGTTGCTCGGGCTCGACCCAAGTGGTCGTCGAGGCACTCGACTGGGCCGTCCAGCACAATATGGACGTCATTAGCATGTCGCTGGGCAGTAACTACGGCTCGGCCGATGACGCGGATTCAGTGGCCTCGGCCAACGCCGTCAGCGCGGGCATTACCGTGGTCGCCGCCGCCGGCAACGCCGGCCCCGACCCCTACATCACCAGCTCGCCCGCGGCGGGCGAGGGTGTAATCTCCGTGGCGGCGATGGACGCCACGGCCCACTACCCGGGCGCCACGCTGGCCGTAACCCCCAGCGGATCGCTGTCGGCCCTCAACGCCGACAACGCCGCTTTCAGCGACGGGTCCGTCTATCCGGCGGTGGTGCTCTATCAGACTCCAGGTGTCCCCTCAAGCGGCGTCTCGCTTGGCTGCAATCCGAACGAGTACAGCGCCTCGACCGGCGGCACGAACGTCACCGGCAAGGTCGTGATCACCAAGCGCGGCACCTGCGCTCGCGTGTTTCGCGCGGGCGCCGCCCAGCACTTCGGCGGCATCGCCGCAGCCATGATCAACAACGCCCCGGGCCTGCCCCCTTACGAGGGATTCATCCCCGGTGGTGCTTCCTCTCCCCTCACCGGCAACATCTATGAGCCTGTTCACATCCCGTTCTTCGGCATCAACGGGAATGACGCGGCGGTGGCCGGGGCTGCGACCAGCATCACCGCCACTAACACCTTCATCGCCAACCCGACATTCGAGCAGATCGCCACCTTCAGCTCTAGCGGCCCCCTCATTGGCGACAGCTCCTTGAAGCCCAGCATCGCTGCCCCGGGTGTGTCTGTGTACTCGAGCCTCATGAGTACCGGCTATATGGGCGCATTCTTCAGCGGGACCTCGATGGCCACGCCACATCTCGCGGGCACGGCGGCGCTGATGCGCCAGGCGCACCGGACCTGGTCGGAGGCGGATCAGCGCTCGGCGATCTTGCAGACGGCCAGCACCAGCTTGACTCAGGGCTACTCGGCGCGGCGCTTCGGCGGGGGCATTGTTCAGCCGTTCGCAGCCACGCAGACCCAGGCGGTGGTGTTCGGCTCCAACAACAGGATGATCAATCTCTCCTTCGGTGAAGCGGAGATGAGCAGCGACTTCGACGGAGAACGGGAGCTGACCATCCGCAACCACGGCAAGTCGCCTGTAACGTTCACGCTGAGCTCGCAACAGTTCTCCGGAGCGGGCCCTGCTGAGGTCGAGTTTAGCCAGCGGGAGGTTAGCGTGCCCGCTCACAGCGATTCGTCGGTCACCGTCACGCTGAAGGTGCCCACTTCGTCAGTCGGCCCCACCCACGATCCCAACACCGGCGCTCCCCAGTTCCAGGACATCTCCGGTATGGTGACGCTGACGCCCGAGCAGGGCGACAACAACGGCGTCTCGCTCAACCTGCCCTACTACCTGGTGCCACGCGTGCGCGCCAACTCGTTCGCCTTCACCAGCAGGGCCCTGGGACCGCAGAACCCGACCAACATCCTCTATGTGACCAACTTCGGGGGTGCCACCAGCGCGGTCACCGATTTCTACAGCGCAGGCCTCTACAGCCCTCCCCAGGGCCTGGTGCAATTCGATCCGCGCGCCATCGGCGCACAGGCGTTCCCCCTCACGAACTTCAACACGGGCAACCCGGACAACCTGGTCGTCTTCGCCGCCAACACCTGGACCCGGTTCAACACGCCGGACGTGGCGGAGTTCGACATCTGCATCTTCACCACCCAGAAGCCGGGGCCCTGTGACGCGGCGCGAGTGACGCCCGATCTGTACGTGATCGGCGTTTCCGGCGCGGCCTTCGGACTCAGCACTAACCACATGGTGGCGGCCGTCTTAAACCCGGCCACCGGTAGCGTGGTGATCAATTTTTTGGCCGACGCGGCCACCGACAACTCCACGATCCTGTTGCCAATCTTCGCCTCCGACCTGGGGCTCACGTCGACGAACCAGACGTTCACCTACTCGGCGGCGGCCTTCGACCGGCTGGGAAACGGCGTGGGCCTGCCCGGCACCGCCAGGTTCAATGCCTTCAATCCGTCGCTGCAGGTCTCTTCGTCGCCGGTAGTGGCCCCCAACGGGTCCGCCTCGACCACCGTCACCATCAATCCTACGGAGTGGAAGAACAGCCCGGCGCTGGGCTTGATGGTTGTCGTGCCGGACAACCGCGCGGGCCAAAAGCAAGGGCAGATCATCTACGCTCACTGAGCTCGAGCACTTCAAACGGACAAGCCCCGGCGAAGCATTCGCCGGGCCCACCGTCACCCAACCTGGTGCCTTCCGGAACAACCAAATCGGATGACGTGGAAGCTATGACGATGTGGTTAGTTGCGGAACGAGTCGCACGCCGAGCACGCGCATCGCCTTGACGACGGTATCGAAGCTCGGATTCCCGTTCTTCGAGAGCGCTTTATAGAGCCCGGCGCGCGTCATGCCGGTTTCCTTGGCAAGCTTCGTCATCCCGCCGTGTGCGCGCGCGGCGATACCAATGACGTGTGCCATATACGCGGCGTCGTCACCACCCTCCTCAAAGGCGGCAACCAGGTATTCGGCCACATCCTCCGGAGTCTTGAGGTAATCTGCAGAATCGTAGCGAGTGAATTTGTCGGTCTTTCGAGTTCGAGTCGCCATACATCACTTCCTCTTCTTCGGCTTTCGCCGAGCAGCCGAAACCTCTCGGGCTCTTGCGGCATTCATGTCGATCGCAAGTTTGATATCTGCGTCCTGCGTAGCCTTAGTGCCACCGCACAGCAACAGGTACACAACTCGGTCCGTGCGGGCGTAGTACACGCGGTAGCCGGGGCCGTAGTCGATCCGCAGCTCGCTCACGCCGCCTCCGACCGGCTTCACATCGCCGGGATTGCCCAAAGCGAGTCGGTCGATACGGGCGGCGATGCGTGCCCTGGCATTCGAGTCGCTCAGGTTCGTCAGCCATACGTCAAACGCTGTCGAACGGCGGATCTCGTACACCGCGCGACTGTATCCTATAGGATACGTGACTGTCAACTATGGTTTACGTGACAAACGGACGGGTACGATGGCGGGTACGCTGGCGGCGCGTGAGTTGGGCAATTGTCTCTGGAACAATCACTTAGAAGCGCGAGTTCAACTCCGGCCGGGGGCGCCAGACCCTCTTCTCAGGGTGTATCACCCGAGCTCTCGGAGTCTCACGAAGTCCTATAAAAATAGATATTCCGTGGTGCTTCGCGAGCCACTCCCGCGCGATTGACTCGAACGTATTGGAGCGGCTGTCGCGGGCATGGATTCCGGGCGATGGCGTCGATCCTGTTCAATGAGACGGGCTACCCTCCCGACGTCATCGAGCTGCAGCTTGCGCACCAGGAGCGAAACGAGGTGCGTGCGGCTTACAATCGGGCGCGACGTCTCGATGAACGCCGCAAAATGATGCAGGCTTGGGCTGATTACCTGGATCGCCTGCGAACCGGCGAGACTGTGGTTGTGCCCTTTCGACGTCCTGCATGAGTCTCAGTCGGCCGTGAGGGTACTGGAACGTCTGGAGCCGCTACGATGTCGCGGCTCAGCTCGCCGGTCCGCCATCGAAGCGGTCAAGTAACGCGGGCTCGCACTTTGAAAAGGGTCATCTACGGCATCCTTCTGGTCCTCACGCCAATCGCCGCAGTTGCAGCGCCCGCCGAGAATTCCTCGACTCCGATCGAGACCATTGTGGTCCAGGGTCAGAAGTTAAACGTTGAGTCGCGGGTTGACCGCAAGATCTACTCGGTGCCCGAGGACGCGCAAAGCACGCTCGGGACGCTGAGCGACGTTCTGAGTGTGATCCCCTCGATCGATGTGGACCCGGACGGCGTGGTATCACTGCGCGGGGACACCAACGTTTTGATCCTGATCGACGGCAAGCCGGCTACCCAGCTGCAGGGATCGAAGGCTGGCGACAACCTTCAGTCGATTTCCGCCCGGGAAATCGAGCGCATCGAGGTTCTCACCACACCCCCCGCGCAGTTCAAGGCCGAAGGTGCGGCCGGTGTCATCAACATCGTCACACGCAAGCACCGTTCGAAGGAATCGAAATCGGCGTCCGCGCAGACCAGTTTCGGCGACGGCGGCCGGTGGCTGGCCGGTGCCAATGGCAGTTACGGGGGCAAGGACTTCACGGCATCTGTGAATGCGGGGTATCGGGTTGATTACCGTGCCCGAACGATTCAGTCTCAGGTGGTCGGGCCGGACCCGACTACAGGGCAGGTGCTCGACAGCCAGGACCACGCGAGCCAGCACATTCGCCGCGATGTTCCGACGCTTGGGATTTCAGGTGAATACGATCCCAACGAGCTTCAGTCGCTCTCGGGTTCCATGAGCTGGATGAAGCGTGGGGGGCTGCGCACCTACAGTCAGCTTGATAGCAGTTCACTCGCGTCGGGCACTGTAACGAGCTCCACGGGGCGCCTGACGAGCGGTCGCGATCCGGAAGATGACTACAACGCGACGCTGGGCTTTACTCAGAAGTTCAGCAGCCCCGGCGAGACGCTGGATTTTTCCCTGCACCGCTCGATCTCGCATCAGCACGAGCACTACGACTACGTAAATGATTCGTTCGTGCCGCCCGCACCTGTGCTTTACGACAACCTGGATTTTGGCGAGGACAACAGCATCACCGAGGCCGACGTCGACTACACCCTGCCGTTGTCAAAGACGCAAACGTTGAAACTCGGGTATGCCTTCGAGCAGGATCACTACGGATTCGTTACCGCGGGCGCCGATGTTAACCCGGCGAGCGGCGTACAGACGCTAAACCCGGTACTCACCAGCGACTTCAAGTTTCACCAGAGCATTCAAGCGATTTACCTGAGCTACCAGGCAAGTATGGGTCTCTGGACCTGGCTCGCCGGCGGGCGGACTGAGTGGACCCGCACGGAGACCGCGCAGGTCAATCCCGGCGTATCAACGGACATCAGTTACTCCGATGTCTATCCGAGCCTGCACGTCGATCGCAGTCTCTCGGACCGCTCGACGATTTCCTTCGGTGCGAGCCGTCGAGTAACGCGCCCGGACCCGGATCTCCTGAACCCCTACGTCTTCGAGGAGTACCCGCCAAACTTCACCGCTGGGAATCCCAACCTCAGGCCTCAGTTCACCCAATCATATGAGTCGGGGTATGAGTACCAGGGGCGCGAATCGAGCTACGGACTCACGGGCTACTATCGCCGAAACCAGAACGGTCTGACGGACGTAACGGAGTACATCGGTCAGGGCTTAACGGTCACCAGCAAGACCAACCTGCCACGAAGCGATTCGGCTGGCCTCGAGTTCGCAGCCACTGGGCACATCTTTCGGACGCTGTCTTACGGCCTGAGCGGCAATGCGTTCTACACGCAGATCGATGCCACCGCGCTCGGCTTTCCCGGGCTGAAGTCGACCAGCGGTGTGAACGCCAAGGTCAAACTCGACTACCACCCGTCAGCCGCTGATTCGGCGCAGCTCACCTTTACGCGCACCGACAAGCGCCTGACACCCCAGGGCAGCGTGAGTGCCATCAATCTCGTAAACCTGGGCTTTAAGCACGCTTTCACTTCCGCATTTTCGGCGGTAGCGACCGTCTCCGATCTCTTCGATGGTCAGCGCTATCAGCGGGTGGCCATCACGCCAACGCTTACTCAGGTCTATGAACGTACGGTCGCAGGACGTGTGGCCTTCGTTGGAGTCGTATACGCGATCGGGGTAGAGAAGACGAACAACGAGAACTTCGAGTACGACTCGGGGGCTGAGCGGTAACTCAGGGGCGGGCGACGGTGAACGCCGACTCACCCGCCAGTGGCTCGCCTGGTTAGGCAGCGCACTCTAGACGCGCAGGGTCGGACGTCTCGCCGCTCGAAGCTACTGCTCCGCAACTCCCGCCGCAGAATGACGTTTGCTGGGCCACACCCTGCTCTCGGGAGGAGCGATCGTAAGGACCGGGTGTGGCGTAACCGCCAGGGAGTCCATTACGTGGGACGGTCTGTCTCGCCTACTTACCATCCAGACGAACCCAGCGGATTCCACATTGAGGTCGTAGTCATTCGTAAATGCTTCTCGACCCGGTGTCGCTACGAACACGGTTCCGGTCAGCCGGCACGGCCTGTCAAAGTACAGGAGGGTCAGGCTATCCCCCGTTTCCGAGTCAATGAAGCCGACGGAAAGGGTCACGGGTCGCCTTGCCGCAAACCACACGCCCGTCGCAACTCTCGCGAATCGCGCACCTTGCGGACGAATTTGTAGCGAGGGTGAAGTATCGAGTTCTGCCGTCTGGCTGCTGACTTTTACGGATAACGCGTCCAGATTCAAGCGAACTGACTCCTCGCGTCCGATATGCAGGCTCGCAAAATTCTTCCCCCCAGTGCCCCCAAACTTACCTGGAATGGCTCCCAGCGTCAGTGCCAGGTCCCGCGGTATGGCGTCCTGAGGTAACTTGTCACCTGTCTCATTGTAAGAAGCCACCGGGATCGCAACCGGCTCACCCCTTTGCTGCGCTTCGCATACGGAGAGGCCGAAGCCAGCAAGCTCGGCAATCACGACGACGGCCGAGGTAACTAGGAAGGAAATGGGGCGCGAGGCATTGACATACATATGTTAGTCCCACGTGATTGCGTCAGTCGAGGCAGAGGCTCCTCCATCGTAAATGGCGCCGTCAAGAACGCGTCCGCACCGCAATGTGCTCGGAGTCTGTGAGTATCAATTCCTGCGCCGGGTCACCAGGATGATCCAGGCGCGGGGCGATCTGCGGCGCAGCGTGGAGACGTCGGCCATTGGCGTGCTATCACTTACACCGAGCGCAACTGTGCTTCCGTCACCCGCGAACAACACGCCGAGACGAAACGGCTGTGAGGATGCCCTGGAGGATCCGCGTTGGAGTCGGTGGACAGCCCGGTATCGCGACGTCGACTGGAATGACATTCGATACGCGCCCGCGGCTCGCGTAGCTCTCGCCGAACACCCCGCCCGTGCAACCGCAGTCCCCGAGCGCGACGACCAGCTTCGGCTCGGGCGTCGCTTCGTAGGTCCGCAGCAGCGCCGCCTCCATGTGCCTGGAGACCGGACCGGTCACCAGCAGGAGATCCGCGTGTCGGGGGCTCGCCACGAAGCGGATACCGAGTCCTTCGAGGTTGTAGAGCGGATTATTTAGCGCGTGGATCTCGAGCTCGCAGCCGTTGCAGGAGCCGGCGTCGACATGCCGGATGCAGAGCGCCCGGCCGAGCACGGTGCGGATGTGCTCTTGCAGCGCCTCGCGCACGCTCAGGCTCTCATCCGGTTTCGGCGGCGGTTCGGTGGCGATCCCGATCGTCGCAATCTGTCGCAGGGTCTTCAGCATGAGTGCGCGCCGCGTGTTTGCCTAGAGATCATGGCCGCTGTAGGAGAGGTTGAAGGACTTGTTGATGAGCGGGAAATCCGGAACGATGTTGTCGATCATCGCGTGCTCGATCACCGGCCAGTTCTGCCACGACGGATCGTGCGGGTGGCAGCGGCGGATCGCGCCGCCTTCACCCGCCTCGAGTGCGAGGAAGACGGGGCCGCGCCACCCTTCAATCAGTCCGGTGCCGACGATGCCGACAGGGGGCAGGTCGACGGGTGTCAGGCGCGGGCCGGGCGGCAGTCGAGCGAGGATCTCCTGGATGAGGCGGCAGGACTCGTGCACCTCATCAAAGCGCACCGCGACGCGCGCGGCGACATCTCCCTCGCGGCGGCTGCACTTGACCGGCGCGAGTTCCGTGTACGGCGCGCAGGGTATATCGCTGCGCAGGTCGAATGCCTGGCCGCTCGCGCGCCCGGCGAGGCCGGTGAGACCCAGCTGCACGGCGAGATCAGGAGTCACGGTGCCGGCTCCGCTAAAGCGGTCGCGCAGCCCGTTGTGCTCGTCGTAGATCACGCGCAGGGTTGCCGTCTCGCGCGCCACAGCGTGCACGCACTCGCTGAGCCGATCGGATCCGATCGTATCGAGGTCGCAGCTCGTGCCGCCGGGGACGATGGCATCCATGAGGTAGCGGGCACCGAGCGAGGCTTGCGTGGCGCGCAATAGCAGCTCCTTCAGGCGAAGGAACTGCGTGAGCCCGAAGCCAAGGCCGGCGTCGGTGCCGGGCGCGCCGAGATCGCCGAGGTGGTTGGCGAGGCGCTCGAGCTCCAGGCACAGGGCGCGCAACCACGCGCCGCGCGAGGGCACCTCGGCGCCGGCCATGCCCTCAAGCGCCTGCGCGTACGCCCAGGAGTAAGCGACTGCGGAGTCGCCCGAGACGCGCGCCGCGAGGGCGTGCGCCTCGAGGATCGGCAGCTGCGTAAAGCGCTGCTCGATTCCCTTGTGCACGTATCCGAGGCGCTCTTCTAGCTTCAACAGCTTCTCGCCCACGACCGAGAAGCGAAAGTGCCCCGGCTCGATGATGCCGGCGTGCACGGGGCCGACCGCGATCTCGTGCACGCCGACGCCCTTGACACGGATGAACTCGTAGCGGTCGAGGGGGGCGGTGACCTCCGGCGGCGCCGAGATGTCGATAAGCGGGCGATAGTTCTCGGGCCAGGCGGCGTGGCGCAGCCAGGGCCGGCTGTCAGGGTCCGTGGAAGACACGCCCGAAAGATCGCGCACCGCACGCTGCATGCGCGTGGCAGCCGGAAAGAGATCCTCGAGACCGGCGTAGGTTTCACCCAGGCCCAGCGGTAGGCTGACGATGAGGCCCTGGGATTCGGCGAGCGCGGCGGCGCGCACCGTATCGAGGCGATTCTCGCGGCTTGCCCAGAGCGCCAATAGCCGCCCGCCGGCAGCACGTACATCCTCCATTAATAGGCGCCATTCCCCGGCAGTGACGGTGAGCGACCTCAGGCCGGGGGCCCCGGGCTGCCAGTGGCTACGAGCTGACCAGTCGCTCAGCGGCATGTCACTCTCCTCCGATGAGCCGCGCGGCGGCGCGATACCAGTCCGCAAGATACGGCGGTACATAGAGTCCGAGCAGCAGTACCAGCGACAGGTGCACAAACACCGGCAGCAGCGCCGGCGGATGCGGCAGGCGCTTTGCGCGCGTCTCACCGAACACCATAGGCTGCACGCGGCCGAAGATCGCCGCGAATGCGACTCCCAGCGCCAGGAGCAGTATCGGCGTCGCCCACGGCTGCTCACGCATCGCGGTGGTAAGGATGAGGAACTCACTCGCAAACACGCCGAAGGGAGGCATGCCGAGGATCGCCAGCGAGCCCATCATGAGGCCCCAACCAACAGTGGGACTCAGGGTGATGAGGCCGCGGATCTCGTCCATGAGCTGCGAACCCGCCTTCTGCGCGGCGTGGCCGACTGCAAAAAAGATCGCGGACTTGGTGAGCGAATGCACCGTCATGTGCAGGAGGGCGGCGAAGTTCGCGACCGGTCCGCCCATGCCGAAGGCAAAGGCGATGATCCCCATGTGCTCGATCGATGAGTAGGCGAACAGACGCTTGATGTCGCGCTGGCGCCAGAGGAAGCACGCGGCGAGCACCACCGAGAGAAGGCCGAAACCCATCAGCATCCGCGATGGGAGCGCTGAGTGGAGCGATCCCTCCACGAGCACCTTGCAGCGTACGACGGCGTAGATGGCGACGTTGAGCAGGAGCCCTGAGAGCACCGCGGAGATCGGCGTCGGACCCTCGGCGTGTGCGTCGGGGAGCCAGTTGTGCAGCGGGGCGAGCCCCACCTTCGTGCCGTAGCCGACGAGCAGGAAGACGAACGCGAGGCTCAGCACCGCGGGCTCCAGATGGCCCTTGGCACTGTTCAGGTGCGTCCAGAGGAGCGCGCTTGCGCCCTCGACGCCTAAGCTGTGCTCGGCGGCGAAGTAGAGCAGGATCGTGCCAAAAAGTGCCTGCGCGATGCCGACGCCGCAGAGGATGAAATACTTCCACCCGGCCTCGAGACTCGCCGCCGTGCGATAGAGCGTCACCAGCAGTACCGTGGAGAGCGTTGCCGCCTCCATCGCCACCCACAGGAGCCCAAGGTTGTTGGTCGTGAGCGCGGTCAGCATCGTCGCCATGAAGAGCTGATACATGCCGTGATAGAGGCGCATGCGCCCCGCGGTCACCCGCCCGTGTTCGCGCTCGATGCGCATGTAAGGACGGGAGAAGAGCGCGGTGCTGAGGCCCACGAGCGCCGTCAACGTGACCAGGAACACGTTGAACGGGTCGATGAAGAACTGCTCGTGGGCGATGAGGAGGTTCCCGTGGCCAATGACGCGCACCGTGAGCATGCAGGCGGCGAGGAAGGTGACGAGGCTCACGGCGGCGTTGAACTCCGGCGCCCAGCGTCGGTCGCCGACGACTCCGAGCACGAGCGCACCCAGCACGGGACTTCCGAGTAGCAACAGGAATTCCATGCGCTAGCGGCCCTCTCTGCCGTCAACCGTTCTGGTCGCCGTGGTGCTCTCGCGCAGCGCCTCGAGGTGATGGAGGTCGAGGCTGTCGAACTGCTCGCGGATCTGAAAGAAAAAGATGCCGAGTACCAGCACCGCAACCAGCACGTCGAGCGCAACGCCGAACTCGACCACCATCGGCATGCCGTAGGTCGCGCTCATGGCGCCGAAGAAGAGGCCGTTTTCCATGGAGAGAAAACCCACCACCTGCGACATCGCCTTGCGGCGCGTGATCATGGTGAGGAAGGAGAGCAGCACCACGGCGAGCGCGATGCCGATGGAGTTGCGGGTGGCGGTGCTGGCGAGCGCGGAGATTGGCTGCGCCAGGCCGAAGGAGAACACCACTACCGCGAGCCCGACCAGCATGGTTACCGGGATGTTGAGCAGGGACTCGCTATCCCAGTAGACCTCGAGCCGCCGGATGAGACGATGGAGCAGCCAGGGAAGGAACACCACCTTGAGGGCGAGCGTGAGGCCCGCCGAGACGTAGAGATGCGGCTGGCGCGTCCGCCAGGCGAGCAGCAGCGTCGCGACGAAGAGCAGCGTTCCCTGCAGCGCAAGGAGATTGACCAGGTTGACGACGCGCCGCTGCGCGAGCATGGCGAAGGAGAGCAGCAGCAGCAGCGCCGCGCACATATTGAGGAGCTGCAAGTCAAGCGGGATGCCGGCCATGCGTCAGGCTCCGAGGAGGAGGTGCACGAGGAGCCCGAGCACCGCGAACACGAAGGCGATGCCGAGGAACTCCGGCGCGCGGAACACGCGCAGTTTGGCCGACACGGTCTCGATGACGGCGAGCGCGCCGCCTGCGACCAGGAGCTTCACCGCCAGCAGCGGGATCGAGGCTAGCAGTGCCGCCGGCCCCCCAGCCCCCGTGGAGACGCCCCAGGGAACGAACAGCGCGAAGCCGATGCAGGCGTAGTTGAAGAGCTTGAGCGCCGCCGCCCACTCCATCAGCGCGAGGTGGCGCGCCGAGTACTCGAGCAGCTGCGCCTCGTGGATCATGGTCAGCTCGAGGTGGGTGGCGGGATTGTCGATGGGGATGCGCGCGTTTTCGGCGAGCAGCACCATGGTGAAGGCGATGGCGGTGAAGGCGAGGCTCGGGTAGAGCCCCACGGTCTGGGTCGCCAGGTTCTCGGTGATGGCCGGGAGCGCGGTGGTTGCCGAGATCAGCGAGGCGACGAAGATGACCATGAGGAGCGCGGGCTCGGCGAGGAACCCCACCATCATCTCGCGGCGAGCCCCGAGCGTGCCGAAGGCAGTGCCGACGTCGATCGCGGCGAGCGCCTGAAAGACTCGCGCGGTGGCAAGCAGCCCCACGAGCGCGATCGCGTCCGCCGCGATCGTCAGCGGCAGCCGCGTGCCCATGGAGGGAATGATCGCCGCCGCCACCGTCATCGTGCCGAAGACCACGTACGGGGTCAGGCGAAAGAGCGGCGAAGCGGTGTCGGCGATGACCGCTTCCTTATGGAAGAGCTTGCGGACACCGCGATACGGCAGCCACAGGCTCGGGGCGCTGCGGTTCTGCAGCCAGGCGCGGCATTGATTCACCCAGCCTACGAAGAGCGGCGCTGCCGCAAGGGCCGCCACGACCTCCAGGACCTGGGCGATGAGGTCGATGGGCCTCATAGCACGAGCGCCAGCAGCAGCACGAGTGTCACGAAGCTGTAGAGCAGGTAGGTCGCGATGCGCCCCTGCTGGAGCCACGCCACCGCATCGGTCGCGCGCTGAACCAGGTTCCCGAGCGGCAGGTAGAGCCCCTGCCAGATGCGGTCGGCGACGGTGACGCTATAGCGCGGCGCGCGGTCGAAGGGCGAGGGGAGCTCACGGGTGATGGCGAAAAAGCTGCCGAAGATGTGGCGGATGGGCTGACCGAAGCCCTCCGCCGTGTCCTGCATGCGGGGCGTGAGCTCGCCGAAGCCGCAGTCCCAGGGGCGCACCGCGCGTCGATGGCCGTGATAGAAGAGTCGCACGGCGAGTACCGTCACGATCACGATCGCCACGATGGCGAGGAAGAGCACGATCGGCGAGTATGAGACCTGCCGTCCCGGGACGGGCGCGAGCAGCCACCAGGGCGAAGCCGGGCCCGGCGGGAGCGAGGCGCCCAGCTGCTCCACCACCGGGCGCAGCGCGCCGATGACATAGGTCGGCAGCAGCCCGAGCGCGACACACCCGAGGGCGAGCCACACCAGACCGATGCGTTCGAGAACCCCGGCGTCGTGCGCGCGTGCGAGGGCCGCCTCGCGCGGCCGGCCGAGAAAGGTCACGCCGAAGAACTTGACCATGACGTACGCGGCGAGCGCCGCGGCGAGCACCAGGAGGGCGGCTCCAAGCGGCAGCAGCATGTTGATGAAGGGGCGGGGAACCTGGTGGGCGAAGAGAAACGCCTGCAGGAGCAGCCACTCCGACACGAAGCCGTTGAGCGGCGGCAGACCCGACATCGCCAGCGCCCCGACCAGGGTGAGCGCCGCGACCCAGGGCATGCGGTGAATCAGGCCCCCGAGGCGCCCGAGGCTGCGCTCGCCGGTTGAATGCAGCACCGCGCCTGTGCCGAGAAACAGGAGGCTCTTAATGAAGGCGTGATTAAGGCTGTGATAAAGAAGTGCGATGAGCGCGAGCGCAGCCAGGGCGAACATCCCTGCGCCGCGAAACACGAGTGCCAGCCCTAAGGCGCTGAAGATGATGCCGAGGTTCTCGATCGACGAGTAAGCCAGCAGCCGTTTCATGTCGGTCTGCACGGCGGCAAACACCGCGCCGAAGAGGGCGGCGAAGAGGCCGAGCCCGAGTGGCACGATTCCCCACCACCACTGCTCGTGACCCAGCAGATCGAAGCTCACGCGCAGCATGCCGTACACCGCGGTCTTCAGCATCACGCCGCTCATGAGCGCCGACACCGGCGAGGGGGCAGCCGGATGCGCTTCCGGCAGCCACACATGCAGTGGCACGAGTCCCGCCTTGGCCCCGAAGCCCGCAAGCGCCAGCAGGAACGCCACGCTCGCCCATCCCGGCGAGAGGTGCGCGCCGCGCATGGCGTCGAAGGTGAAGTGCCAGCTGCCGCCCTGCATGACGCCGAAGCTCAGCAGGATCGCGAGGGCGCCGAGGTGGGCGATCAGCAGATACAGGAAGCCCGCGCGCCGGATCTCGGGCAGACCGTGCTGGGCGGTGACCAGGAAATAGGAGGACAGCGCCATCGTCTCCCACGCCACCATGAACGCGTAAGCGTCGTCCGCGAGCAGCACGAAACCCATGCTCGCGAGGAACACGTGGTACTGGAGGCAGAGGAGCCCGGGCGGTGTTCCCTGGCCGCGACGGAAGTACCCGGCAGCGAACACCGAGATCCCCGCCGATACAACCCCGAGCAGCATGAGAAACACGCTGCTGAGCGCATCCTGACGGACGTGCATCGGCAGGTCGGGCAATCCGATGAGGAGCGTGCGTTGCTCGACGGGAGCGGCGAGGCTCGCAAGCCCCACTAGCGCGAGGAGGATGCCGCACAGCGCGCCGAGCGGAAATAGCGTGCGGCCGGCGAGCCCGACGCTTCTCGGGCGCAGCAGCCCCATGAGCCCGATCAGGCCCCACACCGCGAGCAGCGTCAGGCTGGCGGAGAGCGGCGAGTGGATGAGCGGTATCACAGGTGCTGCATGGGATACGCGTTGGATTATAATCAGAAGCGCAGTTGATGGCACTCGCGCCGCAGGCGCCGGCCTGCAAGGACGTACCGTGACTCTCGAAGACCGCACCGCAAGACTGACGATCCTGGTTGATCCTCGCAAGAAGGTGCTGTTCGAGCGCTTGTGCGCGGAGGAAGACGCAACCCCTTCGCAGGTCCTAAGGCGATTGATTCGGCGCTACATCGAGGAACGCACGGGACAGCCGTGGGTGCCGAACGCGGAACCCGGCAAGCCAGCGTCGGGAAGCGCAGCACGACGCGAGAGATCCGCCGCCGGCGCTCGGAACAGCAGTCGCGGGCGTGCCTAGACGTAGGCGCCGAGCTCGTCGGGGACCCCATTCAGGATTTTCTCTTTGACGCGGCAGTGCCGCTGGTGACGCTCGATGGGGTTGGGAAGTATTTGCGCGCGATGGCCTGTGGCGCTCGCCGCCGGTCCTGCCGCCGCCTCTGCGCCCAAGCCGCAACGACTAACGCGCCACGCTGAGGCACAGTCTCAACACCGCATGAAGCGGCGTCGTTCTGTCGCGATGCCGCTGATAGCCGTCATCAACCGCATCACACCGCCCGTCATGGCGCGTCTACTCGCAATCAGACAACACTTACTGAAGCCGAGCCAGGCGAGTCAAATTCCGCTGTTCGCTTTCGAACACCCATTTTCAGATTCGGACACTGGGCACGCTTCGATCCGACTCCGCCACGCCTAACTGGCTGATTGCACATCTGCGGTGTCGTGGCACGCCGTGTGCAGATGTAATGATGTGGATATTGAACGCCCCGACTTGTTGCGACGGAGGCGCCGTCTCCGCTGGGGCGTCGGCGTGGGGGTCGCGTGCGCCGTGACCGCTGGCGTTGCGCTACTGGGTTCTGTGGGGATGGCTCCGCCGTCCGTTGAGCGTGAAAGACTCTGGATCGAACGCGTTCAGCAGGGAGAGATGCTGCGTCAGGTACGTGCCCAGGGGATCCTGGCGCCGCGCGAAATCCGCTGGGTGACTGCGGCAACCGCCGCCAATGTGAGCCGCATTCTCGTCCGTCCCGGCGCACGTATCGGCGTGGACACGGTGCTCATGGAACTCAGTAATCCTGAGCTACGCTCGCAGCTTGACGCCGCTCGTGCCGCGGTGGCGGCCGGCAAAGCCCAGAACGCCGCTCACGCCATGACCCAGGAGAGTCAGCTGCTCGATCTTCAGGCGACCGAGGCGCAGATAAGCGCCGCCAACGAACTCGCTGCCGCCAAACTCCAGGCCGGCGAAAAGCTCAAGAAATTCGGCAGCATTGCCGAGCTGACTATGCGCGAGTACGAGCTCAATGCCGCGCAGCAAAGCACGCTGCTGAACCTTCAGAAGCAGCGCGTCGCCAAGTTCAGTGAAACGCAGCGCGCGCAGCTCGACGCGGACCGAGCGGCCCAGACGCAACTGGAGGACACCTACGCGCTGCGGCGGCAACAGGTCGATGCCTTGAGCGTAAGGGCCGACACTGATGGCATCGTGCAATCAGTCGCGGTGCAGGAGGGGGCTCAAGTCAGCGCCGGCGCCAATCTCGCGCGCGTCGTAAGACCGGGAGCGCTGCGCGCCGAGCTCAATGTCTCCGAAACAGAGGCCAGGGACATCCAGGTCGGACAGAAGGTCGAGATCGACACACGCGTCGGTCTCGTATCCGGCCGAGTCGAGCGCGTCGACCCGGCCGTCGTCCGTAACACCGTACTGGTCGATGTCGAATTACTGGGGGTGCCGCCCGGCGGTGCGCGCCCCGACCTGTCCGTCGATGGCACGATCGAGATCGATCGCCTGCCCAATGTGCTGTATATGCCGCGACCGGTCGCTGCGCGCGACGGTGCGACGCTGCGCCTATTCCGGGTGGATCCCGACGGTCGCCACGCCAGGCGCGTGGCGGTGAAATTGGGGCGCACGTCCTCCACGAATGTGGAAATCCTGCAGGGGCTGGCTCCGGACGATCGCGTGATTCTCTCGGACATGACCGCTTACGACCGGAACGACGTTATTCGCCTGCAATAGAGAGGTAATCGCCGATGCCAGCCGCCGATGTCGAATCGAGAGGGAACGGCGCTCCACTGATCCGGCTCGAGCAGATCGCCAAGATCTACTACACGGACGATCTGGAGACGCACGCGTTGTCGGGCGTGCAATTGGAGATTCGCCGCGGGGAGTTCGTCTCGATCACCGGCCCGTCGGGCTGCGGCAAATCAACCCTGCTCGGAATCC
>Ga0210399_10000482_pt1 | contig 32156 bp, 31 predicted proteins | sample IncBWC14MmetaG_FD_150865 | JGI IMG/M metagenome (GOLD analysis project Ga0210399, IMG submission 150865) | Forest soil microbial communities from Barre Woods Harvard Forest LTER site, Petersham, Massachusetts, United States - Inc-BW-C-14-M | ecosystem: Environmental > Terrestrial > Soil >... | reverse complement strand
ACCGCGACACGGTTGCCGCCCCACACCGAAACCAGTGCTTCCACCACTTGAAGCAAGAAGCGGGATCGATTTTCGATGGAACCACCATACATATCGGTTCGCTTGTTGATGCCATCCTGGAGAAATTGATCGGGCAGGTAGCCGTTACCCGCGTGAAGCTCAACGCCATCAAAACCTGCGGCTTTTGCGCGCTCGGCGGCTTTGCGATAATCCTCAACGATCTGCGGGATTTCTCTGATGTCCAGCGCGCGGTGAGGCGAAGGCTGCTGCCATCCCTGAGGCGTAGATTCCAGTATTGTTGGATCCTGCCAATACTCAGGGTTAACCGAAGAGCTGACCGGGGTTATGTTCGTCGTGTCCACATGCGAGGCACGCCCCGTGTGCCAGAGTTGGGAGAACATGTACCCACGTTTCTCATGAACTGCGTTCGTGATTCTTCTCCAACCCGCGACCTGTTCGTCCGAATACAAGCCGGGCGCCCCGAACCATCCGCCGCCCGCAATTGAAATCGGAGTAGCTTCGGAAACGATGAGCCCACCTTCCGAGGCCCGCTGCGTGTAGTACTCGAGCATCAGATCTCCCGGAATACTTCCCGGCTGAACGGAGCGCGAACGTGTAAGCGGAGCCATTACGACGCGATGCTCTAATTGCATCGATCCGACTTGGACTGGTGTGGACAGCTTGTTTGTACTTTGTGTTTTCATGGACCCGCGACTCTCCTCAGACTGACGTTGCCAACTTCACGCGCGTTTGAAACGACGCATGCGCTCTTCATTTTCGATCGCTCTATTTCTTGATCGACCCATTCTGAACTGCGCATCGCGCCACGTCCGCAGTACCGCTCGGGGCGGTAGCAGATCACCCTATCTGATGCGACAGCCGGCTCCTCGTAACATCTATGAACAATACTTTGTAAGTTGAGCAGCGATGCTTTCGGTGCATGCGAGGGCGAATTGACGAACCGGCGCTTCGTTCTTTCGGTGTCGTCCCCGAGACCGAGAGCGGCAACAGCTAAGGGTTATGGATAAATTGTGGTCTATCGTGACTTACCTGAGGCACGCGCAACTAGTTCGTCCACTTTCGAAAGCAAAAGCTTCAGGACGGGAGACTGGTTCGACTTTTTGTAGCCGAGGACAAGATCGACAGTCGGCGCATCGCCTTTGAGAGGACGGCTTGTTACAGACTGAGTGAGAAAGTTCTGGGCGTACGCAGGTAACAGCGCTACGCCGCCCGTCGACGCTATTAAGGACACTCCCATGACGACGTGCTCCGTCTCATGAGCTGGCGTGATATTGATTCCGGACCGCTTCAAGTAGTCGTCGATGACGGCACGCACTACGGGAGCCGTGCGCGAAACGCCCACGAACGTCTCACCCACTAAATCCCCAGGACTGATGGCTTTGCGCGCGGCGAGAGGGTGGTCACTCGGCAAGACCACCACTATGGGCTCCTTGACGAGAAGACGGAACGCCAACTCTGGGATGCCTCGTTCGCGTCGAAGAAAACCGGCATCGACGTTTCCCTTCGAAATGGCATCGGCGAGCGGTGGCGAGTATTGACTCGAAATCATCACGTTGATGTTAGGCAGTTCGTCGCGCAGGATCCGCAAGGCTTCGGGCATCCACGTTAATTCGTGTCCGGTCAGAAATCCCATCGTGAAGCATGGCTTGCTGGGATGAGCGACGCGGCGAGCCGCTTCGCCTGCCGCGTCTACTTGCGATAGCACCAGGCGAGCGTGATCGAGGAAGGTTCGACCCGCGGGCGTCAACTCAATCCCGCGAGCTCGCCGTGTCAGCAATTGCGCTCCTACCTCCTCCTCAAGATCCCGAATCTGCCGGCTGAGCGATGGCTGTGACGTGTGCAGCTTTCGTCCGGCGGCCACCGTCAGACTTCCGGCTTCGGCAATCGCAACAAAATATCGAAGATGTCGCAGCTCCATTCCAGCTCCCATGCTCGCAAAGTATCGGTGCCAGCTTAACAAAGTATGTTGCCAACGGGGCACTGCCACATCCAACTGGGCAGTCAATCTCAGCAGCAGGAGAGAGCGAGATTCGAGGAGCAGGAGAAAAACAATGACTAAGAAACTGGACGGAAAGATTGCACTGGTTACGGGCGGGTCGCGCGGCATTGGCGCTGCCATAGCGAAGCGTCTGGCAGCGGATGGCGCGAATGTGGCCATCACTTACACGAAAGGTGCGGACGCAGCCGCGTCCGTCGTCAAGGAGATTGAACGCGCTGGCGGGAAAGCGATCGCAATTCAGGCGGATGCCGCCGATGCAGCCGCCGTCAAAGCCGCGGTTGAAAAGACGTTTGCGACTTTCGGTCGCCTGGATGTGCTGGTGAACAACGCTGGCACGGCCATTCCGAAACCGTTCGAGGAGGCGACACTGGAAGAGATGGATCGCGTGCTCGACATCAACGTTCGCGGCGTGTACGTGGCGACTCAGGCGGCCCTGAAGCACATGAAGAGCGGTGGCCGCGTCATCATGATCGGTTCGGCCGTGGGTGAACGTGTTGCAGCGCCCGGGCTTGTGCCCTACGCGGGCACGAAGGGAGCCGTCAAGATGTTTACTCAGGCGCTAGCCAGAGAGATTGGTGGCCGGGGCATCACGGTCAATAACGTGCAACCCGGTCCGATCGACACGGAATTGAATCCCGCCTCGGGTGATTGGGCTGTTCCGCAGAAGGCCGCCACAGCGCTTGATCGTTACGGACGTGTGGAGGAGATCGCCGATACGGTCGCGTTTGTCGCCGGACCGGAGGCCTCATACATCACCGGCGCGAATATCACCGTCGACGGCGGAATGAATGCCTGAACGCACACCGTGCGTCTGCTCTGCCCAACAGCAATCGCATCAATGACCAGGAGCGTTTTATGTCAAACCAAGTTGTTTTGATTACGGGAGCGCTAACCGGAATTGGACGCGCCACAGCTGTCGCCTTCGCCGAAGCGGGAGCGACCGTCGTGATTTCAGGGCGTCACGCGGACGAAGGACAGAAACTTGCTGCTGAGTTGCGAACGCTCGGAGCAAATGCAGAGTTCGTGCAAGCTGATGTGCGTCGCGAAAGCGACGTCCGAAACCTCGTCGACCATGCCGTATCTCGCTTCGGCCGGCTCGACGCGGCCGTCAACAACGCTGGTACCGAGGGCAAGCCGGGACCCTTCACCGACCAAACCGCCGAAAGCTACGCCACGACATTCGACACCAATGTTCTCGGAACATTGCTGAGCATGAAGCATGAGCTGCGGGTCATGCTTCCTCAAAACCACGGCAGCATCGTCAATGTCTCTTCAACCTATGGAAGATCGGGCGCACCGGGCGCTGCGCTCTATGTTGGCAGCAAGCACGCCGTCGAAGGCTTTACCAAAGCCGCTGCCCTCGAGTTTGCCGAGACCGGAGTCCGGATCAACGTTGTCGCTCCCGGTCCAATCGAGACCGGGATGTTGAACCGCTTCACCGGAACTCCTGAGAAAAAGGCCGCACTTATCTCGGGCGTGCCTATGAAGCGCATTGGCCAACCGGAAGAAGTCGCCGCAGCGATTCTCTTCCTGGCCTCGGATAAGGCTTCCTTCATCACCGGTGCATCACTCGCCAGTGACGGCGGAAAACTTGCGCGATGAACGGAAAGTGGAAACCAAGAACATGAAGGAAAAACCGGTAAGACTTCCAGGTCCGGATCACCCGATTTCCATCGAGCGCAATCCCGCTCGCGTTGTCGTATCCATCGCCGGTCGCGTGGTGGCCGATAGCCGCAACGCCCTGACGCTTCGCGAAGCGGCGTATCCGCCCGTTCAATACATTCCACGCGAGGATGTTGATTTCTCGCAATTGGAGCGGACGGATCACGTCACCTACTGCCCTTACAAAGGCGATTGCAACTACTACAGCATTCCCGCCGGAGGAAAGAAATCAATCAATGCAGTGTGGTCATACGAGGATCCATTGCCTGCAGCCGGACACATCAGGGGACATGTCGCATTCTATCCCGAACGGGTAGATGAAATAGCAGAGCAGTTTCCCGACGTGAGGAAGGATTGGACCAACTGGATCCCAAGACCCTGATAGAACAGGACGGGGTTTTACCTGAAAGGAAAAAGACAATGAGCCAGACTCAACAGGAAAAGAACAAAGCACTCGTTCTTGAGGCTTTTGACACTCTCTTCAACAAAAGGGATTACGCAGCGGCCGAGCGCTACTGGTCGCCGCACTACATTCAGCACAGCGCTCATATCGCACCGGGCCGCGACGGTCTGTTCAATCTCATCAAAAGCATCCCTCCAACGTTGAAGTACGAACCCGGAACGATCGTGGCCGAGGCAGACTTCGCGATCGTGCACGGGAGATTTAGCGGGTTCGGTGCTCCCGTGAACTGGATTGCGGCGGACATTGTGCGCATTCAAAACGGAATTCTGGTCGAGCATTGGGATGTCATTCAGGATGAGGCCACAGAAGAGCAATCGAAAAGCGGCGCTCCCATGTTCGGTAAAACATTCCCGAAATACAAATAACGGAGAATTGTGATGTCCGCCAGTCCTCAAACACAGATCGCGCAACGTCAGATCCTGCTTGTTGGACCCTATGGCGTTCTTGGTACCGGCGTCGTTGACGCCGTCGCAGCAAACCCTCACTGGGGTATCACCACCGCGGCGCGTCGGCCCGTGCCCACCTATCGGGAACACGTCGCGCCTCCTCATGTCAACGTCGATCTCATGGACCGTGAGGCCACAACGAAGGTTTTTTCAGCTCTCGGTAAGGTGACCGATCTGGTTTTCGCGGCCTACGTCGAAAAACCCACGATGGCTGAAACCGTTGAGCCAAATGCCAGAATGTTGAAAAACACACTTGATGCTCTTGCCGCGCGCAATGTCCAGCTTCAGCGCATCGTCCTGGCCGGCGGTGCAAAGTCTTACGGCTTCAGCCTTGGGGCGTTCAACGCCCCGGCAAAAGAGACACAGCCACGTCTCATTGCGCCGATTCACTACCACCAGCAAGAAGACATTGTGGCCGAGTGGGCCGACAAAAACGGTGCGAGTTGGACGGTGTTGCGACCTCATCTGGTCATGGGACCAAGCTTGAACTCGCCAATGAACCTGGTCACCGGTCTTGCCGCTTATGCGGCGATTACTCGCGAACTCGGATTGCCCTTACGCTTTCCTGGCAACAAAGAGGGATGGAACGCTCTTCAGGATACGACGGACGCAGAATTGTTTGGCCGCGCGACTTTGTGGGCTCTAGGGGAAGACAAAGCACGCAATCAAATCTTCAACCTGTCGAACGGAGATGTCTATCGCTGGCGGCAACTGTGGAATGAACTCGCCGCCTTCTACGGCCTTCCCGTCGCAGAGCCGCTTGCGATGTCCACTGTTTCTGAGATGAGTGAAAAGGCTCCTTTGTGGGATTCCATCGTCGCCCGCCACGGCTTGCATGCCACGTCTTACGATCAGATTGCAAACTGGGCGTTCGTAGACTGGATGCTCAATTTCCGTGAAGAGACAATTCTGAGCACGATCAAGATTCGTCAAGCTGGCTTTGCGGATTGCATTGATACACACCAGAGCTTCAGGCGGCAGCTCACCAGACTTCGCGACATGCGCATAATCCCTTGAGAGCTCAGAAAGCACCTTCCAAAAATTGCCAGGAAGGAGATTTAGTCATGAATAGAACGGCCTTTACGAAGAAAGCTCGTCACTCACCCCGTGAAGTGCGTCTTCGAGCCGCTTCTTTCCTGCTTTCAGTTCGATAGCCAAATTTGATTTCCGAAATTCCTTCGGAGTCATTTCCTTTCTCCTGGAGGGAGTGATGGAAGATTGTGAGGTGGACTGGTTCGCGTTCGATTGCTGCAAGCGAGCGCGATTTTTGCAGCCGCAACCTAGGCCTTTGGCCGCGCCAAAGTCGCCTGCCCCAAGTGATAGGCAAGGTGCGCGGTTCTTCCGAGCAGAACCGCGAATCGATTCCGATGCGGCTCCCGCTCGAAATCCTCTTCCGACACCGCCGTATGACGCTGCGCCCAATCCGAGGCCGAGAACTTCGAGAAACCCTCCCACAGCTCTTGGTTGATTTCCTGCCATGCGGCTTTGAGCGATTGTCCCGAGAAGTTCAGCTGAACCGACCTGTCCGGATTCGAGATGAACATGCTGTCCAATTCGGGATGAAGTCTCTCTCCAATCCCGAGCAGTGGTAAGAGTCCATCGTTCACCGCCGCAAGATGGCCCCAGAGATAGATCAGACGGTTTCTCCCTGGAGCAACTTCCTGCTCAAGTTGTCCCGGCGACAGTCCCTCAAACAATTTGTCTGCTCGTTCCACGTTGGATTTCCACCCGCGCAGTGCGGAGTCGATGAGCGACTTCTCTGTAGTCATTCGTTCACCTGCCTTCCATTTGGACCCAATCGCAGGTCCCCAGTCGAGCTTGGTCCTGCCGCCAGCCGCCAGCTGGCTCCTCGTCAATGTTTTCCTTCCACTGATTCTTCAAGGCGAAACAGCGTCACTAGCACGGATGTTCCGGCGGTACTTGGGAAAATCAACCCGACAGGTCGCAACCGGGGCTTCATTGCTCAACGGCATTGCGACGTTGCCGGGTCCCCATGATCCGGCCGAATAATTAGGAAAACTCGGGTCAGGCTCCTTTGCCCACGCATCGAGGATAGGAGTGAAAAGCGCCCACGTCGCTTCGACTCCATCGCGGTGCGAGAAAAGCGTCGCGTCGCCCAACATGGCGTCGAGAAGCAGCCGCTCGTAGCCATTTGCGGAAGATTTACCGAATGCGTCTTCGTAGCTGAATCGCATGGCTACCTTTGAAAGCTCCGCGGTTAGTCCGGGTGGCTTGACTCCGAACTGAAGGCAAATGCCCTCATCAGGCTGAATGCGCAGCGTTATGACATTCGGCTCCGCTTCGCCGCTACCGGAGTCCTGTTTGAACAGCTGAGTCGGTGAAGGCTTGAAAATGACGCGCGCCTCCGTAAATCTCTTCGCGAGGCGCTTGCCCGTCCGCAAATAGAAGGGAACTTGGGCCCATCGCCAGTTTGCAATTTCAAGCCGGACTTCGGCGAACGTTTCTGTGCCTGATTCGGGATCGACACGATCTTCCTGGCGATAGCCGACAACCTTCTTTCCATCGATCGTCCCCGGCCCATACTGTCCCCGGATTGCGTGTTCGAGTGGAATGGCTGCAATCGAGTGCCAGACTTTCAGTTTTTCCGACCGTACTGCTTCTGCCTGAAAAGACTCCGGTGGCTCCATCGCAATCAAAGCGAGAACTTCCATCGCGTGATTCTGCAATATGTCGCGGAGCGCCCCGGCCTTTTCATAAAATGGCCCCCGTCCCTCGACACCCACGGTTTCCGCAAGCGTAAGCTCTACCCGCTCAATGTAGTTCCGGTTCCAGATCGGTTCGAAGATTCCATTGCCGAAACGGAAAAAGAGAATGTTCTGCACCGTTTCTTTTCCGAGATAGTGATCGATCCGAAATAGCTGATTCTCCGAAAGGACTGAATTCACATCGTCATTTAGTTTCTTTGCCGATGCGAGATCTGTTCCGAACGGCTTCTCGATCACGACCCGGACCCAATTGTCCGCCTCTTCTCCCGGCTGCACCATGCCATGTCCACCGAGTCTCGCGATGATGTCGGCGAAATACTCGGGCGCCACCGCCAAGTAGAACAACCGGTTGCCACGCGTGCCAAGTTCTTCATCCAAATCCGCAAGGTAGTGCTTGAGCCTTTCGAAACCATCGTCGTCATCAAAATTCGTTTGGAAGTACTTCACGCGATCAAGGAAGGAACCAAGCCGAGGATCGGTTTCCGTGACGCCCCCTCCCTTCACGATTCCGTCTTTCATATCGGGAACGAATGTCTCGGAGAGACCCCGTCGCGCCACTCCCACGACTGCGAATTCTTCCGGAAGCAGACCGGCTTGTCTCAAATGAAAAAGCGCAGGAAGCAGTTTCCGCTTCGTCAGGTCTCCGGACGCTCCGAAAACCACGAAGATGCAAGGTTCGGGAACGCGTTTGTCCTTCCCGCTAAGCTCGACCGGCCGCAACGTCGTCGTGACTCCCATATCGACCTTCCTTGTTTCTTAGCGAAGTCCACTGGTCGCCAACAGTTGCCCGCCCGCAAACCAGGCCGAGTCGCCGGAAGCCACGAAGACGGCGACTGGATTGATATCCATGACCTGGCCGGTTTGACCGAGCGGTGCCTGCGAGACAAGCAACAAATCTTGATTGCTCCTCACTCATCGCCGCATCCCTTGATCTGGAGCGATGTTGATTGGGCATGCGCCAAGGCTTCTATAGCCGCCGCTGTCGATCTCAGACGGACCTTAATCTGATGCGAGAGGCCGCCTGTTGTAGCATCTTTCGACAATACTTTCTAAGCTGAGCAGCAATGCTTTCAGAGCATGGGAGTAGGAAATGGAGTTTTGATGCCCGCGCACACATGGGCTGCCTCGCGCAAGGAATCGGGAATCGCGCGCAGCGTTGTACTGAAACTGAAGACCAGCGAATTCAACATTCTCACTCGCAGCCACACCGCAGGTTCTCCACCTGCTTCTTGCGAGGAGCTGACGAATATCGCCCTATCACTGCTACAACGTGTCGGCCTCCGACTGCACCAGCGGTTTCGCCTGGTTGGCGTCGGCCTGAGCAACTTTTGCGACCCTGAGGATGGGCCCGCTCAATCGGCTCTTTTTACCTAACCACGCAGCGTTGTCCGTCAGATCATTGCTCTCATCTCCTAAGAAGACTGATTGGCTCTTGCATGGTTCGAGCGGCTTGAGGAGATCGCCTTCCCCTGCTAGGCCTCGCCGCGAGCACTTGCAACAGCGGACTTGCCGGCAAGCGCTGTACCAAGCATGTCCGCCTCCATCTTTCGCGCAAGAGAAGCGGGCACGAGGGCGTTCATGATGCGGTTCAGCCGACCTGGAACGATTCTGGAGCGATTTTCGAGCAGACCGTTGAGGCCCTCAGATACGCACTGCTCGACGCTCATCGGTTTCATCGGCATGGTCTTCGGATCGAAGCCAAACTTTTCGAGCACCGGTGTGTTCGTAAACCCGGCTGCCAGTACAGTGACGTAGACACCTAGAGGTTTGAACTCGTAGTGAAGCGCTTCGCCAAGACTGTGTACATACGCCTTCGCGCCTCCATCATTCGCTATACACGGAATGCCGTTTTCCGCGCCCATTGCCCCCACGAGGATCAAGCCGCCCCGCCTCCGCTCAGCGAGCTTCCGGCCGAAGTAATGTGCGATGTCTAAATGCGACATGGTGTTGAGTCGCAAGGTCTCCTCGAGCAGCTGTCGATCGAGCTTCAGGAACTCGCCCGGGTTGGCCGTGCCAGCATTCGAGACGACAAGGCCGATATCCAGATCCTTCGTATGCTCGGCGAGCTTCGGGATGAAGCCCTCTTGCGAGAGGTCCATCGTGAGGGCGCGAAACTGAACGCCAAAGTCCCTTGTGATATGGCGTCCGACCTCGTTAAGCAATGCCTCTCTCCTGGCCACCAGCACGAGATTGATCCCGGCCGCCGCGATTTGTCGTGCGAATTCGGGGCCTATCCCGGACGAAGCCCCTGTGACGAGCGCCCACGGCCCGAACTGCTGTTTATCAAGCAACGCTTTCATGCTTCCTCTCCTTGTGTCCGCTTAAACTCGCGAACTGCTCCGGGACCTGTTGCTCCATCGTTTCCGTCTCACAACGTGTTGATCCAATTCTTAAGGCGCCGCACTTCTATCACCACCACCTCGGGGTCGTTGGCTCCATGCGCCACGGCAGCCATCCCCTGAAAGGCGGAGAAGAGATGCATTGCAAGTTCACGTGAGTCCTTATCGTGGCCGGCGGCCCGGAACTGCTTCTCAAGCCAGCCGATAGGCTCAGTGAAGAGCGTCGCGGACTTCTTTGCCAGAGTGCCGCCCTCCTTGTGCAACTCGGAGCACAGGCCGCCAACTGGACATCCTCCGCGCGCAAGTTGCTTCCGGTTCGCGTGGACGCTACCCACGAAAGCTAACAGCCGCTCCTTCGGAGAACGCAAGCGGTCCCACCCCGCCCGGGCTGCGCGAAACTCCTCCAAGTGCCGCTCCACCACGGCTTCGGCGAGTTCGTCCTTGGTTTTGAAGTAGTAGTAGACATTGCCTACCGGCACGCGAGCTGCCTCGGCGATGTCCGCCAGACTCGTCTCTCGGAAACCGCGTCCATACGCCAGCTTCGTCGCAGTCTCAATCAGCCGCGTTCGTTTGTCCGGTTGTTCCGTTCGCATATTCTCCGACTCGCTGGAGTTAGTCATCTAACTAACTCAGAGCGTAAACCCGATGCGCCCGTGTTGTCAACCCCCGTGACACCCTCGCGACACGCCGATTTTGGGCGCTGGTGGATGGTGGCCCAATCCAAAGGGCGTGGGTTTGAATGTGAGTTACCTACCTAAGAATTTCACCGATGCGCGGAGTCTCCGAATTCTCCCCATAGTCGATTTTTTCGTGGCGAAAAATAGCGTCCTTGAGTTTTCCTCTGTTCTCAGAAGAACAACGGTTCCCTAGACCGTTCTAGATGACGCACCTGCTTGGCAGCGCGTCCCCCAATTCACCTGAGAAATTGGCCAGCATTCGGTTGCGAGCCGAATGCTCTACCCAAACTCTGTAATTGCTATGCATATAGCACCATAAAAGCCCATGATAAGGGCGAGGTCGGTGGTTCAAGTCCACCCAGGCCCACCCTATGAACGTAGTCCGCCGGCCCTGAGTTCCAACCGTCGCTTCGGTCTTCCGCTCGAGCCACTCACGCAAAGCTTATCCGTTATTAGCCGGCAACGGCCCACTCGAATCGTGGGCAGGTCCATAGGGTGTGCCGTCCAAGCCCTGCTTCGACGGGGAATTTGATTTCGGCTATCGGAGTGTGTCATCCGGCTCGGGCGCGAGTTTGGGTGCGGTACGAAGAAACTTCATGAGTCCTTCCCCGGCGGCCTTGCCTGCCCGCTTCTTGAAAAAGTCGGCCGCGGTTTCCACCACTCCAACTTTTTCGGCGACCGCTGCCGAGATCCATTGGTTCAACGACACGCCATCTTCTTTCGCGAGCCGCTGGGCAGCCTTCTTGATGGAGAGGGGAAGTTTCAATGGATAGGTAGCTTTGCTCATGGTTTCACCGTCTTTAACAGGTCGCCTGGACGCAGCACAGAAATCCTAAACCGCTCCGCGGGCCCGGCAAAGTCTGCGACGTTGTAAGTCACGAGCGCATCCGCTATATCGGCCTGTTACGTACGGGGCTTCCTACAGTGACGACCGCCTATTCAGCCCCGGGCGCCGCAGTCCACGGGTTGATGACCGTGATGCCAGCGGCTCGGAAAGGTGCTTCGTCGCGTGTAGCTACGCTGAAACGACGGGATGCGGCAATGGCCGCAATCTGGGCGTCCACAACAGCGATCGAACGACCATGCCGGCGAGCGCGTGTAACAATCTCCGCATATGCTTCTGCCCCTGCGATATCGAAGGGCACAATCCGCTCGGCGAACAGCGAGATGATCTGTTCGTCGAGGGCACTGGCGAGGGCGCTTCGGCGTTTGCCGGCCGGGAGGCTTGCGATACCGAGCAGCAGCTCGGACAGGCTCACGGTCGCGAGGTACAGGCTCTCCACTGACTGCGCGTCGAGCCATGCAAGCACGCTTCGGTCGGGGTTCGACCGCATCGGCTCGGAGACCACGTTCGTATCGAGGAGGATCACGCCAAGTCCGCTGGCTTCGCTGGCTTCTTGTCTCTCTTAATTTCGAGCTCGAGACCGCCAAATGGTTTCACGAGCGCAGCAAGCGCAGAGCCGAGCTTGATACGCGCTGTCGGCCGTACGGCCCCATCAAGAATCGCTCGAATTTCGGCTTCAGTGCTCCGTCCGTGCTTCCTCGCCCGCACGCGCAGGGCCCGGTGAGTCTCGGCGGAAATGTTGCGCACAACAATTGCTGACATACATGACTCCTCAAGTACCTTAAAATGATATCACATATGGTGTGATGATATCAATGGATGAAGCGGAAATTTCGAGAATATAGAGGACCGGCCGATTAGCGACCACCATCGAGATCGAGCGCTTCACTCGAACGGAACCGGTCGGCAAAACTGCCCTCCTGGCGCTATCACGATCATGACAAGGTAAGTTTCGTTGCCATTGGACGTGGCCGTCAGGTCAGAGGTTCGCACCGCATTTCGGCGCGCGCCAACGACTTTGAGAGAGGTGGTCAGGAAACTTAGTGAGTTTTTCATCTGTTGGATTCGGGTGCCCAGTTTTCCACAAAGAATTCGCTCACGGATCGCCTAGCGGCGACGATCGCGAACCCGGTCGACCCACAGCATCCCCATCTGAGTCCCTAGACAAACCAAAGCTTGTTGCTCTTTCGAAGCGCCTCGCCCCCATGTTGCTGCACTCTCGCCAAATCATCAGCTTTTGGATTGCCGAGCCGGACCGCATCCGGTATCGCGAAGAATGACACTCCGAGACCGCGGACCTCAATACTGATAGGGGCGAGGTCGGTGGTTCAAGTCCACCCAGGCCACCATTCAAATCACCAATAAATACGCGGCTATTCTCACCTTTCCCCTTTCGGGGAATATCTCTCAAAAAAAATCCAATTTGCCAACTATTTGCCAACTTTACGATTGGCCGGATGGCACCACACTCCCGGGAGTCAGGGCCCTTCGGATGAAGCTATGTCGAGAACGCTGCCCTGTAACCCAAAGGGCCTGACAAGCCCTGCCCAGGTTGAATGTTCCGGTAGCTGTTCAAACGCCTGAGGAACGCTGATAAACGGGAATTTGCGCAAGCTGATCACGGCCTGAATCATTGCAATTTCCAGTTGATCCAATCGCGGACGAATCGTGCTGGCCAAATTGGCCGGCGTGTGTCTTATTCAGTTGAGACGCAGCGAGAGGATTTATTCCGTTGTCCGCACCTTCCCCCATAAATCCTGGCACCCGTTAACCATGCTGAACGGAAAACGGTGCGAACGAGGTCGAAGAGGGCGCGGGCTTTCGCCGACCCTCTTCGTTCCTCTGCTTAGAAGTTCAACTTCAGCGCAAGCTGGGAGACGCGGCCTGGTTGCGATTTCAGGATTTGCCCGGAGGTAGAATCATTGATGTTGCCATCCACTGCGTTGGCACCATCGAACTGTGCATGGTTGAAGGTGTTGAACGTTTCGAACCGGAATTCCAGGGAAGCGGCTTCAGTGACTCGGGTGACCTTGCGCAGAGCCATGTCGTAATTGTCTATACCGGGCCCGTAAAAGAAACGCCGCGAGGAAGTGCCAAACGTGCCTAGCGCGTTGGGACTGAAGAGTTTGGTGTTAAAGGCCTGAGAATTGTTACGGGGATTGCGGTTGACGTCCAGCGGACCCAAGCTCGGATTGTAATCCGGAAGATCGATGCTAACGCTATTGACGCCATTGTTCTGGACTTGCACCAGCGAGTTGTCGCCGAAACTCTGAAACGTGACTGGCAATCCCGTGGCATAGCGGGTGATGCCGGAAATTGCCCAGCCCTGCGTGAGACGGTTCGACGCGCGGAACAATTTGTCGATGGGCAAGTCGTAGCTGTAGCTAAAGACAAAATTGTGCTTGAGGTCGAACGCAGAGATTGCGTACTCCTTGCGAAAGTCGAAAGGGTTGACCTGTTCTTGAATGCTGGAAGCCCAGTCCATCGACTTGCCATAGGTATAGCTCGCCAGGAAAGTGAAGCGTCCCGCCGTTTGTTTGAGCGACGTTTGCAGGCTGTTGTAGTTGGCGTTCCCCATATTCTGGTACACCGCGTCTGTGCCGATGGTGTTTGGAAATGGCGAGCGCGTTCCGTTGACAACCGTTCCGTTGGCGCGCGTGTACACCGTGTTTTCGCCGAACGGCCCGCAGGTTGGAGTTCCCGGCATCACATCCTGGGGCTGGCTCAGGCTCAGGCAGAGCGCCGGGTTTCCAGGGCTCACCGAGTGAACGGCCAGCAGATGGCGGCTGAGGGAACCGATGTAGCCGATGCTCAACAGCGTATTCGAACCAAGTCGACGCTCAATCGTCAGATTCGACGACATTGTGTAAGGCGTTTTGTTGTGAGGATACACGCTCCCGGCTCCGCTGATGGGCGTGTACCGCGACCAATTCACATTCGGATCGGGATTTGTGGGTGAGACGTTGTACGGTGGAACGTTCACCGGAAACTGCTGAATGAAGTTCGTCCCGGTCAGTGCGCCTACAAACGGCGTGGCCATCACCGGTGCTTCGGGACTCGTGTAGGTCAGTCCATATGGTGGATTGCCGGTTGGATACGCGACGGTGAGCCCTTCGACAGCCGTGAAAAAGCGCCCGGCGCCCGCCCGGATACTGGTTTTCCCCGGCCCGCCCATCAGTCTGCTCAACCATCCGCTCGAAAAAGATGGTGAGTAGGCGATGCCGAGGCGAGGTGAAAAATTATCGAGCGGCGACGGCGCGATCGCCGCAGGGATATGCGAACCATCTGGCAAAGGATCGCCCGGAACTAGGTAACCAAGTGGCGCGCCCGGGAATGTAGTCGACTCGACACCCTGAACAAACGTGGTGGTCTGATGATGCGCCTCGGCCCACGGGGTGATGTAATCCCAGCGCAGTCCATAGTTGATGGTGACATTCGGACGCACGCGCCAGCTGTCTTGTCCAAAAATTCCGCCATTCGCGGCGCTCTCGTAGAATGCCGGAGAAGACTGCTGGGAGTAAAAATCGGGAAGCCCTAACAGGAAATCGGCGAAGCCGTTGCCGGTGGACTGATTACCGCTACCGAAGAACGAAAATGTCCCGTTGGCGACTAAGTCCGGATTCTGTTTCACCTTGTACCAGATGTATTCGAAACCTGCCTTTACTGTGTGATTTCCCCTGACCTTGGAAACGGTATCGCTTGCGTCAAAGGTGTTGTTGACCTGGGCGACGAAAAACGGCTCCGTTCCCGTCGTAAACGAGTTGAAGTACAACGTCTCCACACCCGCAAACTTCGGTGCGCCCTGAATGATGCCTTGGCCCCCCGCCGTGATGCCTTGCTGGGCAAGCGTAGTGCCAACCCCTCCCTGAGGAACACCAAGATTGTTGTTCAAACGGGTCGCGCTAAGGCGTGCTTCATTAACAAGCGTCGAGCCAAATGTCTTCGTATTGCTCACCACAAACAGTTGGTCCAGACCATTCGACGCCGCGTCGAAGGATCCGCCGGTTGGATTGGGCACCGTTGCACCGCCGAAACCAGCAGGATACGGATTGTCGAGATTGTATTTGTCATAGAAGTAGTAGAACGAGAAATTGCCCGAGCGACCCGTGTTCCAATCGATGCGCCCGGCCGCCTTCTCATCGTGAATCTTCAGCGCTTCGGAGGTCGACTCGAAATTGATCGTGCCAAGATGGGGGGATGGAATGTATTGGAGCATCTTGGTCGCAGGAATGGCGAATGCCGATTGCGGAATTACGTTTCCCGGGAAGACGCTGGAGAATGGCTCGCCCGGTGTAACTTGATGGCCAAGAAGGTTTGAGAGAGTCTGAGCCAGAAAGGGTCCGTTGACTTTGCCCGTAAAGGTTGGGGAATCGGAAAAGTTGCCAGTCCGATTGGCCAACGAAGGCACGGCGATTACTCCCGTATCTTGTCCTTGCTTGGTGTGTTGCCCCTGATAGTCGGCAAAGAAGAAGAGTTTCTCCCGTTTGATGGGCCCACCCAAAGTCCCGCCATATTGATTCTGCTGGAATATCGAGCGCTGCGTGGAAAAGTAGTTTTTGGCATCGAGATCCGTATTGCGCAGAAACTCAAAACCCGTACCATGAAAGGCATTGCCGCCGGACTTGGTCACAACATTGATCAATCCGCCGCTATAGTTCCCGTACTCCGCGTCGGTATTGCTGGTCAGGATGCGAAACTCGGCGATGGAATCGAGGTTGGGAATAATTCCGGCTTGCTGCCCAATACCTTCCTGAACATTCGCCCCATTGATGGAAAACCCGTTGGCGTCCTCGCGTTGGCCGTTGATCGAAAACTGGCCGGTATTCGTGGCCCCGGCGACTGGAACCGTCCCAAAACCACCACCGGATGTGCTGTTCCCTGCCCCGCTCGTCGTTAGTGGCGTGACTCCCACTTGTGTGGCGAACAGGTCCGTATAACTCCTGCCATTCAGGGGAATCTCGGTGATTTTCTTGCTTCCCAGAACTTGCCCGAGTTGTGTGTCCGTCGTTTCCACTTGGGCGGCGTCTTCCGTAACCACCATCGATTGATTCTGCTGCTTGACCTGCAACGTCACGTCCAACACGAGCGCACTATTGATGTCGATCACCAAGCCCGTCTTCCTGTATGGCTGGAAGGCATCGGAAGTTACTTCGATCTGGTATTGCCCAACAGGCAAAACAGGAAATGTAAATACGCCGTTCTGATCGGTGACCGTGGTTAGCTGCGTTCCGGTTTGCGTGTTCGTGATGACCACCGTCGCTCCAGCTATGACGGAAACACTTTGGTCTTTGACGACACCGGTAATTTTTCCCCCAACTTCCGCATACGCGGCGAAAGCAACGACAAAAACTGCAATGAGCAAAAACATGATTCTCCCTTTTACGCCATGCATGATTCTCCCCTTTTTTTACTCACGAATTGGTAGCGACTACTGCTTACGGACGACAAATGGCATTCCAGATCTAGGGCCAGGCTTGCCGTCATTGCTCGAATGCATGTCCAAGGCTTTTCCTCCTCTCGTTAGTCATGTTCGGCCACGATCTCCCAGCTAACTCCGCTGACGCCGGGCTCCAAACTCAGGCGGCTGACAATTTGTTCGAGAAACAAGTTCTGCCTGCCCGTGCTTGTCAGAATGGCTTGCACATCGACCTTGTCCGTGTGGTCCACGTCGTCGCTCTTGAGCGACTTGAGCAGCAAAGGTTGCCCGCCTAGCGAATGCAGCAAGAGCGCGCGCAAGTGGGCTTCCTGATCTGTCCGGGCGGTGATCCGAAACAGATACGTAATGTCCGCATCGACCGTGCCCATTCCGCGGTTGAGGGCCTTGCCGATCGGCCGGAGACACACATTCGCGGCGATAACCGCAACTGCACCGGTGATCGCGGATCCGCACATCCCGTATCCCGCCAGCGTTCCAATCGCCGCCGAGCACCACAGTGTCGCGGCCGTATTCAGCCCCGTGATGTTCAACCCGTTGCGCAGGATTACCCCGGCTCCCAGAAAGCCAATCCCCGAAACAACTTGTCCGGCGATGCGAAAGCTATCGTCCGGACGTGCGGCAAGGGCCGAGAGCATGACAAACATGGCCGCGCCCGCCGCCACCAGGGCGTTTGTCCGTAGCCCAGCCATTCGCTGTCGCCACTGGCGTTCGGCTCCGATAAAGGCCCCGAGTACCAGAGCTAGTCCCAATCGAATTGCAAAGTAATGCCAAAGCATGGTTCTCTCCTCGCATTCCTGACTGCTCATTTGCAAAACCGAAGAACGTTATGCAGCTCTTCCCCATCAAGCCGATCCACATCGTTTTCCTCCTGTCGTCCAAGGATTAGCAGCCGGGTCGATTCCACCCGATGCTCGTGCAAGTCGTGTTTTGCACGTGCTAGCTGCGGGATCAATCCAGATCGAAACGAGCCGGTCTCGTCCGTTGTCGTGGACCCGCACCCAAACGCAGTACAGGCCGGAACCGGTCGTAGATAAAAAACCGCGCATTGTCCCCTCCTTCCTGCCGCGAGACACACCCGTACAGATCGCGCAGGAATGGTCTTGCGAGGCTATCTTCAATTTGTCAGGTGGGGTTCTCTATAGCGGCTACTGAGAATCCCACTCGCTCGTGTTTTTGTGTTCCGCGAGAGCGAGCGGGCGTTTGGAAGTGCGGTTACGCTAGGCTCGCCAATCGTGGAACTCCAGGTGGTTGCTGCTACCTGGGGGTTCCTGTTCTTGTGGCTTCATTTCCATATATGCTAGCGTTACTCCATATAGCCTACCCCTACTGGGTAGGCATATTTACTGGATACCCTACCAGGGTAGGATAGTCAAGCAAAATGTCGCATACTTCGCGAGAAAAATTGGATTTGGTAAATCGCACCAAAAAAGTCATCGGGCAACTCGAGTCCGTACTGAAAGGACTGAATGGCGACGAGCAGTGCTCCGAGATTCTTCGCCGTCTCGCGGCTGCCAGAGGAGCCATCAACAGCCTGATGGGGGAACTCATGGAAGACCACATCCTCAACCACATGCCGAAGAATTCGAAATCCGCAGCGGAAGCCGCGGAGGACATGATTCAAATCGTTCGCACGTACCTTAAGTAGGGACCATCTTGTTCAAATCGGGACGTTGTTCCGCTCTCGGATTTTTCGGGGAAAATTACACCGGTTGATTTTGACGCGAGATTCGCTCTGACCGTTCGCATCGAGTCGGTCGATCCCGCGGTCGGCAATTTTGCTGCGGGGGCTGTCGTTGTATTTGCCATCCACAGCCCGGCACTGCTATTTGGAGACGATGCCACGAAAGGAAAGACGTACAACTTTTCCGTACAACGTAAGATTAAACATGGCAAGGCAACGTATTTTGGCTTGAAGGTTGAGACGGTACAAACGGCTCCCGTCGTGTCAGTGCGAGATAAGCCTTGCCGGACGGCACTTGGGTGCAGTCGACAACCGGCACTCGGTGCTCTTCGTTAGAATCAGAGCAGCGAGAGCTCTCCAATGTGTGGATTCCCTGCGACGATCTGACCCAGCGGAAGAGTTCTAAAATCGTCAACTAGCGCCCACCAGTTTCCCCAAGGAAGCCTCATTCATGGTAAGATAGTCTTACCATGCTCACGAGAGTTTCAACGAAGGGCCAAGTCGTCGTCCCCAGCAGGATCCGGCGCAAACTCGGATTGCAACCGGGAGACTCGCTGGAGGCCAGAGTCGAGGGACAACATATTGTCCTCACTCCGCGAAAAGTTCGTTCGAGAAAGGCACGTATCATTCGAGATCCGGTCACTGGATTGACGGTTCTAACCGCCGGTCCTAAAGCTCCCACGCTAACGAGTGCGGAAGTCCGCGAAATCCTCGCCGATTTTCCATGAGATACCTATTGGACGTGAATACTCTGCTTGCGCTCGTCGTATTGGAGCATGAGTTTCATGCGCGGGTTGCAAGCTGGGTGAAACGCCTTGGCGCAAGCGGCGTTCCTGGACTGGCGACATGTTCGATCACCGAATTGGGCTTCGTGCGCGTGCTAGGTCAGGCTCAACAGTATGGCTCGTCCATTGGACAGGCGCGTGAGCTCTTGCTGAAGGTGAAGAATAGCGCTGGAATGCGCTGGACTTTCATTCCCGATGACCGCGACATCTCCCATCTCCCCAGGTGGGTCCGAACCCCAAAGCAAACCACCGACGGGCACCTTGCGGAGCTCGCTATGGCCAACGATGCCGTTTTAGCCACGCTGGACCGCCGAATCCCCGGTGCGTTTTTCATACCTCGGAGCCGCCGTTCATAAGAGTGCACGAAGATGCTTAGGTTCCAGCTTGACAGTTCTAAGATCGTCAACTAGGGCCCACCATCACAATCGCCAGTAAATACGATGGCATTCACACTTTTAGCCCTTCCGGGGATTTCCCTCCAAAAAGCAATTTGCCAACTATTTTCCTACTTTTGAAACAACAAAATACCCGAACCGCAAGCTACCGGAGACCGTTTCAGGGTCTGGGTGCGCTTCTCTCAAACCAGAAATGGGGAGAAGTCTGTCCTCGAGCCAGGGCGTGTCGAGGGACTTCTGCAGATGCCGGCTACTCAATGGATCAGTTCGGAATCAATCGGCGGTCGATACTGGCGCACCGATCGATTCACGGCCCACTTCCCAGAACCGTCTGGAAAGTCAACGAGATTCTACTTGATTGCATAACAATGTCGGCTCCTCGGCCCGAGTACACTGTGGTTGCTTGACGACCATTGGCTCTCTCGGGAGAAAGGAGCCGAACACTTCCCTCTCCTGCTCCACTTGTCTACCCCGGGCCGCAAGGCTTGACATGCCCGACAAAATGTATTGGGCTGCTAGGTGCGAGAACTGCAGTGGAATGGTCGGGAATAGAGATGTGAGATACATACTCGATCTGCTGGGAGTAAAGACCGAAGAAAAGCTCCCCGAAGAAACAACCAGGCGGCGCCGCGATCACTGCGGGGCAGCTTGCAATTTCGAATTGCGCCAGCTTAGAGCCACCCCGGCAAAGTGCCTTATTCCAAGAGTGCCGTAGAGACGATCGCGCGTCGCGGCCCGTTACACTGGGCTCCTCAATCACCTACGCGAGGCTGTTCCCGAGGCGCCCTTCATTGTGGGTTCGCCCACCAATTCGTCAAGCTTGGTGATCTACTGGCCTCTACCAGCTCTCCGGATTGGACGGATGACGGGCGCGGGTTCCGCCAAAAAGCATTTTGGAGTGAAGCGGTGAGCGATCCGAGCAGTGAACTTGTTAGCTTCTACTCCGACACGGGACCGGATAGCCGTGGCCGATTCCTCAGAGAAATACAGAACTGGTCAGACGACGAACTGGAGCTTACCCACGATTACATTCAATGGCTGTTCCCTTTGGCCGAACGGAGCGGCTTCAATCTAAATGCTCCAATACTCAACGCCTATGCCATAAACCGGTTCCGGTCAGATGCCGATCTGCACCGACGCCTGCAAACATCTCTGGTCCGCATGCTCGCGTTCTATGGGTTAGAGATGCACGCCACAGTGCCGCTGAGTGTGGCCTGGGCGGAGTCATTCCCGGAACGGGCCGAGAATTGGCTCACGGCATCCAATCACAATCACCTGAGAATTACGCGAATCTTGAAGTCCCTGTGCCTTCTGGGATTGGAGGACCAAGCCAGCGCCTTCTTTCGCTTCCTTGAAGCGCTCTACAAAATGGAATCTGCAAGACCTCACCCCCGGATCTCAATCGAGACTTTCGGTTATTGGCGATCGGCTGTCGATGCCGATTGACTGTATTCCGACCTGTTCTTCTGAACAGTTACCTTCAGGCAAGGGTTTCCTGGATTGTGTTTGCGACGGGCCTCCCGGCGGACTATCTTTTGCTTACACCGAGCCGGATATTTGTATGGGTGAGCTGTTCCTTTGGGAGGGACGATGTGGGGGAATAAGAAACCGGATGCGCCTCAACCGGCGCGGCCGGAAACCAACAGTTTTCCAGTGAATCAGCCGCTAAAGCCTGCTTCGGCAACTTGGGAGGGAACTTCCGCAATGAGTACAGATGCAATGCGTCCGTTAGCGGCCACAGCTGACCGCGCTACCTCACGGCTGGGACCCAGCTTGAAAATTAAGGGTGAAATCTCCGGAAACGAGGACCTGGTGCTTGAGGGGTCGGTCGAAGGTCTGGTGGAACTGGACGAGCACAAACTGACGATTGGCACGACTGCCAACTTGACCGCGGACATTCTCGCTCGGGAGGTAGTGGTCTACGGTGCGATAAATGGTAATCTGCGCGCCAAAGACCGAATCGAGATTAAGAGGGATGGTTCCGTCAACGGCGATCTGACCACCGCGCGGATCATGATCGAAGACGGCGCGTACTTCAAGGGTGCCATCGAGATTGACAAAAGCGGAGAGATAGAACCAGGTGGGGGATCGTTTACTCGTCTGGCTTCGACGCGGGCAGCAGCCGGCGTGAGATCGAAGACCATCTGAGTGTCCAGCGCATCATCTGCCCTGTTAGGAGTGGCCTATACATTCGGGGTGCAGAGACTGCGGTCACCGTCTCAGCCCTTCAAAGTCAATTGGCTGGAGAGGCCCAAGAAATGTCTTACTTGATATTTACCCACTGAGGGGCTCACAGCTTTAGGTTCTTCTCAACAGAAACCGGATCGATTCCCAGTTCGCTACTTCGTTTCTCCAGGTGGGTGGGTCATCCACAGGTGGAAGAGTCGCTTTTCCATCTTCGCACTTCCCCTGAGACCTCCACGCAGAAATCTAATTTCACAGTTAGCCTCGCTTACACAGAGAAGATGATAGCTGACGCTTGGCGCCGATCGTAACTTGCGGGCAGTTCTGAGTCTCAGTACCCGCAGCGTTAATCAGGCAGCTGATGGGACTTCGAGCAAGAACAGGTTCACGCTGTTGATCTTAAATCACCCGCAGAGGCGCCAAAGAGAACAATCGATCAGTTCTGTTTACGGCAAGCGTGGATTTGACACCCGCAAAAACAGAGTAAGGTTGAAAGTGGGGCAGGCAGCAAGAACCGCCCTCCGAGGTGCGTGCGCATGGTGCAGATTAAAGGATCCGCCATCAAGGAAACGATTAACCAGATCAAGTCCCGCGCCGGCGAGGAAGCCCTCCAGAAAATCCTAGGCCTTCTGGACGAAGAAACGCGAACGATTTGCCAGAATGAAGTCTTTTCCTCCTCTTGGTACCCGTTGGATGTTTTCACCCGCTTCCTCGAAGTTGAGATCAGGGTGCTCGCGGATGGACAGGAAGAAATGGTCACGCGCGGCTCCGAAGTGGTAATCGAAAGGCAGCTTCGTGGAATCTATAAGGCTTTTGTGAAACTTGGATCCCCTGAATTCGTGATCAAACGAATCGCCGCCGTTCACGCAACCTACTTTCAGGGTGTTCCGATTGAGGTGCAGTTGCAGGGACATGGCAAAGCAGTGGTCAGATACACAGGATTTGAAAAGCAGCACCGTATCATGGGATTCGCGATTATGGGATTTTTCAAAAAAGCGCTGGAGATTTCCGGAGCCAAGGACGTGGTCCTCTGCTTCACCGTACCGATCGAGGAGGGCAAGGCATTTTCCGAGCTCTCGATTTCCTGGAGCTAAACGAAGCGCGGAGAGACTCCATGTTCGCAAGCTTTTTCGTTTCGAGGGTGGAGTCCAAAATGGATTTCCCGGCGGAATCTAGCACGGCTACCCTAAGAAGTCTGCTTTTCCTGCGTCAACTCTGGTAAACCCTAACTGCGTCTTCGACGCGTCGCCAGTGCCAGAAACTTGTCCAGAGTTCTCCATTTTTTGCAATTCTGATTCGGGATTCGATTCGGCAAGCTAAGGCCGATATACGACCTGGCGCTTCGTGCCCGACGGTAAGCATGGCTCCGGTACTGGCGATCACTAGTCTGGTGGCAAGGACCTTGTTGTAACGGCCCTTTGACCCCGTTGGGGAGTTTTTTAAACCGTTCGTCACCGGGCCGAACACTCCTTACCCCAGTGAAATCACTAAGTTGACTCGGGCGATGTGGGACCTCGAGCATCCGCAGGAGACAACGATGAATCGCTCAGTTCACCTGGAGTTTGCATGTCGAGTCTCGTGAGTCTTGTAAGCTAACGTGCTTGTCTCAGAACGGCAATGGACTCTTGGTACCACGGAGCAGGTACTCCGGAGCCAAACTGGACGAGGTCGTTGAATACGTCTCCGAAGCGCAGTTTTCAGAATCAACATAGTGCCGCGGCGACAATTGATAGCCATTCGGCAGGAATCGAGGTGATGTTCTTTTGCACGCGGATCTTGCATGTCACCTGCACATCCGTGCAGTTACCAACGCCGGTTCACAGCGTTCCCGTGCGATCGGATGGCACTCGGGAGCAAGCGGGAAGCTTAAACGCCAGCAGCTGCATCATTAATTCTGCCTGAAGCACCGCACTTAGAGCAGCAGGCGATCCCACGTGCCGCCATATCTAATTGAGCGAACCATCTCTCTCTCGTAAATGCTCTGGGGGAATCCGAGATCGATTCGGCTTGCTCCATCAAGGGATTTCAGTTGTTCGGTGGAGAGTTCCAGATCCAAACTGGCGAGATTCTCCTGGAGTTGAGATACCTTCCGCGCTCCCATGATCGGGATTACTGGCACCATTTGGTGGCGCAGCCACGCGAGTGCGACTTGCGCCATGCTGCTACCAACTTGTTCGGAGACCGCCTTCACAGCCGAGATGATCCGCGTCGCGTGCTGTTCCTCGGGAAGGAATTCCTTCATTCCCTCATGGCTCATCCGCCCTCCGTCGGCCTTACCCTCGCCGTGATACTTCCCGGACAAAATGCCTTTCGCCAATGGAGACCAGGCCAAAACCCCCAAGTTCAACGCTTTCGACATGGGAATCAGTTCGCGCTCGACCGTGCGCTCCACGAGGCTGTACTCGATCTGCAACCCGATGAACTGTGTCCAGCCTCGGAGTTCCGCCAGAGTATTTGCCTGGGCGATCCACCAAGCGGGAGCGTCCGAGATCCCGACGTAGAGAACCTTGCCTTGGCGAACGATATCGTCCAGGCCGCGCATGACTTCTTCCACTGGCGTAATCCCGTCCCAAATGTGCACCCAGTACAGATCGATGTAGTCGGTCTGCAATCGCTTCAGACTGGCTTCGACCGCTTGCATCATGCTCTTGCGGTGATTGCCCGCCGCATTGGGATCGTTGCCGGGCGCAGCGTTGGAGTATTTCGTCGCTAGAACGACACTGTCGCGATGGCCCTGAATGAACTCGCCCAGGAATTTCTCGCTCGTGCCATTGGTGTAGAAATTCGCCGTGTCTATGAAGTTTCCGCCCGCCTCGCGGTAGGTTTCATAGATTTTCTGCGCTTCAGCCTTCGGTGATCCCCATCCCCGCTCGTCTCCGAAAGTCATCGTGCCTAACGCCGCTTCGGAGACCCGCAGTCCGCTCTTGCCGAGTAATCTGTATTTCATATTCGCGCTCCTCTCATGCAACTCAGGAATTGATTCCGCTCTTTGCGATATGCAATCGGCTGTCGAAGCGCTCATCTTCAAAAACCGTTGAAACGGTCAGATGTCGCCACTTGTCGGCCTCGGCGGCGCGCGCAGCTTCTGCTTGCTGCACCCGCTTTTCCGCATCGACACCGAGGATCAGCCGTACCGGCACCTCGTCGCTATTTGCCAGTTGCAGAATTACGCCCGCGATCTTTCGCGGATCGCCTTCCAAACGCCCTTCGAGTCCTCGCAATATCTTGAGGAACGAACCGACCGTGGCCTCGTACTCGGGCAGCAGGTCCGGCGCATTCTGACCGGCGCGCCGCGCCCAGTTGGTCCGAATGCCTCCCGGCTCCAGTGTGCAGACCTTGACCCCAAAGGGCGCGACTTCCATCGCCAGAGAGTCGCTGAAACCGCCCACCGCCCACTTGGCCGCGTGGTATGGCGTATTGCCCGGAACGGCGTGGCGGCCACCGACGGAAGATACCTGAAAGATGTGACCGCTTTTCTGCTTACGCATCACCGGCACCGCGGCGCGCGTGGTGTACACCACGCCGTAAAAGCATGTGTCCACGATCGCCTGGAAGTCCTCCGCACTCATCTGCTCGAACGGCGCAAACTGCCCATAGCCTGCGTTATTCACCAGAACGTCCAGCCGCCCGAAGGTATCCACTGCCAACTGCACGGCCGCTTTTGCAGCGGCTTCGTCGCGCACTTCGAGTTTCACGGGCTTCACCCGCTCGCCGTACTGCCCAACCAGGGGTGTCAGCTCTTCCGTCCGACGTGCTCCGGCTACCACGCTGTCACCTGCGGCCAGCGCCGCCTCGGCGATGTCCCTCCCCAACCCGTTTCCGCTTCCCGTAATCAACCAGACCTTAGACATGAAAATCCTCCGTTCTCCTTCTTAGATAGACTATGTGCGCTTAGACTCGGCCAGCTGGATTCGCGAGCAAGTATATTGTGATTACTCACTCATTTATGGGATGCAACAACTCGCTACTTGGTTATGGCCGCCCAGAACATTTGAAAGCCGCTATCCCGGTATTGTTTCGCTTTGGATCGGTTCGACACCGTAAGGTCTATTGTCGCCTCTACTAAGGCTGCTAACGACTTCGAGATCAGTTCCACCGGGACATCATTCCGAAAGACCCGCTGCTCAATCGCGTCACGAATCATGATTTGGAACTCGACGAACGGCGCGCTGCCGGCGTCTCTGGACTCTTTGGTGAGTACCTCCGAAACCGTTAGTTGCGCCAGCACCTTGCGCTGCTTGAGATTCGCAATGCCCCAATTCACATAGCGATCCCAAATATGTCGCAGCCTGGTACCAACCTTCTTCTTCCGGGGGAAATCCGACATCATGGCGTCTGCGAGTTCCAGCTTGATCTCCCGGTAAAGAGCATTGATCAGATCATCCTTGGTTTTGAAGTATGTGAACAGAGTTCCCTCGGCGACGCCGGCTTGTTTTGATATCTCTGAGGTTGGGGCAGCGGCAAGACCGCGCTCCGCAAATAGGCGGGTCGCGGCGCCAAGGATCGCATTTCGTTTGTCTTCGCTTTTAGGACGCGCCACTGAGCTTCTCTATTACCGAGTGCATACTCAATTATGCATAGGAAGTATGCCGATGGCAAGCGCAGCGAGCGGCCGAAACAGAGTCGGATTGTCCCAGTCGCAGAAAACCCGTATATTCCAGCCAGGGCTGATTGAGAAACTCTGCCGAGCCGTCTGGACGAGCGGACCATGCCAACGTAGGGATGGCGTCGACGACAAGGCGAATGTCTTGTACATCTCCAGATTCTTCGATGCCATGCCGCAAGGATGCCATGCGCGGTGATCAGGCGAAGGCCACGGGCGGTGCGAATCGGCCGCCACCGAATGATCCGCTCGCACGATCGGTCTCCAAAAAGAACACCATTATGTCGTTTGGGTCGATGCCAGCTTGGCCAAGTTTTTCGACCAGGGCGGCAACAAGACCTTTTTTCCTATTAGTGTCAGTCCCTGAAGATACCAGCACTTCAATCATCAACATCTGGTCGGTGCGCGGCTTGGGCAGTGCGGGATAGTACAGATCAACCCTGAGGTCACTTGGTCCCAACGAAAGGAAACGCTGGAAAAGGTCGTCCACTGGATATCCAGCAGCGATGCTTGCAGCGTGGATGGCACTGGAAAGGCGGTCTTTCTCGCTGGTTGACCCGTTGGACTTCATCGTTACGGTGAACAAGGGCATAGAACCTCCTGATTGCTGGATAATTCTGCCTCGGACAGTGACTTGGTTCCTCCGGGTGTGGGAATTCCTTGCGGAGTCCGAGCTACGTCGAGCCGCACGTGCTGCACTCTTAATTACATCTGCGATTTCCCCAGCGAGAGACTTTTTTCGGCGGCGGCAATCATGCCGGCTCTTCTACGTGCTCATGATTCACACCGGCGCAACGTTGTTTTCGATCTGCTTGTCAAAGCTCAGGTTTGGGTCCATCTGAACGAACTCGGCCCCTTGGCTGGCCGCTTGCCCGCGGGAATCGATTTCAGAGGCGTGGGCATGCTCACAAAACCAATTTTCACTGTTGCTCCTCGTTTTCGCTCATATGAGTCGCAGCTTGGACACGGCCATTTCTTGAGTTTCTCCGCGTGCAAAATTGAATATGAAACTTAGGGCTGAAACTTGTAGCCAGAGCTACGGACCGTATGAAAGTGCTTGGGATGGGCAGGCTCTGTTTCCAGCTTTTTGCGCAACCTCAAAATGTGGTTATCGACAGTCCTTGTAGAAGGATAGTTCTCGTATCCCCACACTTCATTGAGTAGTTCGTCCCGTGAGATTACTCTCCGCGGGTTTTTGATCATATACGCGAGAGTTTTGAATTCCTTACATGTGAGAATAACGGGCCGACCATTGCGATGGATTTCCATCGTTGAAAAACATCCTTTTACTCCCCCAAACTCAAACGTGTCTGTGGCGTTGCGATTTCTCAACCAGGCCTTCGCTGCATCCAGCGGTAAGCAAACATCGCTGGTATCGACGAGGCCAGTGACGGGCTTATTGGGTCCCGGCTTTTTCTGGGTCGTCTTATCATGAACAGCCGATTTTGGAACAAGCACGATCACCGGCAAGTAACGCGATAGCTTACGAAACTCTTCCGGGATGCCCGAAAGCGGCACGCACGCCAAATATTCATTGAGAAAGTGCATCGGCTTTGCATCGAATTCGGTCTTGGTTTGCGCGAAAGGGGAAATTGCCGCCTTGATGGTTGCTGTCATGCAGATACCTCTTTACCCAGCTTGCCTGGCACAATTGGAGCTGCCGACACTTTGCAGCAAGGGCATTCGATGCAGCGCGATTTTCGCGTGAAACACCCGCGCCTTTACTGCCCCGGTTGAAATCCCCAGAATTTGTGCGGTTTCTCTGATGGAGTGTTCTTGTAAGTGGATGAGCTCCACAACGTTCCGAGCTCGCGGCCGCAGCCCCGAAATGGCTGACTTCACGATCCGTTTCCGTTCACGAAGGGAGCAACTTTCTTCCGGATCAGGAGCGTGGTGCCGAAATTCTCGTTGGGCTATGGGTTCAGACGACGGGTTTGGCTCGTCTATGGGGACTTCTCGTGCTCCGCGGTTTTTACGAAGCTTCATCAAGGCGGTATTAATCGCAATTCGTGTCAGCCAGGTTGCAAACTGGGATCTTCCATCAAAATCCTTGAGATGGACGAAAGCATTCAGAAAGCACTCTTGCGCTGCGTCTTCCGCGTCTTCACGGTTTCGTATGATCCGGCGAGTCACACAGGAGACTTGTTTCATATGACGTTCGCAAAGCTCTCCGAAGGGAGCTCTTCGTCCACTTTTGGCGGCTTCGATCAACTGCTTCTCGCTCCACGCTCGAAGATCGCTAACGGCTGCGGCGTCGCTCTGCGCCGAAAGAAATGTACTCATCACTACGGTAGACCTCCTCTCTTGAACCGGAGCTGTCAATTGCTGGCTCCCTCAATATTTTTCCCTTTCCATCCACTCGCGGACGTACTCCGGACAGTGCTCCAGCTTCATCCCATCCGCCTCGCAATCTCTTAGAAACTTCACTGCGTCGCGATCTGCCAGCCTCACGTCTCGTAAGTCCAAAACGATGGTTCTGTAGTCCGCATCAAAGAGCGCCTTCAACTCCGCGACCTCCTCCGCCTTCATATGCCCGCTTAGAGTAAAAACCGTGAATCCCTGCCGCACCGATCGCTCGATCCTCAAGGTCATCGTATGTTGTCTGGCCCAGGCCATGGCGTTGCTAGATTGTTGCCATCACGGCTCTCGGTTGATGCAGATGCAACGTAGGGGCCACATGCAAACCACTGAAATTAAAGGTATAGAGAGGAAATTGGATGACGAAAGTTCGGGAAGTGCCGAATTTTCGGGAGTCAAAAAGGAATGGCTACCGCTACGCGATAAACTTGTGCTTCTTGATGTTCAGCTGCTTAATTTTCGAGTCCAGGGTCGATCGGGGAATTCCGAGTTTCGCCGCCGCACCTTCTGGGCCAGCGACTTTCCCTTTGCTTTCAGCTAGCGCCGTTTCAATAATTTTTCGCTCCTGATTCTGGAGAGTGTCTGGCAAAGGACCTGCTAATTCCTGCCGGGGTGGGTGCACGCGTGCCAGCCATGCCTTTTCGATCCAAAAAGTGTCGCCGCCGCACAAGATCACCGATCTTTCAACGATGTTTTGCAACTCGCGGATATTTCCCGGCCATGGATACGATTGGCACAGCTCCAGCGTCTTGTTGTCGATCTTGCAGATTTGCTTTCCGGCTTTTTCCGCGTAGCGTTTTACGAAGTACTCCACCAACATCGGAATGTCCTCCCTCCGTTTGCGCAGAGGAGGCACCTCAATCGGGAATACGTTAAGCCGGTAAAACAAGTCGGCTCGAAACGTCCCGGCGGCAATGGCTGCCGTTAAATCACGGTTGGTTGCGGCTATGACGCGAACGTCGGTGGGAAGAATTCGGTTGCCTCCCACTCGTTCGAACTGCCGCTCCTGGAGCACTCGCAGCAACGCAATCTGGGTCTCTGCGGGAAGCTCGCCGACCTCGTCTAGAAAAATCGTACCGGAATGTGCCAGCTCAAAGCGGCCCTGGCGGCGCTGCACCGCGCCGGTGAAGGCACCTTTCTCGTGGCCAAACAGCTCCGACGCAATCAAGGAGGAAGGGATCGACGCGCAGTTTACGCTGATGAACGCCTGGCCGGAACGTTGTGAATGCTTGTGTATGGCGCGAGCAATCAATTCTTTTCCGGTGCCGGTTTCGCCGGTGATAAGCACCGTGGAATCGGTTGGGGCCACTTTCACAATGCTGGAGAGCACGGTTTGCAGGATCGGTGACGAGCCCACAATTTCCTCAAACATGAACGCCTGATCGATTTGCTCCCTGAGCGCAAGGTTTTCGTCCCGCATCCTTTCCTCGGCTCGCTTGCGATCCTCAATATCCGTCCCAGTCGCATACCAGCGAATAATGTTCTCGTGATCGTCGCGAAGGGGATTGTAGCGGACAAGAAACCAGCGATAGTTACCGTCTTTTCCAAGCGCTCGTTGCTCAAGTTCAAAAGGCTTACCGCGCGCGAACGCTTCCTGGCGCTCCTCGCGCAGCCTTTCCACATCCTCAGGGTGGAAGACCCGTGCGCGCAGGTCTTCTCTCTGCACGTCCTCCAAAGTGAGACCGGTGTAATCGAGCACTGTCTGATTTGCATAAAGGGCTGTGCCATCCGCGCGCAACACATAAATATAACTGGCGATGGCGTCGGTCATCCGTCGAAGCTCTGTTTCTTCCGCCTTTATTTGCTCAAACGCAGCTTCGAGAGCCGCTCTCGCTTCGTGCTGCTCGGTGACATCCATCGCCGTACCGACTAATTCAATGACATCACCGGAAGCATTCACTACGGGGTGCCCGACCACATGAATGTACTTGGCCGCGCCGTCTGGCAGAAGAAGTCGGTAGTCGATCTCAAAGTCAATCCCGTCCCGAATGGCTCGCTCGACCACACGTGGGTGATAAGGCGCGTCCTCCGGGTGCAGCCGCTGGACTACCTCCATGGGGGATGGTGGCGTGGGACCAGGATCGAGGCCGAAGATCCGGTACATCTCTTTTGACCAATAGACGTTTGACCAATAGACGTTTTCCTTCTGAGAGACCCGTGCCGCCCAACTGCCTGTGTGGGTCAATTTCTGTGCTTCCGCTAAATAACTCTCACTCCGCTGTAGAGCTTCTTCGGCATGTTTGCGCAGTGTAATGTCCTCGGACAGCGCCATTATGAATCGCGGTACCCTCTCGGTGCCCGGCACAAGAGAAACGTTGTTGCTTACCCAAATCGAAATGCCGTCCTTGCGGCGATACTTTTTCTCAATCTGAAACTGCCGTCGTTTTCCCTCCAGCAACTCGGTGATGAGCGCCCAGTTGGCTTCGCGGAAGTCCTCATGCGTTAAGTCCAGAAAATTAACTGTGCGCAGCTCCTCCTCCGCGTAGCCCACCATTGCCTGGAAGACGTGATTAGTAGCCAGAAAACGGCCGTTCTGGTCAGTCAGCGCAACGCCGATAGCCGAATTCTCAAAGACGGATCTCCACCGCTCCTCGCTTTTCTGAAGGGCTTGCTCAGCCCGCTTGCGATCTTCGATGTCAATAGCGGTTCCATACCATCTGACGAGCTTTCCGGTTTCATCGCGCAGCGGTATATTGCGAATAAACCACCAGCAATATTCTCCGTCTGCCCGCCGAACCCGCGCTTCACTCTCCATGGTTTGCTCGTTCTTAACGGCTGTGTGCCAATCAGCGACGACCCTCGTCCGGTCATCGGGATGAAGAACCGCTTCCCACTTCCACCCGAATGCCTCGTCCAAAGCCAAACCTGTGAACTGCAACCAACGATCATTAACGAAATCAACCTGACCGTCGGGCGAAGTGCTCCAGACATGCGCGGGAACCGTATTGACCACGTCGCGAAGCTGTCTCTCGCTCCGGTGGGCAGCTTCCGTCCGCTGCTTAATTTCCTCTAAGGCTCTCTCCAATTCAATCCTGGCCTGCGCCTGTTCGGTGACGTCTATTGCGGTCCCAACAAATTCCACGAGGTCGCCCTTCTCGTTCACTGTGGGACTTCCGATAGAATGTTGGTATTTGATGGTTCCGTCGGGAAGAAGAAGGCGGTAGTGCGCTTCGTAATCAGCTTTCTCCATGACGCATCTCTCAAAAAGATCCCGAACCCGCTTCCGATCCTCAGGATGAATCCTGTTAAACCAAAAGTCAGGGCTTGAACAGTCGTCACCCGGTTTGACGTCAAATGACCGGAGCATTTCCGGCGAAGTCGTTACAATCCCGGATGAAACGTCTAGACCCCAACTCCCCGAATGGCCCAGTCTCTGAGCCTCAAGCAGAGACCATTCGCTGCGCCGCACATTCTCCTCTGCTTTCTTCCGCTCTATCGCGATTCCAGCGATGCTAGTTGCGTTTTCGATTAGGTGGATATCTCTTGGACTTGGGCTTCGCACTGATCGGAAGTAAAACGCAAAGGTTCCAAGAATT
>Ga0210399_10000481_pt1 | contig 32217 bp, 30 predicted proteins | sample IncBWC14MmetaG_FD_150865 | JGI IMG/M metagenome (GOLD analysis project Ga0210399, IMG submission 150865) | Forest soil microbial communities from Barre Woods Harvard Forest LTER site, Petersham, Massachusetts, United States - Inc-BW-C-14-M | ecosystem: Environmental > Terrestrial > Soil >... | reverse complement strand
CTGTCCTTCACGGTAAACTTCGGCGAGAATGCCGGCACTATCGCCGCTGCGCTTGCCTTCCATCCATTGCGCCAAACCTTCTTGGATCCAGGTGGTCACATGACCACGCGTCTTCTGTCTCACAAAACTGTGTGTCAACTCGTGCTTCAGCACCCGCGAAAGCTCCGGCGTCACACCGCGCAATCCCTGTACCGGCACGCGAATTCGCCCGTCATTCAACGCGCCCGCCCAATCGGGGGCCTGGGTGATGTCGGCATATGCCTGTTGCGTATAGAGGACCACACCGATGGAATCCGAAGGCGTGAAACTCAACTCGGACTCAATCGCTGAAAAATGCACCTCCAGCGTGCGCAGGACTTCGCGGGCCAGCGCCGGCTCCGCCGTGCCACTGTAACGTAGTGTGAAGTGGCTGCTTTCGTTTTCTTTGTAGCTCTGTTCTTCCTGTTTGTCCCGTTGCGCCTTGTCCAGGGCCTCCTCGACTTCCGGATCGGGCCGCAAAGTCAGCGCTCGCTTCCATTCCGCAACGGCCTGATCCATCTTGTTCATGCCGTAATACGCCCAGCCCGCCAGCTTCGCCACGTCGGCGTTCACCGGCGCAACCCGCCGCGCTCGTTCCAGATATTCCAGCGACTGCTTGTACTCGCTCCGCCGCAAATGCATGTAGGCCACGTTCATCAGCAGCGTCGGCTCTTCCGGGGCGTAGGTCAGCGCGGTGCGGTCGTCGGCCAGTGCGCGCTCCATCTCGCCGCGCGATAGTTCAAACTGTGCCGCCGCATAATGCGCAAAGGCCGCGCTCGCATTCGCGCGTTTTCCGCCGCCTCGTGCCGCTTCTTCGAGTTTCGCGATGTACTCCTTGTCAACGGCGCCGTCGTGCACCGCCCCGCTTTCAATTTCCGTACCCCCGCTGGTCGCTTCCATGGCAGGCGGGGTGATGGCCAGATTCGCCGCTGCCTCCGCCGGAGAATTCCCCGGGGGCCCAGTGCCATTCTTTTCGATGTGGTCGACGATAGACTTCGGCAGGCTCAGCTCACCGGCGGATGTTTCATACTTTACCTTCTCGCCCTCTTCTCTCACGTTGTATGCGACAATGCGCCGTCCATTCTTCAGAACGATGGTGTCCGCTTGCGCCGCCCCCAGAAAAACCGCCACGGCGACAAACAAAGCACAAGCCCCTCGTGACATTTGCCGCATCTCCTCATTTTAATCTGCTTCTTCGAAGCTCCCGACGCGGCCTTGTTCCGCCATGCCGAATGTGACTACACTTCTTGCATGCGGCCAGGTGTGGCACTTTCGATCTTGTGGTGTCTCCTTGCGCCGCCCCTCTCGTCCACCGCCCCGCCGTCGCCGCACGAGCTCTACGACGCGCTCAATGCCCTGCGTCTCGATCCCGCTTCCACCTACCAACTGGTGACCGCCAACCGTATCGAACTCCGCCGCGGCGACGTGGAAATCTACTTCGAAGAGGGCAAACTCGCTTTCCTGGCTCCCATCGACGGCCGCATCACCGGTTTCGTCTTCTCCGGCCGCGGCCATGCCTTGGCTTTCCCGCGCGATGTCATGGAAAAGCAACAGATGGCCCACTTTCTGGGAGCTCCGGTTCTTGACCAGGTCTTCCTCAGCGCCTACGTGCGCTTCACCGATGACGCCGCGGACGAGCTCCTTCGCCAGTTCCATTCCGCCAATCTCTCCCCGCAGTTGGACACCAGCTTCGCTTCTCTCTCGGACCCATTCGTCGCGCAGCTCAATGCTTCTCAATCCTTGCGCGTCCTCGAAGATTGTCTTTCGCAAGATCCAAAACCCTATTTTTATGCCACGCTCGAAGGCGTCGAAACCGGCGCCTTCGATCTCCTCTTTGATCTTCAACGGAGGGAGCAGGTCCTTCTCGGCCAGCGCCGGAAATCCGGCAACTCTGTCTACTACGATGTTTGGGCTTCCTACAGCGTCCCCGGCTCCGTTCCTCCACCAGTCGTATTCCACGCGCTGGATTACACCATGGACACCACCGTTCTGCCGGATAACTCCCTCGACGCTACAGCAGCCGTCCACTTGCGTGCTGAACATTCCGGCGAGCGGGTACTTACATTTCAACTCTCCCGCGCTCTTCACGCAGAAACCGTTACGGACGAGCGGGGCAACCCGCTCGCTTATTTCCAAAACGAAGGGATGAACCTCCAGGAGCGCAGCGTCCGAGGCAATGACTATCTCCAAGTCGTGCTTCCGCAGCCCGCGCAGCAAGCCCAGGAGTTCACGATTCATTTTCATTACCGCGGCAATGTCATCGAGGACGCCGGCAACGGCGTTATCTTCGTCGGCGCGCGCGAAAGCTGGTATCCGCGCTTCGGAGATCAAGCGGACTTCGCCTCCTATGACCTAACCATGCGCTGGCCGCGCCGTCTGAAACTGGTCGCCACCGGCGCCAAGATCGATGAACAAATCGCCGGAGACTTTCGCGTAGGCCATTGGCGAAGCGATAAGCCGCTGTCCATCGCTGGTTTCAATCTCGGAGAATACGCTTCCAGCTCCAGCGCCACGGAATCGCGCATCATTGACGTGTACGCCAATCGCCAGCTCGAACAAGCCCTGAGCAATCGCCTCGATTCGGCGAGCCCGGACTCGCTGCCACCAATCGATATTCCGTTCAGCATGTCCGGCGGCAGGAGCCGCGAGGCCATGCGTCCTCCGCCGCCGAGCCCCGCCGACGCCCTCAAACAACTTGGCAAGGACATCGATTCTTCCATTCGCTTCTATGAACGCTTCAGCGGCCCTTTTCCCTTTCACACCTTGAGCGTTTCGCAAATCCCTGGCACTTTCGGCCAAGGCTGGCCGGGCCTGCTGTACATCTCGACTTATTCCTTTCTGTCTTCGGAAGCGCAAAACCGCGCGGGACTCTCTGCCTCCCGGCAGGAAGCGTTCACCGACATCGTCCCCTATCACGAAGTCGCGCATCAGTGGTGGGGCAACGTAGTCGGCTGGTCCAACTACCGGGACCAGTGGATCGATGAAGCCATCGCCAACTATCTCGCGCTGCTCTTCGCGGACAGCAGGAAGCCCTCGGCACACGAACTTCGCGTCTGGCTGGAGCGCTATCGCAAGCAGCTCGAGGAAAAAGTTCCAGGCTCGGACAGACCCGCAAACGAAATTGGAGCTCTGCCTCTCGGCAACCGCTTGAATTCCTCAAAGTCGCCATTCGGTTTCGAAGAAGTGATTTACAGTAAAGGCTCTTGGGTGATTCACATGCTGCGCGAAATGCTGCGCCAGCCCGGCGCAAAGGATCCCGACGCGCGTTTTGTAGCTCTACTTCGCACCATTTCCACAAAGTACGCCTATCGCGCGCTCTCCACGGACGATCTGCGGCGCGAAGTGGAGGCCGCCATGACGCCCGCCATGGACCTTGAAGGGGGCCGCTCCATGGAATGGTTTTTCGAGCAATGGGTGCGCGGGACAGGAATCCCTCACTACCGCGTGGAATTCTCCACACGCCACACCGACAAGGGTGAAGTCGTTCACGGCAAGCTATTTCAGACCGGCGTGCCGCGCTCATTCATTACCAGCGTTCCTCTCTACGCCAACAACGGCTCCGGACACAACGTCTTTCTAGGCGCCGTGATCGCCGCCAGCCCAGAAACTTCCTTCCAATTCGTCACACAACTCCCACCGCACAAGCTGGTCATCGACCCTCAAATGACGCTCCTGTGCACCACGGAATAGTGGCCTCGAAGGGCCTCGAGAGACGTCCATCAAACTCTTATTCAAGACTGGCAACAAGAACCGACTAAAGTTTCCGCGCCTTCTGAACAATCCGTCAAAGCCCTGAATCGAACGCGGGTTCCCCGGAAGACAGCCAAGAATCCTCTGATTCCCGAGGATTACGCGCTCGCAACGGTAGAAAGCGCTGACCGCATAGGACTCCAGACTGGCGCAAAGACTACTTCGAATTTTGCTGCAGCAGTTGCTGCTCGAGTAACGGGCTGTCGATATTTAGGACCGCCTTGCCGTCCGGTCCGAAAACGTAGGGAAAGCCCATGGGATCCACCGGGAGTCGCGGCAGCAGTTTCGCCTGGACTAGTTCGCCCACGCGCGCCGGGCGCCGGCCGGTACGTTTTTGGAATTCATCCGCCAGCGCATCAAGTTGTTGGCAATCCTGCTCCACGCGCAGCAAATGCAGATGGGACATCGCGTTATCCTTCACTTGCGGATCTTTCGTCGTTTGGTAAACCTCGTTCCACAAGAAGACGGACGTCGAAAGCGACTCTCCTTCCGCCGCGATTTTCGCGGCCATGATCTTCATCCAAATCTGCGAGTCCGGATGCTTGCTTCCTTCCGCAAACGCCGCCGAGGCCTTCTGGTAATCCTTCAACTCGAAATAGTAGATAAACCCCAAGTCTTCGTAAAATCGCCAGTAGTCGGGATTCGCCTGCATTCCACGCATCAGGAGCGCGATGCCCAGTTCCGGGTGCCCCGCCCCGCGCGGCGAAGGCTCGCTCAAGAATGTCGAGCCGAAGCGGTAAGCCACCAGCAAGTTGGGATCGAGCGTCGTCGTGAGATCCAGAAGCGGCCACAGCAGCTCGAAATTCGGATCATGTCTCGCGTGCTTGTCGCCGTAGTATTGCACCGCGCGCGTCCAATAGATGTCGGCCATCAACGGCGCATATTCGAGGCTCATGGCCCTGACCAGCTTGCCCGAGCGCAGCACCAGCTCGTCGCGCTCCTGCTCGAAAGCGCGTCGCTGGATGTCGATGCGTTGCTGCAGTTCCCAGACTCCGGCAAAACCCAGCGGGAGCAAGACCAGCAGCAGCCATTTTTTCGAATTCGCCGGACTCATTTCAAATTCCGCCGCGAAAAAACGGCGGCCGCAACGAGCAGCACGATGACACTGTACAGCGCGGCGTAAACCGTATTCTGCAAAACCAAAGCGCCAGGAATTTCCCGGCCGTGCGCCGCCGCGGCCATCACATTGAAATTCTCAAAATTCGGTAGCAGGTAGGAAAGTCCTCGAAGCAGGGCCTCCAGCAAAGGGTTCGCGGCGGTAGAGTGAAAAGTTCGCATCTCCTCCACGAATAATCCGGCAATGTAGAGCGCCGAAGTGTACAAAATCGCCAACAAGGGCGTGCTATAACACGAGAAAAGAAGAGCCAGCGCTACCACCAGCGTAAGTTTCAGCAAAATGAAATAAATGGCGATCAGCAGCACGGCGTCCGTGCGTTCGAGATGGTGCTTCACGTACAACAGCGCGGCGAACAACCCCGCGGCCATCGCCATCGTATTTACGGCGAGCGTCAGCACCAGCCCGCCGAATTTTCCCAAAAGAAATTCCCATCGCCGCACGGGCTTCGCCAGCAGCGCATACAACGTCCGCTTGTCCATCTCCTTGTAGACCAGTCCTACGCCGATGAACACCGCGATCAACAGCCCAATCACCGAGATGGCGCTCAAGCCCAGGCTCTTGATCACCAGATCCTCGATGCCAATCGAGATTCCCCCGACGAGAATCGCCGCCAGCATCATCAGTAAGGCAAAAAAAACGAGGTTGTACAGTACGCGGTCGCGCACCGCTTCGCGGAATGTATTCAACGCCACTGCGCCAGCGCGCCTCATTTCCCGCTCACCTCGACCGCCGCCGCCTGGGCGCGGTCCGCCTCAATCAGGTTCATGAAATACTCTTCCAGGGAAGCCTTGATTTGCGCTACGGAAAGTATCTTCGCTCCCACTGCTCGAAGCTGTTCCAGCACTCCGTACAGCTCCTGTTCGGAAACTTGCAAGCGGTAACGGTCGCCCGTCTCGATAGCCTTCGCCAGAACCGCCCGAGCGCTCGAGCCGCTTTCCCGCAGCTCGAACAGAATTTCCATCCCCTGGGCCTTCATCCCGACAATCTCGCCGGGCGCACCGATGCCGCGCAACTTCCCGCCGACGATCACGCCCACGCGGTCGCACAGCATCTCCGCGTCGGAAAGAATGTGCGTCGAGAACAGCACCGTTCTCCCCTCGCGCTTCAATTCCAAAATAATGTCACGCACTTCCCGTCGCCCGATCGGATCGAGCCCCGACATGGGCTCGTCCAGAATGACCACTTTAGGATCGTGCAAAATCGCCTGCGCCAGCCCTACGCGCTGCAGCATCCCCTTCGAATACTTCCGCAACTGAATCTTTCGCGCCGTTTCCAGTCCCACTTTCCGGAGCATGCGCGCCACGCGCTCGTGGCGATCCGCCGCCGTCAAATCATGAAACCTGGCGAAGTAATCCAGTACCTCTGCCGCCGTCAGGTAATCGTAAAAATACGGCTGTTCGGGCAGATACCCGATGTCACCGTGCATGGCAATATCGGTGATGGGCTTTCCCAGGATGCGCGCCGTCCCCGCTTCGGGAAAAATCAGTCCGACGAGCAGTTTGATAGTCGTCGATTTCCCGGCCCCATTCGGCCCGAGAAAACCAAACACTTCGCCGCTCTCCACCTGCATGGTCAACCCATCGAGCGACCTTTTCTTCCTAAGGTGCAGGAACCCGAACGGGTAGTCCTTGGTCAGATTCTCAATCTCAATCGCATGGCCTGGCACACTCTCATTTTTGGCAAGCTCAGGCCTATCGTCAATCGGCCGCAGCAGCCGATGTGCTCGGAAAGAAAATAGGGAGCCCGCGACAAGGTAGGAAATCAGTTCGCGATCAAGAGTCAGTTCTGGTACTGCCGATTTGCACAAGCTCAGGCTGCGCCGCCGGAGGCGCCATAGGTTTTGGCTTCAAGGTCTGCGGTCCGCGCCAATTGTCGATAATCCCCACTTGCTGCACGCACGATACCGTGCACATCGGCGCGCAATGCTTCGCCGTGTAGTATTCGCGATGGCGCATCTCGTCCGTATATTGGGCCAGTGGGATCCCCGGATACCCGCGCTGTTGCGAGCACCAGTGCACCAACCCATCCTCGCAGATATACAAATACCGCGCTCCGGAACGGCAACGCCAGTCGTGCTCCTTGCCGCGCGCCACGCTGTGCTGAAAGTTGTTGAAGCGCGAAAACGACTTCTTCCCCAAAATCATGATCTCTTCAAAAATCTCCTGCTCCCGCGGTCCCAGCGGCTTGAGCTGCCCGTTATGGTCGTGAATGATCCCCACCGTGCTCGTAAATCCCAGCTCCACGGCCCGGTGCGCAATCTTCAACGCGTCTTCCGGATCCTTCACTCCGCTGCCCAGCACGGAATTGATGTTCACCTGGAACACGGAATACTCCGCCAGCCATTCCAGCCGAACATCCAGCGTCTTCAAACTCTTCTTTGACACTTCGTCAGGCACGAGATTATCGATGCTGATCTGCAAGTGCTCCAACCCCGCCTCATTCAGCGTGGCAATACGCTCCTTGCTCAGCAAAAACCCGTTGGTAATCATCCCCGCGATTATCCCGCGCTTGCGGATGTGCCGGATAATTTCCTCTAGCTCCGGATGCATCAGCGGCTCGCCCCCGCTGATGGTGATGATCGACGTCCCCATGTCCGCCAAAATATCCAGCCGCTTCTTCATCTCCAGAAGCGGCACCGGCTTCGACACATTGTCGTACTCGTTGCAATACCCGCAATCCAGATTGCAGCGCCGCATCGGAATGATGTGCACCAAAACGGGATGTTTGGTCGAGGCCAGGGCCTTGGCGATCATCTTCAGCTCGCGCACACGCGTCCGCCGGAACCTCCGCCGCCGCTCTAGCAACACTTCCGCGCTAGCCTTTGCCGCTTTTGTCTCTTCTGGCATGAATTCCGCTAGTTCCCCAAGGCTTCAATTATACACGACCCCTCAGTTCCCACTCCCACTCCGTCTTCGCCAGCGCCGCCCATGTTTCCAACCGCCCAACTCCAATAATCTCCCAATATCTCGCCGAGGCGCGAGACTGCGCGTAAGTCTTCCACAAAAAAAGTACCGTCTGGTCCGTCGGCCGGATAGGATGTCCCGCAGCTTTCCCTTGCAACCGCCAGGAGGCCATTTCCATGTCGAGAAAAATTCTTTTTCCCCTGATGCTGGTCGTCTTTCGGTCGTTGCTCGCTTGGAGCAATCCCCATCAAGCCGGACCGCAAGACTCCGCCACGTTCGATCCCGACGGCACCGCACACATCACGCGCACCATCCCCATGCCCTCCACCATCAGCCCCGAAGCCCAAGAATGGCTGGCCTCGCTGGCGCAATCCGCTCCCGGCCCAGAGGCTCTGGCCGAACGCCGCAAGCGCACCGACGAATGGCGCGTCAAACAATCCGCCGAGGCCCGCCGCCTCTTTCCCGTCACCGTAGAAGAAACCACCACTGCTGGCGTGCGCACCGACATCATTACTCCTCCCTCCAGGTCGCTAGCCAACAGCAACCTCGTGCTTATCAATCTCCACGGTGGCGGCTTCAACTCCGACTCCGGTTCCCTCATCGAAGGAGTGCCCATCGCAAGTCTCGCCAAAATCAAAGTCGTCTCGGTCTACTACCGTCTAGCCCCCGAAAATCCCTTCCCCGCCGCCGTCGACGACACCGTGGCCGTCTACAAAGCCCTCCTCAAAACCTATAAGCCCCGCAACATCGGCATCTTCGGCACCTCGGCCGGCGCCATTCTCACGGCCGAAGTCGCGATCCGCCTTAAACAACTAAATTTGCCCGAGCCCGCCGCCCTTGGCCTCTTTTCCGTCTTGACCGACTTTTCCCATGCTACTGATTCTCAACAGCTTTTCACTCTCAACGGCTTCCCCGGCGCCCTTCAACCACAAGATGCCAATCGCAAGTCCGCTGAGGAATACGCCCCCAAGACCGATCTCAAAGATCCCGTTCTCTCCCCCATCTTCGCCGACCTGAAAGCCATGCCCCCCAGTCTCCTGATCACCAGTACGCGCGACCTCCTTCTAAGCGACACCACCCTTTTCCACCGCGCCCTACTCCGCGCCGGCGACAACTCCCAACTAATCGTCTACGAAGCTCTGCCCCACGCCTTCTGGTACCACTTCCAGCTCCCGGAAACCCAAGAAGCCCTCGAACTTATGGCCAAATTCTTTAGCGAAAGAGTAGGCCGCTAGTGGGCAAGTTCGAAGCCGGCCAGCCCCCGAGGTCGGCCTCTGGCTACCCCTGACGCGTCGCTCTTCCCGCCCTTCTCACTATCTGCAGTGCCTTAGGGAACAAACCTCTACAACTCTCGTCTACTAACTGACCATCAAAGGCTTCGTCCAACGGTGCGAGGTGCTCATGCACTCCTTGCTCTTCGACTTGCGCTACACAGCCCGCGAACTCCGTAAGCGCCCCACCTTCGCGCTGACCGCCATCCTTTCCCTGGCCCTCGGTATCGCCGCCACCAGCGCCGTTTTCAGCGTCGTCTACGCCGTCCTCATCGACCCCTTCCCCTATCCCGGCGCCGATCGCCTCATGGAACTTCGCCTCGTGGACAAAGCCGGCAATGACCGCTTCATGGGTTTGAACGGCCCGCAAATCGAACAAGTACGGCAACTCAAATCTCTCGAAAGTGTCGTTTGTATGGACTGGTGGAATCTGACCACGACCGATGGCGACCTTCCCGAGGATGTGCAATCCATGTACATTTCCCCAGGCTCTCCCAATCACTGGGCCACCCCCGCGCTAAAAGGCCGTTGGCTCATCCCTTCCGACGCACCGCCCGGTGAAGATGCGCAACGCGTGATAGTTCTCGGCTATCAGTTCTGGCAAAGATATTTTCTGGGTGATCCCGGCGTCATCGGGCGGAAAATCCAGCTTGTTCACAAGTCCTATGAAATCGTCGGGGTTATGCCACCTCGCTTCAAGTGGGGTCAGGCAGAAATCTACCTCCCGCTGAAAGTGACCCAGGACGCGAATATCGGCTTTGCAGTTTCCTACAAGCTCCGGCCGGGGGTTAGCGTGGCCCAAGCCAGCGCCGAACTCCAGCCCATCATGGAACAGTTTGCAAAACAGCGGCCGTCACAATATCCCGAACAGTTCCGCGTCGAGATGCGCAGCATCACCGAATTGTATGCGCGACCCTTGGGGCCCACGCTTTATCTCCTCCTCGGTGCCGTCGCGTCTCTACTGCTCATCGGCTGCGCCAACGTCTCCATCCTCCTTCTCGCGCGCGGTACCGAGCGCCAGCAGGAACTTGCCGTCCGCGCTGCCGTTGGCGCAGACCGCCTGCGCATAATCCGCCAGCTGCTCAGCGAATCTCTCACCATCGCAGCGGCAGGAACCATTCTCGGCGTAATCCTGGCTTGGCGGAGCCTGGCTCTAATCACCGCATGGCTGCCTGAAAATTCTTTCCCCGCCGAATCCGTTATCAAGATGAATCTTCCGGTTCTGTTCTTCAGCGTCGCCTTGGCCTTTGCCACCGCGATTCTCTTCGGCCTCTCGCCGGCCATCCAACTCTCCCGCCCCGACGTCGCCCGTCTCATGCAAGGCAGCGGCCGCCGCGTCGCCGGAAGCTCGAACGCGAAACGCACCCATCGAGCGATGGTCGCCGCTCAAGTTGCTCTCACGCTCCTGCTGCTCTCCGCAGCAAGCGCTGCTGGCAAAGGCTTTCTGCGACTCCTTAAAACGGACCTCGGCTACGACCCCCACCTCACCATGTCCGTTCCGATTCCGGTCCATGACAACACCCACATCTCCTGGCAAGACCGTTCCCAGTACTTTGAACAAATCCGCGCCAAGATCGCGGCCATGCCGCAAGTCGTTGCTGCGGGCATCTCGACCAACGCCACTCCGCCTTCGAACGGCTTCGCTCAGACCATCGAAATCATGGGTCGCGCCGAAGTAGGAAAGCCAGATGTACGCTTAAACTTGATTAGCCCTGAATACTTTCCGCTTCTCCGCATTCCCCTCGCCGCCGGACGTGTCTGGGATCACGCTGAGACCATGCGCGGCGCTCCCGTCGCGGTGGTCAATCAGACCCTGGCTAAGCTCTACTGGCCGAACGGAGATGCCATCGGCCACCAAATTCGCATCTTCGATCTGAAGAGCGAGCCGCCTTATCAACCCGGCTCTCCGGAAGGTGAAGGCTGGCTGCAAATCGTTGGCATCGTGACGGACGCCCGCGATGACGGCCTTCGAAACCCTGTCAAGCCCGCCGTCTACGTGCCCTACGCCCTGCACATGGCGATGTTCACCCAAATCCTGGTGCGCACGCGCATCCCGCCGATGTCTCTTTTGCACGACGTTCGCGCCCAAATCGTTCAGATTGACCGAGACCAGCAGGTCATGCACGTGCGCGACCTGGAAAGCTGGATCACTGGCCTTCAGGAGTATTCCCAGCAGCGCCTGGTAGCTGGCCTCTTCGGAATCTTTTCTGTTCTTGCTCTGGCCCTCGCCGTTGTCGGGCTCTACAGCGTGGTTTCCTATTCTGTCGCCACGCGCACCAACGAATTCGGTATTCGCATGGCTCTCGGCGCCAAGGGCTCCGACGTATTCCGCATGGTGCTCTCCGCCACCGCCGTCAACGTGGGCGCCGGCCTTGCCGCCGGCCTGCTCTTATGCATGGCCTTCAACAAACTCTCCACGCGCTGGGTAATGGAGAGTTCGCGCAACCCCTGGATTCTCGCCGGCGTAACCCTCATCCTTATTGCCGCCGCAGCGCTGGCTTGTTTCGTGCCCGCGCGCCGCGCCTCTTCGATCGATCCCATGGAAGCCCTCCGCTATGAATAGCGCACGTAACGGCATCCTATGCATCCTGAGGGCGGCCTGGTGGGAACGACAATCCTGTAGCCGAATGCACCCATCCCGTAGTGTCCGCCTTTTTAGCTGAGCCAAACGAAAGGGCCGAGGCGGGCCGCCTGCTCTTCCACCAAATCCACAACCACCGTCCACGACTCACTCATCCCTCCCCGTTTCACGGTAAGATTTATCCGTCCAAGTCTAGGAGCCACAAATGTCTGAAGCCAGCCAACTCACCGCCAACGTCCCGACTCGCACGGAGTCCGACAGCATGGGCAAAATCGCCGTCCCCGCCGACCGCTACTACGGCGCGCAAACCGCCCGCTCTCTCATCCACTTCGCCATCGGCAAGGACACCATGCCCCGCGAGCTGATTCGCGCCTTCGGCATCCTCAAAAAAGCCGCCGCGCTCGTCAACGAAGACCTCGGCAAGCTCCCTGCAGACAAAACCGCGCTCATCACGCAGGCTGCCGATGAGGTCATCGCCGGAAAGCTCAACGATCATTTTCCGCTGCGCGTCTGGCAAACCGGCAGCGGCACGCAGACCAACATGAACGTCAATGAAGTCATCTCCAACCGCGCCATCGAACTCGCCGGCGGCCAAATGGGCAGCAAAAAGCCCATCCACCCGAACGACGACGTAAATATGTCGCAATCCTCGAACGACACGTTTCCCGCCGCCATGCACATCGCCGCTGCCACGGAAACGAGGCAGCGTCTTCTCCCCGCCGTAAAAAAACTTCGCGACGCTCTCGACGCCAAGGCCCAGGAGTTCGCCGACATCGTGAAAATCGGCCGCACCCATTTGCAGGACGCCACGCCGCTCACCGTCGGCCAGGAATTTTCCGGCTACGTCAGTCTGCTGGACCGCGACGGTGGCCGCATCGCCATGGCTCTCGACGGCCTCTACGATCTGGCCATCGGCGGCACTGCCGTCGGCACCGGCCTCAATGCCCATCCCGAATTTGCCGAACGCGCCGCGCAAAAAACCGCCGAACTCACCGGCCTTCCCTTCCGCTCGCATCCCAACAAATTCGCTGCGCTCAGCGCCCACGACGAACTCGTCTTCGCAAGCGGCGCACTAAAAACGCTCGCCGCCTCGCTCATGAAAATCGCCAACGACATTCGCTGGCTTGCTTCCGGCCCGCGCTGCGGCCTCGGCGAGCTTGCTCTTCCCGAAAACGAGCCCGGCTCCAGCATCATGCCCGGCAAGGTAAATCCCACGCAGTCGGAAGCCCTCACCATGGTCGCCGTGCAAGTCATGGGCAACGACGCCGCCATCGGTTTCGCCGGTTCGCAGGGGAATTTCGAGCTAAACGTTTTCAAGCCGGTCATCATCTTCAACTATCTCCACTCCGTCGAACTCCTAGCCGATGCCTCCAACAGCTTCGTGGACCACTGCGTCACCGGCATCGAAGTCAACCGCGACCAAATCGATCACTACGTCCACAATTCCCTGATGCTAGTCACCGCTCTGGCCCCCCAAATCGGCTACGACGCCGCCGCCCAAGTCGCCAAAGCGGCCCATCACTCCCACATCAGTCTCCGCGAAGCCGCCATCAAACTTGGCTTTGTAAGCGCCGAAGAGTTCGACGCCCTGGTAAAGCCCGAGGACATGACGCACCCCTGAGTCGGCAAATGATTTAGAACGAGACCAAAAGGGGACAGCGAGAGGTCTTCGCGTTACTGGAAGAGTTTTTCCAGCGCGCCACTGGGTTAAATCGTCGAACCAGACAGGAGGAGCCGGTGAAAAGCTTGAGGACCTTCGCGGTGTCGTCTTTGGCCTTATCTTCCGTGGGGTTCTCGCTTGAGCCAGCTAACGCGCAAGCGACGTATACGCTCGAGGTGACGCCTAAAACAGTGGCGTGGGGCTACTACGGCGCGGAGGCCGCGCCGGTGTTGCGCGTGAAGTCGGGCGACACGATTGATGAGATCCCCGCGCCCGGCGCACGGACATCTGCTGAAGAGCGGAAGGGGCCGATCGTTTACGTGAAACATTTAGAGTCGCCAGTTCGCTATCCTCCGCTTGCTCGCCAAACGCGAGTGAGTGGAGCGATTGTGATAAAACTGACGATTGCGGCGGATGGAACCGTCCTGAAAACGGAATCTTCTGTGGGGGCTAAGAACATCGGTGTGCTAAGGGACGACGCAGAAAGAATCGTCAAAACGTGGACGTTCGGCTGTGCGGGCTGTCCGCCGGACGCGCCTTTCGAGCACACCATCAAATTCATTTACAAATTGGAAAACGAAATGACTGCTCCGAGTCTGCGTGTGGTGATGAACTTGCCTGACGAAGTAACGCTGTCTACCGATGACACTGTCTTTGTGCAACCGTCAAACAGCTCAAAAAAAGGGGGGCACTAGAGTGCACTCAAAACCGCTCGGCCTAGGAGTCGTAGCCTTCGCAAGTTCTCTTTGCGTACAGAACCTGCATTCGCAAACTACCTATGAGTTGAAACCGACGCCGAAGACGGTCGCGTGGGGCTACTACGACGCGAAGGCCGCGCCGGTGTTACGCGTCAAGTCGGGCGACACGGTGGAGATTCACACGCTGATTACCAACAGCCCCAAGCGGCTGGAGGATGCGGGATTGCCGCCGGAGCAGGTCGAGCAATCGCTGCGCGATATTACCGACCAGGTGAAGGACAAAGGCCCCGGCGGGCATATTCTTACCGGGCCGGTGTACATCGAAGGCGCGGAAGTTGGCGACGTGCTGGAAGTAAAAATTCTCGCCATAAAGCTCGCGATTCCTTATGCCTACAACGCTTTCGGGCCGGGCCGCGGGTATCTGCCCGATGACTATCCTTACGCGAAAATAAAAATCATTCCCCTGGATGCGCAGCGCATGGTGGCGAAATTCGCGCCGGGCATCGAGATTCCGCTGCATCCTTTTTTCGGCAGCATGGGCGACGCGCCGCCCGAAAGCGCGGGCCGCTTCAACAGTTCGCCGCCGTGGATTATGGCGGGCAATCTCGATAACAAGGATCTCGTCGCCGGCACCACGCTTTATATTCCCGTGCACGCACCCGGCGCGCTCTTTGAAGTCGGCGACGGCCACGCCGGCCAGGGCGACGGCGAGGTGGACATCACCGCGCTCGAAACTTCGCTCATCGGCACGTTCCAATTCATCGTCCGCAAGGACTTGCACCTGAAGTGGCCGCGCGCCGAAACGCCCACGCACTACATCACCATGGGCCTCAACGACGACCTGAATGCCTGCGCCACGCTCGCCGTCCGCGAGATGATCGATTTCCTGGTCAGCGAAAAGCATCTCTCCCGGGACGACGCCTACATGCTCTCCAGCGTCGCCGCCGACCTCCACATCACCGAGCTAGTTGACGGCAACAAGGGTGTTCACATGATGATTCCCAAGTCCATCTTCGTCCCCGCTGCGAAGTAAACTGCAATGGGCTGGTCACTTTCATGGGCGGCGCTTAAGGGCGGTAATCTTCAAACAGCGTGCGCGGCTCTGGGTCTGCGCGCGACGGGAAAACGCGAAGAAACTGCCGAATCCAGGCCGACGTGGATTACGTTTACGACGCGCCTGCCGAGCTTGCCAAGGAGCTTACGGGCTTCCGGCATGATCAGGACACACCTGGATGGATCGGTGAAGTGTTTGAGATTCTTGAGCGCGAGAGCGTGCTCGGAAAACTTTTCGGCCGCTTCCGACGGAGGAGCGCAAGTGCCGCGTAAGCTCGCTGGTCTTTTGGTCGGGGTTTTGTCGCTCTCTTTTTCTCTCTTCTCCCTGAACTCTGAATCTTCCGGACCGCAAGAGGAAGCGTCTCAAACAAGGCGGGCGAGACCCTATACCAGCAGCGGTGCGCCGCTGGTCATGAGGGAGGAGTACCTCGGGCGCCCAACCGGGAGGCCCTAAAGCAAATGTCCGCGGAAAACGTTCGCTTTGCCCTGCTCGGCGGGAGCATGATCTTGCAAGGCTCGGGACTCACTCCGGCGCAAATTGATGCCGTCAACAGCTATTTTGTTAGGCACGTGGGCAAGGGCGGGAGCGGGGCAGGATGGACGGATCCTTGGGGACGTGGACAACATAGCGACGCGCAACACCCGGAATGGCGTGAAGGCTTACGGAGGGCCACTCGACGGTCTGGGAGCGGTCATCGCTCGAGGAATATTGTATGTCAACTCCGGGTATTGTTTCGTGGGGAGTGCTCTGGGAAACGTCTTGCTGGCATTTTCCGTTGGGGGAAAATAAGGGTTAAGAAATATTATGCGCACACTGATAAAAGCAAAAATGCCGATCGCGCTGGCTTTGGCCATGTCCTGGGGGCCAAGTGCTGTCGCACAAACGATCAGCCCGGACTGGTGCAAAGCTCTCCCTCGCCCGGAATACAAATCCCTAGAACGCGTTCTCCCGAGCGACCCTTGGTTTGAAGTCTACAAAGTCTCGCCCGGCGTTTTCGCTCTTTACGAGCCGCACCAGGCCGAAGAAGTCATCTCCTATCTCATCGTCGGCAGCAAGCAAGCCCTGCTGTTCGACACCGGCATGGGCATCGCCAACATCCAGAAGGTCGTCACCCAGCTGACCAGCCGCCCGGTCGTGGTGCTGAATTCCCACACACACAACGACCACGTTGGCGGCAATGCGCTGTTCACTTTTGTCTACGGCATGGACACGGACTTCACCCGCCAAAATGCAAAGGGTTCACGCGACGACGCTCAAGAAGAACTCGCCCCCGGCATGATCTGCGGCAATCTGCCAAAAGGCTTCGACCCGAAGACCTACGCCACCAAGCCGTGGCACGTATCCCTGTTCGTCCACAACGGCTTCAAAATCAATCTCGGCGGCCGCACCCTTGAAATCATTTCTACGCCCGGCCACACCCCTGACGCCATCTGTCTGATCGACCGCGCCAACGGCCTGCTGTTCACCGGCGACACCTACTATCCCGCTCCCATCTGGCTGTATCGCCCGGAAACAAATCTCGATGCTTACGTAGCGTCCGTGAAATGGCTCGCCGATCTTGCGCCACAAGTAAAGCTCGTCCTCGGCGCGCACAACATCCCCGTCGCCGAGCCATCCGTGCTGCCCAGTCTGGTCACGGCGATAGTAGCCGTCCGCGCCGGAACCGTCGAGGCCAAGCCTCTAGAAGGTGGCAAAGCCCTGTACACGACCGACGGCATAACCTTTCTTCTCCGCGCCGAACCCGCCGGAGTAAAATGACGGCGTTGGATATTTGCCATGGGCGCAAACCTCTTACGAATCTCGTCCGTAGCCCTCGTCGGAGTATTGTTGTGTTTTCCCGCCGCTGCCCAATCGAAGAAAAAATCCAAGCCGCCCAAGCCGGCGCAGAGCAACGTCCAGAACTACTACGGCGGCGTGTTCCTGATGGGCGACGGCGGCATCCCCGATGGCCCATGCTTTCGCATCAACGGCCGCGTCACCTCCGGAGGATTTTTCAATGACCTGAAGTCCTACGACACCATGGATGGAACTGTTTTTCGTCTCGGAACCAACGAAATCGCGCTATTCCCGGACAAGCTCCTGCTCTCGATGACCATCCGCGATCAGCCATGTTCCACTGGACTGCAGCCCGTTGGCACTGGCGCTTATCTTACGCAGGAAGCCATGAGCTCGATGAAGCTTTCGTTGTACTGGAAACACGGCGTGGATCTGCGATCGGCGGGAAAAATAACCTTGGTGCATTTCTCCGTCGATCCCATACAGCCATATGCCACGAGTCTCGCGGCAGAATTGCCCAAGCGGTATTTGTGGTCCTATGAACTCAACCTTGCCGCCGGGGATGTTCCTCTGACCGACAGCCTCGTGCTGATTTTTCGCACCGCCGATGGGCATATCGCGGCACGCGTTGCCGCGCGTTTGTAACTGTTGTGTTGTAGTTCCTGTTGCGAAATTGTTTGAAGGAAGACGCGCTAATCAGCGCAGCTATTTCGCGTTTAGAAATTCTTCGGCGGCGTGAACAAACGCGTCCGGCTCTTCGTAGAAAGGAATGTGGCCGCTGCGTTCAAAGACCACGAAGTGCGAACCGGGAATGGCCTCGTGAATTTTGTATGCGACGAGCGGCGCGACGTTGATGTCGTAGCGCCCGGTCATGACCATGACGGGAAATTTATATTTGGAAAGCTCGGGATTCAGATCGAAGCGAGGAAGATCGCTGATCACCGCCTGAAAAACTTGTTTGCGGTACGCGCCGGCGCCCATTTGAGAAACGAACGCATCGCGTTTCTCCGCCGAGTAAAAGAGCATGGTGAGATAGTCGTGAATCGAAGCGTCGGAAGCGGCTTGGTCGCCCATTTCGTCGGCGAAGGTGTAGCCAGTGCGACGTTCCGTGATTTCCGGAAAGATCTGGCTGAAGAGAAAGAGCGTATCGCTCCACTTCGGCGCGGCGGAGTCCACGATCATTAGGTGAGAGATGTGCCCGGGATAGCGTGCCGAATAGGCCATCGACAAGTACCCGCCCCAGGAGTGGCCGAGCATGTCCCACTTCTCAAATCCGAGATGCGCGCGCAACGCTTCCAGGTCGGCGATTTGGTCGGCGAGATTGCAGGATTGTCCGGGCTTCAGCGGCGAAGATCGGCCGTCTCCGCGCTGGTCGTAGAAAATGATGCGGCGGTTTTTGCCAAGCGCGTCCCAAGCTGTGGAGATGTGCAGATAAGTATGATCAAAGCCCGGACCACCGTTCACGACGATGAGCGGAGTACCCGAGCCGCCACCGGTCATTTCGTAATAGATTTTTCCGCCGGGCGCGTCGAAGGTTTGGCCGTTTTCTTCGTGCGCCGGGCTGGCGGACACGCCAAGAGCGGCCGCAAGAAACAAACTCGCGAGAGCGGGAACTCGCTTCAGATAGGACACTATTTTTTCACCCCATGGAGCTGACTTTTTCCGGCTCGATCTTGTAAAGGACGCGCACTTCGCCGGGTTTCCGGAACGGATAGACAGGCTTGCCCAGATACTTTTGCGAAAGCTTGTTAATGTGGTCGTCGGCACCATTCTGGGTAATCTCCACAACGCGGCCGCGAATTTCGAGGTAGCGATACGGATTCGCAGGATCCTGCAACGAAATCGAAACGCGCGGGTCGCGCCGGACGTTTTTGTCTTTCACGCGCCCGAGCGCGGAATTGAATCGCACGTACTTGCCGTCGTAATCCACCCAGATGGGTGTGACTTGCGGACTGCCGTCCTTCATGATCGTGCCGAGATTGCCGAACGCCGGCTTTTCCAATAGGTCCGCGTAGCTTTCCGGGATATTTTCTGCCATGGCCGCCTCCTGATGATTCCGTTCCTTACTACCGAGCATCGAAACTCTACCACGCGCGAAGCGCCCGCGCAGCTTTCGAGCACGCCAGCTCATGGCCGGGTGTCGCCGGCCGGCTCAAACAAATTTCATTTCCGAAGCGCGGCCCAGCGACAACAGCGGCGCTCCGGTCAGCTTCTGCAGTTCCTCATGGCTCCAGCCGGGAGCCATCTCGCGCAGCATGAGCCCTTCCGGCTTGACGTCGATGACCGCGAGATCGGTGACGATGGTATCGACGCACGCAAGCCCCGTCAGCGGATAGGTGCACTGGCGCACGATTTTTGGCGCGCCTTCCCTGGTGGTGTGTTCCATGCAAACAATCAGCTTTTTCGCGCCCGCGGCGATGTCCATTGCGCCGCCAATTCCGCCGGGGCCTTTCGCGCCAGGAATTTTCCAGTTCGCCAGGTCGCCCTTTTCGGAGACTTGAAATCCGCCGAGCACGGCCACGTCCAGGTGGCCGCCGCGCGTCATGAGATGCGCATCGGCTTGGTGGAAAAAAGATGCGCCCGGAATCAAGGTCACCGGGACCTTCATCGCATCAACCAAGTCGTAGTCCTCTTCGCCGGGTCTGGCGCGCCGGCCCATGCCGAGAATGCCGTTCTCGCTGTGAAAATAAACTTCGACATCTTTCGGCAAATAATCCGCGATGAGATTGGGGATGCCCCAGCCAAGATTTACATACGCGCCGTTAGGCAATTCCAGTGCGGCACGTTGCGCAATCTGGTCCCGGGTCAGCCGTAGTTTAGCCGGCATAGCGGATTCCCTTGGCTTGCACGATGCGGTGCACAAAGATCGCCGGGGTCACGACATGTTCGGGTCTGATCGAGCCGAGCGGGACAATCTCGTCGACTTCCACGATGGTCGTGGTCGCAGCCATGGCCATAATCGGATTGAAATTCCGCGCCGCAAGACGGTATGTCAGATTGCCCAGCTGGTCTGCGGTTTCCGCCTTGATGAGGGCGTAGTCCGCGTGAATGGGCATCTCCAGGATGCAGCGTTTCCCGTCGATAACGCGTTCTTCTTTGCCGGCCGCGACTTCCGTTCCCACGCCCACGGTGGTGTAAAATGCGCACAGACCAGCAGCCGCAGCGCGCATGCGTTCGCAGAGAATACCCTGTGGCACCAGTTCGAGGGTCACTTTTTTTTCGGCGAGCTGCTGTTGAAAATAGGTCGCGTGCGGACCTGGAAACGATGCAATCACGTGCCGGATCTGTCCGTTCTTGAACATCAATCCCAACTCGCCATCGCGTGTTCCGCAATTGTTGCTGATAGCGGTGATATCTTTCGTGCCCTTTTGAGCCAGTGCCTGGATGAGGTTATTGGGAAAGCCCGCCCCGCCAAAGCCGCCGAACATGATTCGAGCGCCGTCCGGAATATCGGCCACGGCCGAATCCAGGCCCGAATGGATTTTGTGCCGCATGCCACGGCGTATCCTACCAGAGGCGGCGTGACTCTGCAGGTGCCAACGTGCCAGCAGCCCGCCGCAATAAATCCGGGCTAGCCGCGCGTGGCTCGCGTCGTCTATTCTAGGGGCCGGGCCATGAAAAGCGGATTTCTGATTCTGCTGGTGCTCGTGACTGCGGCGCTCGGCGCCGGCTTCGTCGCGTTTTCCTTTCTGCATAATGGCGTGAGCGCCAAGGCCACGCCGACGGCGCTTGAGGTGATCATGGCGCGGAAGGCGAGACACATGGCGCTGCCGAACTCGGCCCGCGGTTTGCGGAACCCCGTGCCCGCTTCGGCGGAAAATTTGCGGGAAGGCCGGCTGCACTTTGCCGACCACTGCGCCATCTGCCACGGAAACGACGGAAGTTGCGACACCATGATGGGCAGCGGACTCTATCCCAAACCGCCGGACCTGCGGCTTACGGAAACGCAGAACCTTTCCGACGGGGAGCTTTTCTGGATCATTGAGAACGGCGTGCGGTTCACCGGTATGCCGGCATTCTCCAACCACCACAGTTCGCCGGAGGACACCTGGAAGCTGGTGCAGTTTATTCGGCACCTGCCGCAGTTGACGGCAGATGAGCGCGTGGAGATGGAAAAGTACAATCCGAAAGGACCCGACGACCGTATGGAGGAGCAGGAGGAGAACGACTTCTTGAATGGGGCAACGCCAGCGCCCCAACCCGAATCCCATCATCAGCACTAGGACGATGAAAATGCGGGTCTACAGGAGGCCAGGCAGAAAATTGCGGCGGCTCCGCTAGTCGAATCTTGTGGAATAATGGAGTTTCCGGCATTCGTTTCGCCCCAGCCAATTGGAGATCATTATGATGAAGCTTCGCACCCTTGCACTTCTTGTTTCCGTCGCGTTCCTTGCCGGCGCTGCTCTGGCGCATGGAGACAAGAAACACGTCGTTGGCACGGTGGAAAAAACCAGCGCTGATTCCGTCACCGTGAAAATCGCCGACGGCACTTCCGTGGAGGTCAAACTGGTTGCCACCACCACGTATATTTCCAGAAACGGGAATGTGGACAAACCCGCGAAGGCTTCTGATCTGCTTGTGGGCGACCGCGTGGTGATCCACGCGACGCCTAAGGGCGATACGCTGGAGGCCGCGGAAGTGAGATTCTCCGCGCCGGGGACCGCCGCGGCCGGCGCGGCATCTAAGCCAAAATCCTGAAGGAGCCGCGCTTTCTCGTTCATTCCTCCACGAGATGGCACGAGTGCGTCTTAAGGACCAGCCATACGCGGCATCGTTCCGCCAGTTCCAGCGATCTGACGGCTCCCGGCGTGAGGTGCACGATGAACTCAACTCCGCAGTCCACTCGGGCCCGGACCAATGTGCCGCACGTTTCCATCCGGACGATGCGGCCTTCGATAACGTTGCGCGCGCTTAGCCCTTGGGGTGGCATCGTTGCCAGCAGAATATCGCCTGCGCGGATGGCCACGCGCACGCGGTCTCCCGCGGCCGCGTAGCCCAGGGGCACTTCGAGTTCCGAAAGGCTGCCGTTAAGGTGTACGCGCATCACGCCATCGGCTTCGCGCAAATCCACGACGGTGGCACTGAGGAGATTTTCAAAGCCGGCTGCTTGCGCCAGCCGTTTGCGCCGCGGGGCTTCCAGAACTTCGATCGGCGTTCCTTCCGACACTACGCGGCCGTGATCCATGGCCATCACGCGCTCGCCGAGTGCGTCCACTTCTTCGCGGGTGTGCGTCACGTACAGAATCGGGATGCGCCGGGCGGCGTTCCACGCGCGGAGATCATCCACGATCGCCGCCTTCAGTTCCGCATCGAGACCCGTCAGAGGCTCATCGAGCAGCAGAACCCGCGGCCGCGTCACTAGCGAGCGTGCCAAGGCGATTCTTTGGCGTTCTCCGCCAGAGATCTCGGGCGGCTTGCGTGCGCGCAATTTGTCCACGCGGAAGGCTTCTAGGATTTCTTCCACGCGCGCGGAGCGCTCCTGGTGCGGCAAACCATCGAGTCCGTAGGCGACGTTTTCTTCCGCGCTCATGTGCGGAAAGAGCGCCAGCGTCTGAAAAACATAGGCGATGCGCCGCGCCTGGGGCGGAGAATTTATGCCGGCATGCGAATCAAACAATACTTCTTCGCCAGCCGCGATACGTCCCTGGTCCGGGCGCGCCAATCCTGCTATGCAGTCCAGTACCGTGGATTTTCCGGCGCCGGAAGGCCCAAAAAGAATGGTGATGCCCGGAGGAACTTCGATGGAAATATCCAGCAGAAAAGGGGGAGAGTCCGGCCGGAGCCGTTCCATTTTCAAGCGCGCCGTCAGCACGGCCCGGTTTATTTCGCCGTCCACGGTGTCCACAGACGGCGGCCTACTCGACGATGGACGGCGTAGACCACCGACAAAACCGCGAACGAAATCGCCAGCAGAACGAGGGCCATGCGATTCGCTTCCGCGTATTCGAGCGATTGCACGTGGTCGTAAATATCGATCGAGACGGTGCGCGTCACGCCTGCCAAATTGCCGCCGACCATGAGCACAACGCCAAATTCCCCCATGGTGTGGGCGAAGCTGAGCACCACAGCGATCACCACGCCGGGAATCGAAAGCGGCAGGATTACACGCCAGAACGTTCGCAGCCGCCCGGCCCCGAGAACCGCGGAAGCATCGAGGAGTGTGCGGTCGACTGATTCGAATGAGGCGATCAGCGGCTGCACCGCGAACGGCAGACTGTAGAGCACAGATGCCAGGACTAGCCCTTCGAAGGTAAACGCCAGGCCGTGCCCGAAAAACATTTGCCACAGTTTCCCAAGCGGCCCGTGCGGGCCCATGGCGATGAGCACGTAAAATCCCAGCACGGTCGGCGGCAGCACCAAGGGCATAGCCACTATGGTTTCCAGCAAAAACTTGCCGCGCCAATTTGAAAACGCGAGCCAATATGCAAGCGGCAGTCCACCCGCCAGGAGAATAACGGAAACGCAAAGTGCGAGCCTAAGGGAAAGTAGCAGGGCATCCATATTCATCTATTCTGCGAACCGGGCGACGGTCGAGCAGCGTTGGCTCCGGGAATTGTGAAACCATAATTCCCCAGCGTCGCGCGGCCACCTTCGCTCTTCAAGAATTCCAAGAAAGCACGTGCACTTGTTTTATTTTTCGAAGTCTTCAATAGAATGGCGGCTTGTTCTATCGACGGATGCATGTCCGCCGGAATCTCCCATCGTTTGCCCGCTTTCATCCCGGGTGAGACGGCCAACGACATAGCCACAATTCCCGCTTGCGCGTTGCCAGACTGCACAAACTGCGCGGCCTGCGAAATGTTTTCACCGTAGACGAGTTTGGCTTTGACTTGGTCATAGATGCCAGCCTTTTCGAGCGCCGCTACGGCCGCTCGTCCATAAGGAGCGTGCTGGGGGTTGGCGATGGCAATTTTTTGCACGCTGGCATCGAGCAACGTCTGCCATCCCTGGCGAGCGACGTCCACCTTGGCATCCGCCGGCGTCCAAATCGCGATGCGCCCGATCGCATACTCATAGACCGTTCCCGGCTCGGCGAGGCCCGCCGCTTCCAGCTTTCTTGGATAGTCAATGTCGGCGGAGAAGAACAGGTCAAAGGGCGCGCCATTTTGCAGCTGTGAGAAAAAATTGCCACTCGAGCCGTAGGTTACGTTCACCTTCGTTCCTGTCTGCTTCTCGAATTGAGCGGCGACATCCTTCATGGCAAATTCCAGATCCGCGGCCGCCGCCACGCGGATCTCTTGAGCCCGTGTAGCTCTGGCCATCGGCAGGACCATTACCAAAGGCACCAAAAGAGCTCGACGCTTCAGCACAGCGGATCTCCGCCAGTCACGCGTCATGGTTCACCGCGGCCCTCACACGCGCAAGATCATCACTTCCGTGGACTTGATCAGCGCGGCCGCGCGCTCTCCCGGTTTCAGCCGCATCTCTTTAGCCGCATCGGCAGTGATAATTGCGGTGATGTGCTGTTCGCCGATGGCCATCGTTACCTGCGCCAGCAGACCGCTGTACTTCAGCGAAATCACGCGCCCGACTAACTGGTTCCGGCCGCTGATTTTCCGGAAATTGCTGCGGCGCATGGAAATATCGCCGCGATCGAATTTCTTTGGAATCATACGGTCGATTTCGCTTTCGGGCACGCGGTGATGTCCGCCTGGCGTTTTTACTGTTTTGATTTTTCCGCGGTAGATCCACTGCTTGAGCGTGGGGTAACTGATTCCCAAGATTCTCGATGCTTCGCGCGGCGGCAATAGGGCGGGTCGGTACATGACGCTCTCCTTACCTACGGCGTGACGTCTGCTGGTGAAACCGCCATTGTAGTATGGTTTTATGCGCTTTTATTCGTTAGTTTTCTCCAGAGGCCCTGGTGAACCGCCCTTTGTCGCTTCGGCCGCTGCCACTGATTTACAACACGGGAGGCCGCGGGCATGGCCTAGAGCAACAAAACAAAGCGCTTAGGAATCCCCCGGGGGGCTGCTCCGTATCTCTCGTCACCACCAAACTGACCGCCGATGACGTCTGTAAGGCTGCCGAACTTTTCTCAAGCGACGTTTTTTCGCCAAATCAGAAGAAGAGTTGAACGATTTCTATCGGCCAGGCAGCACCGTTTTTCAAATGGCCATGGGCTGCAGCGAACCGCGGCGGCTGGGCGCGATGTGCCGTTCCCGCAAATACTCTAGAGCAATGCAGTCCCCCGTTACGCCGTTGCGGAGAATCATTGGCCGGGACTGCAACCTGAGCGATACCGCTCGGTGATCGCCGCGACTAATTCCTAAGGGGCTTGCCGGTCTTTAAGGTGAACGCCATGCGTTCCTGCGTTTTCTTCTCGCCGCAGAGAGAAACGAAGGCTTCGCGCTCGAGATCCAGCAGGTATTGCTCGCTTACGAGTTGCGGCGACGTCAGTGGCCCGCCCGCCAGGATATTCGCGAGCTTGCGTCCCACGTGCGCGTCATAATCGGTGATGTATCCGCCGCGCTGCATCATATGAATGACCAGCTTGGCGCCGGCTAGGAATTGTTCGCCGAGCACTTTGATTTGTGTAGTCTGCGCGCCTTCTTGCCAGTTCGCCGCGGGCGGCTTATAGCCGCCGCGCACCAGCCCTAGGGCGGCTTCTTTCGCGTCGCCCACCAGGCGTTCGCGATTCATGGAGACGCCGTCTTCACGCCGCAAGAATCCCAAGGCGCGGCCCTCTTCGGCGCTCGTTGCCACTTTTGCCGTGGCGATGGTTTCAAATACCGGCTTCATGGCGTGAAACAGATCCAAATCTTCGCCGCCTGCCGCGTGTTCATTCGCGCGGATGAGCATCTCCTTCGTGCCCCCACCGCCCGGGATCAAACCGACGCCCGTCTCAACGAGTCCCATATACGCTTCCGCGGCCGCCTGAATCTTCCGAGCGTGCAAGCCGATTTCGCATCCGCCGCCGAGCGCCATTCCCTGCGGCGCGGCGACCACCGGCTTGGGCGCATACTTCAGCCCCAGATTCACGTTTTGAAACTGCTTCACGGCCATGTGCAGCTCGTCCCACTCTTGCTCCTGCGCCGCGACGAGCATGAGCATTACGTTTGCGCCCACGGAAAAATTCACGGCCTGGTTGGCAATGACCATGGCGTCGAAATCCGAGTCCAACCGCTTTAATCCCTTTTGCAGCATGGACACCAAGTCCGCGCCAATAGCGTTCATCTTGGCGTGAAATTCGCAACACACCACGCCATCTCCCAGGTCGATCAGACTGGCGCCGGAATTACGCTCGACTTCCTTGCCTGCTTCCTTTTGCGACTTCAGAATGATGATACCCGGCGGCGTTTCGAGCGGCTTTGGGGTGCCGCTGCGCACATCGAAGACTGTCGTCTCGCCCTTTTCCGATTCGTAAAATCCTTTCCTGCCGCTGGCCAGCAGTTTTTCGATCGCCGCCGGGAGCGCGCGCCCTTCTTTCTGGACTTGCGCGGCGAACGCTTTCACGCCGATGGCGTCCATCATTTCGAAAGGCCCCATTTCCCATGCGAATCCCCACTCGAGCGCGTGATCCACGTCCACCACGCTGTCGGAAATCTCCGGCAGGCGTCGCGCCGCGTACAGGCACATTTCCGAAAGGCCGCCCCAGATGAACTGCTGGGCCTTGTCGCCTTTCTGCCCCTCGAGCACCGGCCCTACCAGCGCGCGCAGCCGTTCCCGCGTGTCCTCAATCGTTTTTGCCATCTCCAGCGAGGCAAACTTCGCTTTCTGCCGCGGCCGATACTCCATGGTGTTCACGTCCAGAGTAAGAATTTCTTTTTCACCTTGGCCTTTCACTTTTTTGTAAAAACCCTGGCCCGTTTTGTCTCCCAACCATTTCCGGCGTGCCATTTCTTCGACCAGCGCAGGCACTTGGTACATTTCGTGCGACTCATCGTCTGGCGCGTTCTCGTAAATGTTCTTGATCACGTGCACCAGCACGTCCAAACCAACGAGATCGGCCGTGCGAAACGTCGCCGATTTCGGCCAGCCCACCGCGGGTCCGGTCGATGCATCCACTTCTTCGATGGTCATCCCCAACGAAGTCATGAGCCGGATGGCATGCAACATCGAAAATGTCCCGATGCGGTTGGCGATGAAATTCGGCGTGTCCTTCGCAACCACGACGCCCTTGCCGAGCCGGCGGTCGCAGAATTCGCTTAGCGTCTCGATCACTTCGCTGGACGTTCTCGGCCCGGGAATCACTTCCACCAATTTCATGTAGCGTGGTGGATTGAAAAAATGAGTTCCTGCCCAGTGCTGTTGAAACTCTTCGCTCATGGCTTCTGCGATCAGATGCACCGGCAATCCGGAAGTGTTGGTGGTGACCAGCGCGCCGGGCTTGCGGAATTGCGCCACTCGCGACAACAAATTCCTTTTGATCTCGAGGTTTTCAGCAACAACTTCGATAATCCAGTCGGCCTCCGCGCAGCGCGCCAAATCATCCTCAAAATTTCCAATGGACACTTTCTCGGCCAGCGACGGCGTGAAAAAGGCCGCGGGCTTCGATTTTTTCGCCGCTTCCAGCCCCGCACGCACTACTTTGTTGCGCTCTCCGGCGGATGCTCCGGGCTTCGCGTCCGGCGGAACGATGTCCAGCAAGATGCACGGCAGCCCCGCGTTCGCCAAATGCGCGGCGATACGCGAACCCATGGTTCCCGCACCCAGCACTGCGGCCTTCTCGATTCGACGTTTCATGGCAACCCTTTTCCGGAGCCCCTCGGTAGATGGAGACGAGGGGACAGGTTACAAAACCGCCATCCCCTGGTCAAACGAACTATAGCCCCGGCCGAAAGCGCGCGTTAAAGTAAGGTCAGAATGAGCCCTCGCAAAGTAACCGACGCCCTCGGTTGGCTGCAGTCCGCCAAAGAAAGACTGCTCTCCTTGGCCGAGCGCGAAGTGCGCACACCCACGGAGCGCCCTCGCGTGGGCCTGGCGCTCGCGGGCGGATTCGCGCGCGGCATCGCGCACATTGGCGTCCTGCGCATCCTGCGCGAGGCCGGCATACACATTGACGTGGTTGCCGGCACAAGCGTCGGCGCTCTGATAGGTGCTGCTTTTTGCGCTGGCACGCCGCTCGAGGAAATGGAGCGCATCGGCGCGGCCACCAGTTTCACCGATTTTGGCCGCTGGACGCCGTCATGGCTCGGCCTGGCAACCAATCACCGCCTGGAAACATTTCTTTCCCGATTCACTCCGGTGAAAACTTTCGAGGAAATGGCCATTCCCCTGGCGATCGCCACGACCGATATCAACGCTGGCGTCTCGGTGTACTACACGCGCGGCCCCGTGGGTCTGCCGCTGCGCGCCTCGTGTGCCTATCCTGGGCTCTTCGTCCCGATTCAGTATGAGGGCCGCACTTTGGTGGATGGATTTCTGACCTCGCCGGTTCCCGTGGAAGGCGCACTGCTTCTCGGAGCTGACGTGGTGATAGCCGTCTATCTGGAAGCCAGCAACCTCGAACCGCCGCGCACCTTCACCGACGTGCTCAGCCGTTCCTTCAACATTATCCAGAGGCACACCGATCTTAGCTGGCGCCAGCAGAGTGACGTCATCATTGAGCCCGACGTAAAACCCTTCGTTTGGGATGATTTCACCAAAACCCCGGACCTGGTCGCGGCGGGCGCGGCAGCCGCTTTGGCAGCTCTGCCTGAGATTCGCGCGGCCATCAGCGGCGAAAAACGCGACTCCGCGGCCTAGCGCCAACCACCAGCCAGTTTCATTTCCAGTCGAAGCGCGTTGTGCGCACTATCGCTCGGTGACCCGGACGAGGACGGGCTGCCCCTGGCCTTTGCCCCGTTGCGTGAGCCACGCGCCCAGCCCCTCGGCAAAGCGCTCTGGCGTCAGGCGGAAGCTGGCTTCGACTTGTCCATCCGCCACGGGCAGCGTGTCGTCAAAATCCGCGGAATTCGTGAAATTGCGCATGCAGAATTGATCGAGCCAATCGAGAGGGCAGGCGCGGCTCTCGCCGCCGATGACGACATTTACTTTGAATTTCTGTGCGTACACTCCGCCATCATAACATCGCTGCGAGTGCCTTTTTTGAGCGGGACTATGCACCTCGGAACTAGGAAGCGCGCGGGCGCTTCACGCTATGCGCCAGACCCAGCTGTTCCAGCGTCCAGATGAAATACCAGCCGATATCCGTTTGCCACCAGCGCAAACCGAGACGCGCGGACCCTGCATGCGAGTGATGGTTCTGGTGCCAGTTCTCTCCCCAAGCCGCGATTTGGAAAGGCCCAAGCCACCACACGTTCATGCTGGAGTCCTTGCCATCTTCGGCATGCCCCAAGTGCGTGAGGCTGTTGACGAAGCATTGCATGTGCAGAGTGTAGACCAGGCGGATCGCGCCAAGCCAGAAAAAACCCATCCAGCCAAAACCGAGCAGCAGACCGGAAAAAATCGAGAGAATGATGACGGGAGTTTCCAGCCAGCCCCATGTCGTGTACATGCCGCGGGTCAGTTCGGGGGCCCATCGCTTTTTATCTGCGGGTTGCGTTTGATACAGCCAACGCAAGTGCGCCCACCAGAAGCCACCTTGTTTGGGACTCGAGATATCGTCCGGCAAGTCCGTCACCGAATGATGCAGTCGGTGGTAAGCGACCCAGCTGGCGGGATGGCCCGAGCCGTTGAACACCGCCCAAAAAATCAGCACTTGCTCGATGAACTTGTTGGTCTTAAGCGTCTTGTGCGCCAGCATGCGGTGATAGCAAACCGTGGTCCCCAGCCCGCCAAAAGCCACGAACAGGAGCGCCAGCCCAACAACTTTAAGGCTCGGCAACGGGAAAAGAATCAGTCCAAGGACCGCGAGCGAATGAACGAGGACGAGATACGCGAAGACGCCTTCTTTGCCATGCACTGGTTTCCAGAACGGACGTTCCCACGGGCGCGCTTCTTGTGTGGCCACTAGTTCCATGATTTCTCCGGCGATCTGCTGAGTTGAATGCGTGAATGCCTGGTGCACCGATCGTGATTGGCAATTATAACAGTACCATTTTTCTTGGGAGGGACCTGCAATTCTGTACAGAATTAGACACCAAAGAGGAAACTGTTTCCCGGCTGATTCGGCGCTCCCTGCCTAGAATCTGCGCACGCTTGAAACAAGATAATTTCCAGACCGGTGTGGAACAAGGCTTTGGTCTCCTGCGTGGCTCGCCAAGAATCAAATTTGGCGCGCGCTTGGTGCGAAGAAAGGCGCACGGGCGGATCATCCGGGCACAGGAGCGTTTAGAGGGAGTAGAGAATTAGAACTCATCTCTGTAGATCTAGCAGCGCAGCGTTTAGTTGCCCCAGGTCCGAGTCGAGCCGGTAAAATCCGGGGCGCCAGTTTCCCACATTTTCTTCCGCGGCAAATTTCAAAACAGCAAAATCGCCCTCGCCGGCCGGGCCTTCGGACAGGCTAGGAAAGCTATCGCCAAAAAAGGTGACAGGATGCTTTCTGATTACCTGTTCGCATTCATTTAAGGAAAGCACCGCTCGCAACATCCCCTGATTTTTCGCGTGTGGCTGGCAAAAGTAAAGGTTTGGCATACTTGAGTATCATCGACAGAACCGGGGGAAACTTAAATAGTACACAGGTGCCTTTTTTGGAGTAAAAGTACCTAGCTGCCAACCCCTCCCAGGCCGTTCGGCCACTTTCTCCCGTACTTTCGCCCCATTCTGAAGATTATTATTGGCTCCTAATCCGGCCCACTGGCGATAGAATTGCGCAACGGCCATCCGGGGTGAATGCGTGGAAGACGGGCGGCGCCGAACTCCCAGGTTTCCTTTCATCGCGACAGTGGAAGTGATTGAAACGGGCGCGCCTGTGGGCATTGCCGCCCGCGTGACCGAGCTGAGTCTCTACGGCTGCTACGTGGAAATTTCTAATCCCCTTCCAAAAGGAGCGCACGCGGTGCTCAAGGTCTATTCAGAGGGCAGATATTTCGAGTCTCAAGGGACCGTGCTCTATTCTCAGCCGAGCCTGGGCATGGGCGTCGGGTTTCTGAATGTAAATCCGCACTATTTGACGGTACTGAAGTCTTGGCTGATCGAGTCCGCTCAAGCGAAATTCGGGAAAAAGGCCTGAGCTCGGCTGAACCTCGCCTGGGGCGTTCACCACTTATCAGAAGTTACTTGCGTTGCGCCCAAGCCAGCCCATCCGGCCCCATTCCCGTCGCGATTTTCGCCGTAACTTCCAAGGACTTCAAGTCGATCACGGCAACGGCATTCTCTCCGCTCAGCGCCACATAGGCTTTCGCCCCGTCGGGCTGGACCAGAGTGCCCTCGGGTCCTTTGCCCACTTTCAATCTTTTGCGCTCTTTTCGCGTAGAGGCGTCGACGAAGACTACTTCGCCGCCTCCATCATCGGAGATCAACACAAGTTTTCCGTCGGGAGTGAACTTGAGCCGGTTCGAACGCTGGGTCTTCACATCGAGCGATGCCGTCACTCTCTTCGCGGCCACGTCGATGACCGAAACGCTGCCCTGCCCGGAATTCGCCGCCCACACTTCTCTCCCGTCAGGCGAAAGATCCAGCCCTTCCGGTCCCTGGCCGACAGGAATGGCCGTCACGTTCCAGCCGTTTCGCCCACCGCCCGGCTCAATTATGCAAATGGAGTCCGATCCAATGTTCGAAGTGAAAATCGTTTTGAGGTCTTTCGACAGGACCATCATGTGCGTGACGTTCTGCCCCGTGCCGAGCACCCAATCCACTTGATGGCTGGCTGGATCGTAGCGCCCGATCACTTTGTTGGCCTCGGCTGTGAAATACACCTTGCCGTCGGCAAACGCCAGCCCGTGCGGCGCGCGCAAAGCGCCAAGATCGACGGGGGGCATGGCCTTCTGGGACGTCAAGTCAATCACCGAAAGCGTTTTCAGCGTGCCCTTTTCACTCGCATAGTTCGAGATATAAGCGAACTGTCCATCGTCTGACGCAACGACCTCGTGAGGTGCGCCGCCGGAGGGCACGCGGCCCACAACCTTCAAACTAGAAGGATCGACGATGGCCAGCTGCTCATCGCCTTTCTCGAGAACCAGTAACGCTGGCGACGGAGACTGCGCACCTGCCCTGTTTGCCCCGGTCAAAACTGCCGAGACCATGGCGCAACACGCCGTCAACCGCACGAAAAGATTCACAGCCCTTGGAAACATTCTCATTGGTTCGCACTCCCGGGATGCACAGCGGAGGATATCACTTTCGCATTCCGAGGGGGACGATCGAAAGGAACCATCAACGCCATTTCCCCGCGGCCCCGGCTGCTATAAAATCGCAGCGAAACGCGAGCACGCGGAGGCCGCCATGAAATTCGCGAAAATTGTCTTTTGGATGGCGGGCATCTGGGGACTGCTAATCATCACGCCGCTCTATTTCTTTTTTGACCTCATCAGCCAGAAGGATCCGCCGGCCATCACCCATCCGGG
>Ga0210399_10000476_pt1 | contig 32405 bp, 22 predicted proteins | sample IncBWC14MmetaG_FD_150865 | JGI IMG/M metagenome (GOLD analysis project Ga0210399, IMG submission 150865) | Forest soil microbial communities from Barre Woods Harvard Forest LTER site, Petersham, Massachusetts, United States - Inc-BW-C-14-M | ecosystem: Environmental > Terrestrial > Soil >... | reverse complement strand
TCCGAAAGCAAGCACACGCAGGCCGCCAGCAGAATGCTGAAAATCAGCATTCCCAGGATCGCGTTGATGAACCAGGCCCACACGGTCAGCGGCAGCCGGAGCAGAGTCATTCCCGGCGCGCGCAAATCGATCGTGGTAACACTGAAATTAAGCGCGTTGACCAGCGAAGAAGCGCAGAAAACCGCGGCGCTGACAATCCAGAGCGTGATCGCGGCGTGCGAGGGAATCAGAAAGGTAGTCGTCAGTCCCAGTAGCGAAACCACGGTAGTCCAGAACGCCAGCAGGTTTAGCGTCGGGAAAGCCATTTCCCGTGCTCCAATCTGTAGCGGCAGAAAATAATTTCCAAAGCCCGCCTGCGGCGCTGCGGTAAGCACCAGAAAAACCATTAGCGAACCATGCAGGGTAGTAAGCGCCGCAAAGCGGTCCGGCGAATTTCCCAAGCTCGAGAGAAACAGCAAATGCACGCCCGGCCATACCAAATGGATGCGCATGAGCAGCGACATCGCCGTCCCAAGAAAAACGCTAAACAGCGCCACCCAAAGATAGTTAAGCCCAATAGTCTTGTGGTCGGTGCTGAAGGCGTAGCGGGACAGAAGTCCGCCCTCATGCGGTTCCTGGTGATTTGCTCCACTCTCGCCGCTGGCCATGCGTACCTTGGAAGTCCCTTGCCGTCCGAAGCCGAACCAAGCCGCCGGGCGCGAAACAAATAGAATACATCGAGAAGGAAAAGGCAAGGGCTGCGAGGAGCGGTTAGACAATCGATCCGTTCCGGGGAGCTCCGGGGTAGATGCCACGAAGCAAGCGGGTCGCCATGCTTCGTCGCAAAGACGGGCGAGGTGGCCACGCTCCAGATTGCTTCCCGCCAGGAACGCGGGTGAAGACCCACCGCCGTTTGGGCACACCTGGAGCCCTCCTGGGATATACCAGCCCCTCCCGGGAGCTTACTGGGTGGCAGGACTCGATTCGCGGATCACTAGATCGGGTTCCCCGCGGAAGGGCAGTTTGAATTTGTGGGAAATCTCAGGCCAGAGTTCGCGGAGCACGTCGAAACCCATATCTTGCAGGATGCTGTAGCTCACGCGCTGCGCCGCAGAAGAGAACCCGCGTTGGCTGTCCGGGTGATAGGTGTTGCTGAGCACGACGGCGCTTGCGGTGCCGAGCCATTCGGAAAAATTGAACATGCGGGAGCCATTGTCGCGTTGAGCCACGAGCGCGTGCTCCATCGCATGGAGCAAGCGTTTCCCGGCGCTGCCGTGGATCAGGCGGTAGTAGCGCGGGTCCTCTGAAAATATCGAGGGATACGCAAAGTCTTTAAAGAACCTGGAGGAGGCTTGACCGGTGAATTCTGCGCCAAAGCGCTTGCCATACCCCTGAGCGCCCTGTCCATAGCTGCGGTCCGTATTTTCCGCCTGGTCAATCCCCGCGTTGAAACCAGTGGCGAGAAACGTCACCGGGTCAAACGAGTCCTCTAGGAAAAGAGCGAATTTGTCTTTCAGTTTGAGTGTGCACAATATTAAGCCGGGCTTGTAGTGCGGGGGGTGTACCGCTTTGCGCTCCAAAGGCCGGGCCAACGTGCCCACGATCTTCTTCAACGGCCCATCGTAGTCTTCCAGCCGCACCATCGGCGCCGGCTGAACGCACGGCGCTGCCACATTCCTCGTGGTTTCTTGCTGCAAAGGCGCAGCAGGTGGCTGCTGAGGAGAAGACTGCGGTCCTTGAGCACAAGTTACCCCGCCAGCCAGTCCGGCCAACGCGGTGAGGAAGGACATTCCTGCTACCGTGCGAAAGCGAGGTCCGTGCTCCACGGCTGGCTCGAAGCCTAGCATTTTTGCATACAAGAACGCGACAAGCACTTTCTCCCGCTAAGTTGCCAGGGAATGAAAACAACTTCCGGTTTATGTTTCGATGCGCTCAGGGGGTGGCTACTCGGCCTAGGTAAAAGCGGAAGAAGGCGTCGGGGTTAGAGTCGAGGCAGACTTGAGCGTTAGGGGGATGGGGGGCGTTGGGAGGGCCGGGATCGAGGCGAGTAAAGCCCTTCTCGTCGACTTGGAGGTGCATGGGCTGTACGGGGCAGAGGGTGGCGTTGACGAGGAAGGCGATTGTCATGGGATCGAAGAGCGTCGGCGTCTCCTGGCCCCATTGGTGGTAGAGGAGGGTGAGCGCGTCGGTGATGGGGGTGCCTTGGCTGAAGAGGAAGGCGCGCTTGACCTCATCCATTTTCAGTTGAGTGGAGTCGAGCGGCATTACAAAGAGGGGCACTCCGGCGGCGAAGAGTTTTTGTGCCGAGGAGATGTCGTTGAGGATGTTCCACTCGGGCTGCGGAGGCGTGGGCGGGCCGAAGCCGAGGTCACCGTAGCCGCGCTTAATGGAGCCGCCCATCATAATAATGCGCTTGAGTTTGCCGAAGGTGTCGGGGTCCTTGTCGATAGCGGCACCGACATTCATCAGCGGGCCAATGGCGATCAGCGTGATTTGGCCGGGGCTGCGACGGATCTGGTCGAGTAGAAAGGTTACGGCGTCCGGGTGGGAAGCCTTGGCGTAGTGGTTGTTCTCGGCGTAGCGGCGCTGGGTGAAGTTGGATTTAGGCGCCGAAGGAACACCGGCGGCAACGGGAATCTCGGGGCGGCCAGCCTCAGCGAGGAAGCGGTCAAGGAGCTTGGCGCGCGTTTCAGTGTCACCAAAGGTGGTGGTGATGCCGAGGATTTCCAGCTCGGGGCTGCGGAGAGCCAGCGCGACCGCGAAAGCGTCATCGACGTCGTCGCCAATGTCCGTGTCGATGATGACTTTTTCGGGCGGCGCCCCGTGGTGAACGGGAGGCAGTGGAGGGGCTTGGGCCGAGCAAACCCGCAAAGCTACGACAGCTGCGCAAGACACGATGGAGATCAGCAGTGCTCTGAATTTAAGCATGCGCAGACGCTCGAGCTAGGTTTTGCACGGCGCTGAAAAGGACGAGCAGATTTGCTGCTGTAAACTTGGTGCGGTCGAGAGGACTCGAACCTCCACGCCTTGCGGCGCTAGCACCTCAAGCTAGTGCGTCTGCCAGTTCCGCCACGACCGCGATGACATCCATCGTAAGGGTAATGGATGCGAGGTGTCAAATGACCGCTTAAAGAAGAAGGAAAAGAAACATGGCGGCCGCTCTATAAGTGCGGCTACGGTTTTTTCGCCGGCGCGGGCGCCGGAGGCGGAGAAGCCGGCTGCGAATTGGACTGCGGTGCTGCCGGCGTGGTTGCAGGCGTCGTTCCAGGCGCCGTCCCATGCGTGGCCGGAGTTGCTGGAGTTGTAGCAGGCGCGGGCTTTGGCGCGGGCTTCGAGACTCGTTCAAGGATGGAGTTGCCCGTGCCCACGGCTTTGTCGGTACGCAGAACCATGGCCAGGGCGCAGAGCATGAACATCACGGCGCACCACGTGGTGGCCTTGGAAAGAACGTTGGCCGCGCCGCGCGGGCCGAAAGCTGTCTGGCTTCCAGCGCCGCCGAAGGCTCCGGCGAGATCCGCTGCTTTGCCGCTCTGGAGCAGCACAACAATGATCAGCACCAGGCAATTCAAAACGAAAAAGCTTGTGAGCAGCCAACCGGCGAATCGGAAGCCGACTACCGCGATTCCCAAGCCGATCAGCAGCGCGATCACCCACTGCATTGCAGTTTTTGTTTCCATTCCTGCCCTCTATCAAAAAATAAAATTGCCTGTAAAGACCGGCCGACCGGCCAAGCCGGGATAAAATCGCTATGCGAAATTCACCAGCGCGGCGAAGGACTTCGGATCGAGGCTCGCGCCACCCACTAGCGCGCCGTCCAATTCTTCCTGCGCCATCAACCCGTGAATATTGTCAGGCTTCACGCTGCCGCCGTACAAAATCCGAAGCGCGGAAGCGAGGTGGATCGAAAACTTCTCTCCCGCGCATCGCCGCAATATACGATGAGCGTCGGCGGCTATTTCCGGGGTTGCCGTACGGCCCGTGCCGATAGCCCAAACCGGTTCGTATGCAATCAGAATACGGGAGAACTCGGGTGAGGTCAACGCGCCGGGGCCGCCGGTGAATTGCCGGCTTAGAACTTCTTCGGCAAGTCCGGCATCGCGCTGCTCTTGCGTTTCTCCAAGGCAAACAATGGGGGTCAGGCCGCTCTCCAGCGCAATCAACGTTTTTTTGGCGACGTTGTCATCCGTCTCGCGAAAGAGCTGGCGGCGCTCGGAGTGGCCGATGATGACGTAACGGCAGCCGGCTTCGGCGAGCATGTGGGCAGAAACTTCTCCGGTGAAAGCGCCTTCCTTACTCCAGGAGACATTCTGGCCGGCGATGGCGACGGCGGAGCCTTTGGCGGATTCGCATGCAGTCGATATTGCGGTGAATGGCGGGGCTACGACAATGTCGCAGTGTTTGGCGTTAGCAACGAGCGGAAGGAAGGAAGGGAAAAACGCGCGGGTGTCCGCTAGCGTTTTATACATTTTCCAGTTGCCGGCGATTACGCGGCGTCGCATTTTGGCCTCCAAAGAAGAGAAGATAACCCAGAGACGCTCCAGAACGCAGAGGGTTCCGAGAGAGGAGCGGGAATCATTTGTCGGTTAGGGCCTCGACGCCGGGGAGCTTGCGGCCGGCAAGAAATTCGAGAGAGGCGCCGCCTCCGGTGGAAATGTGCGAGATCTGGCTGGAGACACCGGATTGATGAACGGCGGCTACCGAATCACCCCCACCGACGATCGAAGTGGCGCCGGCGCTGGTGGCAGCGGCGACGGCTTTGGCGACTTCGAGCGTGCCTCTGGAGAAAGCGGGCATTTCGAATACGCCCATGGGGCCGTTCCAGACGATGGTTTTGGCGGAGGCAATTTTCTGGCGATAGGTTTCGATTGTTTTGGGACCGATGTCCAGGCCCATCCAATCGTCGGGAGTGGCGGAAACGGAAACGGTTTGCGTGGCGGTGCCTGCTTTGAATTCGGCGCCGACGACGTGATCGACGGGAAGTAGCAGAGCAAATTTCTTTTGCTGCGCTTCGGCGCGGAGCCTCTTGGCAAGTTCCAGCTTGTCATCTTCGACGAGCGACTTGCCGACGGGCTGGCCTTCGGCTTTGAGAAAAGTGTAGGCCATGCCTCCACCGATGAGCATGGCGTCGGAAATTTTCATGAGATTTTCGACAACTTCGATTTTGTCGCTCACTTTGGCGCCCCCCAGAATCGCGACGAAAGGACGCACGGGATTCGTGACCGCTTTGCCGAGATAAGCAAGTTCTTTTTCCATGAGCAGGCCGGCCGCGGATTGCTTGACGAAGCGCGTGATGCCGACTACGGAAGCGTGCGCACGATGCGCGGACCCGAAAGCATCACAGACAAAAAGTCCATCGCAAAGGGTTGCGAGTTGTTTCGAAAAGGCTTGGTCGTTTTTTTCTTCCTCGGGATGAAAGCGAACGTTTTCGAGGAGCAGGATATCGCCGTCGGCGAGTGATTTGCTTTTCGACTCCGGAATGGGCCCGACACAGTCTGAGGAAAATCGAACCTGCCGGCCGATGAGCCCTTCGAGTTTCTTGGCGACCGGCAGAAGCGAGTATTTCGGCTCGGGGCCACCTTTGGGACGGCCGAGATGCGAAGCGAGTATCAGGCGGCCGCCTGCTTGAATGGCAAGGCGGAGCGTGGGAAGTGATTCGCAAATGCGGGTATCGTCCGTGACTACGCCGTCTTTGAGCGGCACGTTGAAGTCCACGCGGATGAAAACGCGCTTTCCGCGGAGAGCTAGATCGGTGATGGTGAGTTTGTTCATGATTTCAGTTCCCAGTTATCAGTGCTCAGTTTTCAGTGAAGAATAAAGACTGACTCCCCTCTGCGTTCTAAGTATTCAGTGGTCAGTTTCCAGTCAGAGAAGAAACACTGTTGAAGCATTGTTCTTCTCTAGAGATGAACTGAATACTGATCACTGAAAACCTTCCTCAGAATTTGGAGGCCAGCAGCTTGATGAGGTCCCGGCAACGGCAGGAGTAGCCCCACTCGTTGTCGTACCAAGCCAGAACTTTAACGCAACGGTCGCCGACCACTTTGGTGTATTCGGAATCGACGATGGAGGAGTTCGAATTGCCTTTGAAATCGCAGGAGACGAGTTCTTCTTCGGTGTAAGCGAGGATGCCCTTCATCGGACCGTTGGCGGCGGATTGGAGCGCGGCGTTGACGGCATCTTTCGTGGCAGGCTTATTGACGAAAACGGTGAGGTCGACGACGCTAACATTCGGTGTGGGCACGCGCATGGCGTATCCGTCGAGCTTGCCCTTTAGTTCGGGGATGACGAGATGGAGTGCTTTGGCGGCGCCGGTTGAACTGGGAATCATGTTGATCGCGGCCGCGCGGGCGCGGCGGAGATCCTTGTGCGGGAGGTCGAGTAGTTTCTGATCGTTCGTGTAGGAGTGGATAGTTGTCATGGTGCCGCTGTTGATGCCAAACGTGTCGTGAAGCACTTTGGCGACCGGGGCGAGACAGTTGGTGGTGCAGGAAGCGTTCGAAATGACGTGGTGTTTCGCGGGATCGTAGGTCTTGTCATTCACGCCGAGGACGAAAGTGGCGTCCGGGCCATCAGCGGGCGCGGAGATAATGACTTTTTTTACTGGGGCACGGAGATGCTTCTTGGCGTCCGGGCCTTTGGTGAAGAGGCCGGTGGATTCGACGACAATGTCCGCGCCGACGGAAGCCCAATCAATTTCAGTGGGATCCTTGGTTTTGAAAACCTTAAAGCTCCTGCCTTCTACGGCGATGGTGTCCTCGGTGTGCGTGACTTTGTGCGGGAGATTGCCGAGGACGGAGTCGTACTTCAAAAGGTGCGCGAGAGTTTTCGCGTCGGTGATGTCGTTGACGGCGACGAATTGAATGTCTTTGTCATCGAGCGCGGTACGCACGATGTTCCGGCCGATGCGGCCGAAGCCGTTGATGCCAACCTTGATGGGCATTACTTCCTCCGATGGAGTGTCAGATATTGCGGCCGCGCAAGGGCGCATAGCGACCGCAGGTGAACAGAAAATGCTATGGGTTGCGAGGAGAAAAGTCAACGCGGGGAGGAATTGGGGAATTGGGGAGGAAAATGTCGAAATTTAGCCGCTATAATGGCGGCCGATTATGGAGTGGACATCTGCAACTATTCTGCGCTGGCTGTTCGGTTCGCAGCATGACGCTTCCGGCCGCCTACTTCCCCGCTGGATTTTTCTGCGTGCTTTAGGCTTGATTTATTACTCGGCGTTTTTCTCGCTGGTCTTTCAAATTCGTGGATTGGTGGGCCCGCACGGGATTCTTCCCGCCGCCGAATACCTTCAGGCGGTGGCCGAGCGTTTTGGCCATGTTGGGTATTGGTATGCGCCGACGGTCTTGTGGTTTTCAAGCGGCGCGCACATGCTCACTGGAATTTGCTGGGTGGGGATGATTGCGTCGCTGCTGTTGGTTTTGAATTTGTGGCCGCGCGTCATGCTGGCGGTTTGTTTCGTGTGTTTCCTATCGTTTGTGAGCGCAGCGCAGGATTTTTCTGCATACCAATCCGATGGAATGTTACTGGAGGCAGGGTTTATTTCGCTGTTTTTTGCCCCGGCAGGATTCCGGCCGGGGTGGGGCGAGCGAAGCAGCCCGTCGCGCGCGAGTTTGTTCTTGCTGGTATGGGAATGCTTCCGCATCTATTTCGAATCGGGCGTTGCGAAAATTATGGGCGGCGACCCGCAATGGAGGAACTTCACCGCGCTGGACGAGTATTACCAGAATGGGCCGCTGCCGACGTGGATCGGCTGGTACATGCAGCATCTGCCGCACTGGTTTCATCCGGCGACGGCATTTGGGACGCTGGCGCTGGAACTCGGGCTCGCCTGGCTGATGTTCTTGCCGCGCCGATTGCGCATTTTGTGTTTTCTCGTCATTACTCCCTGGCAGGTTGGGATCATTCTTTCGGCGAATTACACTTTCCTGAATTACCTTGTGCTGGCGCTGGGGATTTTGCTACTCGATGACCAGTTCCTGCTGGGGTACTTGCCGCGATTCATGAAAAAGAGTTACCTGGCCACGAAAGAGGCCAACCCGCTCGCTGCTCCGGCTTCTGAAAACAATTGGCGAAAGAGATTTCGCGAGCAATTCTCTGCGATGAAACTTGCATTGGCGGCGGTAATGCTCACGTGGATTTTCTATGCCACGCTGGCCGAAATGGTGTGGATGGTGAAACCCCTGCCCCTGCCAACGTCGCCGGTTTCGGCGCTCGAGCCGTTTCGCATCGCGAACCGCTACGGGCTGTTCGCGATGATGACGCGTGGCCGGTATGAAATCGAGTTTCAAGGCTCGGATGATGGGCAAACCTGGTTCGTGTATCCGTTCCGCTTCAAGCCACAGGATCCGAGCAAGGCGCCGGGGATTTACGCGCCGTATCAGCCGCGGTTTGATTGGAATTTATGGTTTGCGTCGCTGAGTTCGTGGCGCCAGGAGCCAATAGTCGTGCGGACGGAGCAGAGTTTGCTTCGCGGCGATTCCGATGTGTTGCTGCTCTTTGCGGGCAACCCGTTTCCGCACACCCCGCCGCACCAAGTGCGCGCCGTGATTTGGCAGTATTGGTTCGCGACGCCAGACGAGAAGCGTTCAGAAGGCACTTGGTGGAGAAGGCAGCAGCTCGGCCTCTACGCTCCGACGCTGGAGCGCGAATCCGATGGAAGAATTGTCGTCTTAGAATGGCCGTCCGCGATGCAGCCGCGAGAGTGAATTCTGAAGGACAGCGCCTATTGCGGGAACTGTTTGATCGAGGTGACGCGTTCGCCCTGGAAGCGTACGAAGACGGTCTTCGAGGGAGGCTGGCCGTAAATCCAGTCTTCGATATCGTTGCCTTCGGAATCGCGCTCGCGCACCTTGTGGTCGGGTTTTCCGATGGCGGCAACGAGTTCTTCGCGGTCCATACCTACGACGGGCTTGCGGTCTTGAATGGCTTTCTTCATTTCCGGTGGCAGCGTGTCGAACCACTGCACGGCGGCGGAGCGCTCCTTGGCAAAATTCAAGAAGGGCGAAAGGAGCTGCTTCAATTCGTCGGGGGTGAGGTCCGGGAGCGACTTGCTGAAATCCAGGAAAATAGTGCTGCCCATGCCGGGTTGCATCCCAGGAGGGCCTTGATCCTGCGTCGAGCTGGTCTGCATGGGGGGATATCCGCCGCCACCTATCCCGACTTGAATATGATCGCGCCAGTGTCTTTGGCCACGGCCGCCGCCGTTCACATCGACGACTATCTGGTGCTCGCGAAACTCCAGCTTGGTGATCTGCACGTTATCGCCGGTATTGACGGCCGGGCCGTGGGTTGCGACCGCGCGATCGAGCTGATCGGCCTGCAGCGCTTTGCCCACACTGAGATGGAAACCTTCTTTGCCAGCAGGCAAAGGCTTGACGGCTTTGGCAAATTCACCGGAGACGTAGCGGATCAGTTGAAGCTTTGAAGAATCCTGGAGCGTGGCGGCCTTTGCAGCCGGTGGGTTCTTCGACGAGGATTGGCTCTGGGACTGTGCGTTGTCCGCGCCAGCGCTTGGGAATAGCAAAATCTCCTCATCGGTTGGAAAGCTGGGGGCGGGGTTGGCAGGGGGACGCAGGCTGTTGATCCGCGGGACGTCCGCGTCGGCGAAGAGCAAGAGCGTTAGCGATAGAATGAGCCAGTTCGACATATGCACGGCAGTCCCCGACGTGGCCGGGGCGCCCTTGCCTTATTCTACGATGCCTCGAAGCCGCTGAATAGGTGCCTCTCTCGGAAGAGGGGAGGCCTCCCGCTTACCGGTACTCGATTGGAGTGGAACTGTACCGCCGGACGGGGATGCGCGTCAATTCTCTAGCGAGAGACGACTTGGACGCCCTGGCGGTCGATGGTCATGGGCAAAACCTCGGCGCCGGAGTCTTGGATGGCGGTTTCCACACGTTTGCGGGCGTCTGGTTCGATCAAAAGGACCACGCAGCCGCCTCCACCAGCTCCGCAGACTTTGCCGGCCAGGGCGCCATTGCGGCGGGCGTTCTCGATGACGCGGTCGATGGTTTTCGTCGAGATGGTGGGCAAGTTTCTCTTGCGGAAGGACCATTCTTCGCGCATAAGGCGGCCGGCTTCGGACCAGTCGGGTTTTTCGAAAGCCACGCGCATTTCCTGGGCAACTTCGGAAATGCGTTCGAGGCTGTTTTGTACGGCGCGCTTGCCGCCGATCTGCGCTTTGAAGACTTCCCAGTTGTTGATGCCGTGCTGGCGGGGCTTGCCGGTGTAACAAACCGTCACGCGGCGTTCGAGTTCGTCGAGATTCACGCGCAGCTCGACACGGTGCTCGCCGCCGGGCGGGAGTTCGATAGCGGCGGCACCGCCGAAGGCTGGAGGATAATGATCCTGGGTTCCCGTGGGAACATTGATGACGATGGCTTCGGCATCGCGACTGATGTGGATCCAATCGACTTTGCTCTTCCCGGCCCCAGTGAAGCGGTCGAGCGTGGCGCAAATAGCGACAGCCATGGCGCTGGAACCGCCGATTCCAGCGCCCGCAGGAGCTTCCGAATCCGTCGTGAGTGTGAAGCCCCCTTGTGGTTGGAAGAATTTAACAATCTCGGCGAGGAGCGGGAGGCGGTAGCGCTTAACCTTCACGAGCGCAGCAAAAGAAGCAAAGCTTTCCTCGCGCTTGATGTCGCGGGAGACGAGTTTGATTCGATGGTTGCCGCTAGGATGTGTTTCGATGAGGCACGAGGCATAGAGCGAGATGGCCGCATTCAGTGTGACTGCTCCCGGATGAAAGAGATAGAGCGGCCAGATGTCGAGCGTGCTCCCGGCGAAGTCCACGCGGGTCGGGGCTTTGGATTCGATGATCATAAGAGTTTGCTAGCTCGATTCGGAGGAATTTTCAGCCGAGCCAGTTTGACGGATTACTACGGCCACCTCAAGCAAGGAGGTGAGGAATGTCCACGGAAAGGCAATGAGGTCTTCCGAGGTGGGCAAGTGAACAACTGCTCTTCGTATAGGTGAACAAATCAGCCGGCGGAGGCGGGTCGATTGCGGTTGATAAGTTGTGGACCGTCTTTTTTCTCTTGCGCGAGGGTGGGGTTCGGCTCGAAGCAGCGGCGGCACCGGGCTTCGTAAGCGCCCATGGCGCCAACCACGATCAGCTCTTCGCTCTCGACCAGGCGCTGGGTATGGACTGCGGGATTGCCGCAGCGCACACAGATGGCGAGCAGCTTAGTGATTTCTTCGGCGATGGCGAGGAGGCGCGGCATGGGTTCGAACGGGCGGCCACGATAGTCGGTGTCCAGGCCGGCGACAATTACGCGTTTGCCGAGATTAGCGAGCTTGGTGCAGACGTCTACAACTTCGTCGCCGAGGAATTGCGCTTCGTCGATGCCGATAACCTCGGTGCGCGGCGACAATTTTTCCAGGATCTCGGAGGCTTTGAACACGTTGTCGGAGGGAATGCCGAGGCCAGAGTGCGAGACGATTTCGTTGGCGGCGTAGCGTTCGTCGATGGCGGGCTTGAAGATCTGCACGCGCTGCCGCGCGATCTCCGCGCGGCGCAGGCGGCGGATCAGCTCTTCGCTCTTGCCGGAAAACATCGGGCCGACGACGACTTCGATCCAGCCCATATTACCTTTGACGATATCCACGGTTGCTCCTAGAGTCAGTGATTGGCCTTTGAATTGTGCGATTCCATGTCTGCGGCGCCTTTACCCCAATATATTTGATGCGCTGGCTGCCGCCGCGCTATACATCTTGGCATTATAGAACGGCGCGAAGGCCGCAACGACGGCAACTCGAAAGGCCTCCTGCCGCGAGATGATATTGTTCGAGAGCACCCCCCAGGCGCCCTGTGCGTCCCGAATGCCTACGGCGCCGGCAAACCGATCGATCGCTGCGGCGAGCTCAACACCATTTTCGAGAACTTCATGGGCCAACGCTTCGGGGATTTCGATGCTTCCGGAGCGACCGTAGTGGCCGCTGGCACCATCTGAGACGTAGGCCCAGCTCTCCAGGAAGACGCGGCGATATCCATTTTGCTGCAATCCGGAATGACGCAGAACCTCGTCCGTTGAGGCGCCCTCGTGCACCACATCGAGGCCGCCTTCAAGGCCGACGAAGTATTGCCAAGCCGAGCCACGCTGACGTGCCATTTCAACCAGTGCTTCCGCGCGCTGGCGAGCGCCGCACATCAATTCATCACGCGACGCGGGCGTGTGGCTGACTCCGCTTTCCACTTCCACGCCGACGACTTCGAATTTCGCGTCGTGACCAAGGGTTGCTGAAAATGACTGGAGCGCCTCGGTGACGGCGCTGAGCTTGGGGCCGCGCTTGCTGCCAACGGCGATGGTGATTTTGTTCATTCGGAAAAATGACGATGGCTTGATTCTAACGGTAGTTGGGCGAATATTTCACGGGGAATTCCGAAAGGCTGAGGAAAACTCGGGCCTTCATCAAGAAAACACCGCTCGTCTCAGTGCAGAGACCCGATAAAGACTCCAAAAGCGGGTACCGTAAAGTGAGTGAGTTGCGTTGACTCGGGGCCCAGCTCCGGCGCCGAGAGCAGGGGTTTCGCAGAACTCTCCCTGACTCCGCTGGCAGAGAGAGCGAACTTGACCGTGCGGACCTCGGAACTCATGTTGAGCACCACGAGAAGCGCATCGCCGTTACCGGGTTTCTTGCGCAAAAAGGACAGGACATACGGATCTTCCTGATTCAATGGCAGATAGCGTCCTTCCCGGAGCGCGGGCTCAGTTCGGCGCAGTGCCAGCAACTTTTTGTAGAAAGACAGGATGGAACTGGGGTCCTGCGATTCGGCCTTAGCATTATAGGAGGCAGCGCTGGGCGGTACGGGCAGCCAAGGGTGCTGCGATGAGCTGAACCCGGCGTTTGTCGAAGTGTCCCACTGCATGGGGGTTCGTTCACCGTCGCGGCCCTTCTCCTCCGGCCAGCCGATCTTTCCGATGGGGTCTTGAACGTCCTCCTTGCGCGCGGGTTCCGTAGTGCGCATGCCGAGCTCTTCGCCGTAGTACATCAGCGGCGTCGCCCGAGTTGTGAGCAGCAGAGTGGCCATTAGTTTGGCGATTTGATCGTTATGGACCCCGTCTCCGTAACGATCCCACTGGCGCGGCTGATCGTGATTGCTGAAAAAATAGTGCGGCTGCCCGCCGGGTGCGTTTTTATCAATTTCGTTCAACAACCGGCGAAAGTCCGGCGCGGACAGCTTATTCACGTCGGCAATCTGGAAATCCATCGGTAACTGAACTTCATCATTTTCGGCGCCGTACATTTTGCTGAGCTCTAGGATGTTGGGCTCGTCGGCCTCGCTGATCAGCACCGGATTCCCGGGATACTCGTCAACTATCTTTCGCATTTCGCGGAGAACTTCATGCACTTCCGGCAGGTTGTCTGTGTATTTGTGCGCGATATTCGGGTCACCATAAGCGTTCTTCCCGGGCAGAATTGGATCGTCGTGCAGATTTGGATCTTCAAACAGCCGGGAGACGGCATCAATTCTAAACCCGGCTACGCCGCGATCAAGCCAAAAGCGCATGGCGTCATACATGGCCTTGCGCACTTGAGGATTTCGCCAGTTCAGGTCGGGCTGTTCGGTATAAAAGTGATGGTAGTAATACTGATTCGTGGTGGGATCAAACTTCCACGCCGAATGGCCAAACCACGATTGCCAATTGTTGGGAGGCTGGCCCATTCCGTTCCCGTCGCGCCAGATGTACCAGTCGCGCTTGGGATTGGTGCGCGAAGAGCGAGACTCCTTGAACCAAGGATGTTGGTCCGACGTGTGATTGGGAACAAAATCCATGATCACCCGTACGTTGCGCTTCTTCGCTTCGCTGACCAGCCGATCGAAATCCGCGAGAGAGCCGTAGAGCGGATCGATGGCCGTGTAGTCCGAGATGTCGTACCCGAAATCCACCAGGGGCGAGGGGTACATCGGGCTGATCCAAATGGCATCGATGCCCAGATCCCGCACATAATCCAGCCGCGAGGTGATGCCGTTGATATCCCCGACGCCGTCGCCGTTCGAATCCTGGAAGCTGCGGGGATAGATTTCATAGATGACGGCGTGCTTCCACCACGGGTCCTGCACCTTCGCCTGACCGTGCGCTGTATTCGAACTTTGCGGCGGAGGCTGCTGCGCCCGGCTGGGGCCTGCTGCGGGGCAAAGGCCAATGGTGAGAATGGCGAAGAAAAACCTAGCGCGGTTGAGCACGGCTGATCCCCCTCTTTCGGTTACTACTCAATGGCCTCGCTCACGGTTTTGCACCTTCATGAATCTGCAATTGTTCCGCCAACTTAAGCTCGCGCTCGGCATTTTCCGTCTGGCCCAGTTCCCGGTACGCTTGACCGAGCAGATGATGCGGCATCGGATTATTGGGATCCATGGAGATGGCGCGCTCGAGGGCGCGGACGGCGAGAGCGGTTTCGCCCTTTTTCTCCAGGACCTTCCCCATCAAGATGTACGGCCCGGTCGACGTGGCATCGAGCCAGATGGATCTTTGCAGCAGCTTTTCCGCTTCCTCGTACTTTTGCAAACGGCTATAGGCGTCCGCCAGCTTGTAATACACCGCGGCCTCACCGGGATTCAGCTCCAGTTCTTTCTGAAGCTGCTCGACCGCTTCCGGAATGCGCGACTTGTAGAGGTAAAGCTCTCCGAGCAACATATGCACGCGCGGAAGTTTCGGATCGAGTTCCACGGCCTTCTTGGCATACTCTTCGGCCACCGGAGCAAAATCCTGCCGCAACAGCATGCGCGCCGCAAATAGGTACGCGGCCGCCGAATCTTCTGGCACGCTGAACATCCTGGCAAAGGCCTTGCGCGCGCTGGGATAGTCTTTCGTCTGCATGTAGCAGACGCCCAAAATGTACGCGGCATCCACATTGGCGCTGGGATACCACGTCTGCACCTTCTCCAGTGGCGCGATCGCCTCCGCCGGCCGCCCGGCCAGGTAATACGAAAGCCCCATCAGCTGCACGGCTTGGTTATCGCCCGGATCTTCTTCCTGTGCCTTCTTGAAACTTGCCAAGGCTTTCAGATAATCGCTCTTCTTGTAATAGACGACTCCCAATTCACGCGAAATCCCTTTCAAATCCGGATGCTTCGCGCTGAGCGCTTCGAGCTGCGCGATCGCCTCGTCGAATTTGCCCAGTTCTGAAAGTCGCCGCACTTCGGCAAACTCTGGATCTTGCGAACCGTCGCGCTCTTGCTTGGCTGCTTTGCCAGACTGCACGGGCCCTCGGCACGAAATCACTCGCGCCGACACCATGCCGCAGACCGCCAGAAAACCAGCCAATAGCCCTGCCGCTAAAATGACAGCCATGCCGCGAACGTAGGTCATTTCAGAATCTCTACTGCAACTACCTCAGTCCCGACCTTCAATCCCCCAATGCTGTTGAAACTTGAGAACAAGAAAACTCTCCTCTATGGTTGAAGATTCTTCGGATTGCCGCTGATTTGTTCGAGATTCTCACGCGCTAACTTGTGATTGGGATCGATCTGCAGGGCGCGCTGAAAATGTACTTTGGCTTCGGAAAGCTTGCCCGTTTCCGCCAGGGCGCCGCCCAGATTGGCCTCCGCGTTGGCGTCGTCCGGATGCAAGCGGACGGCAGCGCGATAGTGCTCAATCGCTTCGAGAAATTTATCCTCAGAGACAAGAGCATTCGCCAAGTTGTAGTGCACGTCAAAATTGTCTGGTTCTGCCCGCAGCGCGGCATGCAGATAGGGCAGGGCTTCGTCGATGCGCCCCGCGGCCAGGAGTGACGCGCCCAGGGCATTATTGGCGGTAGCGTCTTGCGGGCGAAGACGCACTGCAAGTTCGAAGTTCTGGATCGCCTCGGCTTGCGCGCCGCGAGCTTGGAGCATGGCCGCGAGGTTGTAGTGCGCTTCGAAGTCGCCAGGATTTTTTCCTATGTTGTGTCGGGCCATCGCCTCCTGCAGCAACCTACGCGGATCTGAGGTTGAGTCGTGGGGAGCGTGTGCTAAAACTTGAAGCCAAAGGTGAGCCATCTCATCGCGGGAGCGATTTCCGCCGACCACCCGGCGTGGAGGATCGTTGGGGTTGGCGGGATTTTCGCTGGAATTGTCATAGGAATAGCGCATGGAGATGGTGGTCCCCCTCGGCAAAGCCACGCGATCTGCATAGTGGTAGACTGCTTGCCAGTTCAAATTCCATTCCGGAATGTGAATGAGCATTCTTGATGAGCCATCCGGCAGAGTGGCAACAGCTTGTAGGTCCTTTCCGAGATAATGGGCGTGGGGATAAATCGCGAGCAAATCAACATCGACCGGAAGCGTAAATTCGTCGGTGACTAGGAAACGTTTTTCGCCAGGAGGGATATCCAGCTGCCTGTCGTTTTCCAATTGGAGCAGCAAAGGGAAGAGGGTCGCCCGTTTGTCGGTGAAGTACAAGCCTAGATTCGGCTGGATCTTCTCCACCTTGCCGGAAGGCTGCAAGTGTATGTTTAAGACCAGATCTGTGCCTTTGTCCAGTCGCAGAGACATGCCTTCAGCCTCGGGCCTAGGCACGGTGCCCGGTTTCCAAAACAGAAAGTGGCTGTCGGGATCAAACGATTCTGACTCGATTTTGAGCTCCATTCCAGGGAAACCCGCGCGCGGCTCGGCCTCCATGCGCCGCGCGGATTGATTGCGATCCACGAGAATATTCGCGTGGTGAACAACACGTTTGTCTCCCGGCCGGATTTCGATGGCTTTTAGCCAGCGCGTGCGATCCACGGGCGTTCGAAAGATGAAATTCCAATACATGTCCGAGCCGCTGGCGGGAAGAGTGTACGGTTTTTCCGCTTCGATGATTTCATCTGGACGGCCGAGTTGCCAGCCCGGGACAAATTGCGGGGCCGGGGGTAAATCAGCGGGAGCGCCCTCGACCGCCCCCTGCTCCACCCACTTTTGAATGAGGGCGATCTGCTCCTCGGACAGGCGGAGTTCGTCGGCAAATTTCAACTCTTGAGGCTCGGGCAGCCACGGGGGCATGAAGCGCTTCGCGGTTACCGCTGCGACCTGGCGGGCACGCGTCTTTGCGTCTGTGTAGGTAAGTAGCGGAAAAGGGCCAGCCTCGCCAGGATGGTGGCACGAAGCACAATACCGAAAAACTATGGGAGCGATATCGCGATTGAAGGTGACTTGGTGTATGGCAGGCGCCGGGGCCTGCGCTGCGGCACCGGCGTGTGACGCATAGGCCGCCGCGATGGCGCAACCAAATCCTAGCAAGCATGCGACGATGGTTCGGCCTGTAGAGGTCATTCGGCGTCCGCGATGTAACATCCCACCCCGGGCGTATTCGGCGGCGGTGTTTTCCCGCTGAGCGCGGCCTGGATGGCATCATCGAGTTCATGGGTCGTCGCGGCGGGGCGGGCGCGTCCGAAATCCCGGTACAAGTCATCGATTCGCCCGTGATAGAGCAAGCGATGCTTGCCGTCAAAAACGGCTGCTTCCGGGGTGACCTGGACTTGAGCTTGAGTGACAAGTGCGTGCTGCGGATCGCGCAATGCAGGGAGTTTGTAGCCGTACTCCTGTTCATGTTGGCGAATTTTTTCAGCAGTAGTCGTCTTGCTGGGGTACACCAGCCAAAGGGCTACTTTGCCGCCATATTCAGAGCCGATTCGCTGAATCTCCGGCGCATAGCGGTTGGAAATAGGGCAGTCAGTACGCACGAAGATAAGCACAACAGGCTTTCCCGTAGCTTCCAAAAACAGATCTGTTGGAGTGCCATCGAGACGCACTGCCGTTTTTTGCGCAGTGAGCAAGGGCGATATTAAAAGGAGAAGTCCTGCCACCGAAACAGATAGGAAGATAGATGATGTTTGCCGCAAAATGAGTCCACGACGACGCATGTGACGGTATCCTGGGGGACTGGCACCAAAAATATTACTTCGAGGGGCAGCGCCCTGTCGAATGCCCAAGCCTTTTCTTCGCGCGTTCCACACAAGCCACGAGAAAAAACGGGGAGCCTGTCAGGAGGCTCCCCGTCGGGGTGGTAGGGTGTCCTCGTCCTGGTTAGAAAGTGAATCTCAGTCCGAACTGCAACTGACGCATCGCTGCATTGCCGTTGATGTCCGTAATCTGTCCGGCGTTGCCACCGGCGCTGGGTCCGGTGCAATCAATGCACATATTGCCCGGATTTGCCAGCACAACGTGGTTAAATACGTTGAACGCATCGAAATGAAACGCTCCCTTTATTCGCTCGGTGATGAGGAACGACTTGGAGAGTGCCATATCTGACAGAAACGCATGCGGGCCACGGAACGTGTTGCGACCGACGTTGCCGATCGTGCCACATGCGGGCCGCGCAAAGCCGGCCCCAGACGGCCTCGCGACCGTGCAGTAGTCAGTGCCTGGGGGAGCGCTGATGGCCAACGCCGGAATTGGGGTGAAGTAAATTACATCCCCTGTCGTCGGGTCGCGGTGAACGCCCATGCTGAAATTCCCGCTGGCGATATCCGGACGGCAGACGTTGGAGTCCTGGTCCTGACCGCATTCACCGTAACTCGCCGTCAACGCCGAACCACCGCTCCAGTTGCTGGTGTTGCTCAGTTGCCATCCGCCAACTAGTAGGTCTTCAAGGCGGCTCGCGTTGCCCAAGTACTTCTGACCTTTACCAACCGGCAGGTAATACACGATGCTGGCTACAAACGCGTGGTTCCGGTTGGTGCTGTCTGGTCCGTAAGCGTATTTGGGGTTGTCGGCATAACTGCCAAAGTTAAAGTCGTACGACCGCGAATAAGTGTAGTGGGTGAGGAATTGCAGTCCCTGAGAGAACCGCTTTTCCACTTTCACCGTTAAAGCATTGTAATTGGTGCTCGCGTTGTTCCCGTAGTAGTTTCCGACATCCGTCGAGCAGCAAGTAAGCGGCAATAAGGGATTGCTGGGGTTCGGGAAGCTTTCATAAGTGTATTTGTCAAATAGGGGCCGGCGGGAGGCCTGCGAGGTATTCGCCACGAAGTTGCCATTGATGCTCGTCCCTGGAGCAACCGTGAATTGGTTGACGTTGTAACTGGGGCCGTTCTCGTCGAATTCATGTGTACCCTTATTTCCGACATAGGCGACCTCGACGTTTATCGTTGACGTCAACTGGTGCTGCACGGTGGCGTTCCAGGCATCCAAGGCCGGCAGATTTTGGTAGGTCGCACGAATGTGTGTGGTGAGGTTGTTCCCTGGCCCTTCCAGCGGGAATAGTCCGTTAGCAGGGATTGCCGGGAACGTAAAGATCGGCGGCCCTTGCGCCAGCGTAAACGCCGGAATACGGCCCACGACAGCGCTCGCGTTCCCGCTACCTCCAGTGATATCGGAGTTCGTGGCGTCCACATGCTGCTGCACGAGTACAGGAAGGTTCTGCGTCACCGCGTGACCGAAGTTGGAGCCGAATACGCCCATGTCATAACTGCGACCGTATCCCAAGCGGATCACGGTCTTGGGCTTTACTTGGTAGGCGATGCCGACGCGGGGAGCGATAAACTTCCAGTTGTCGTCGATATTCCCGTTCAACGCGTAGCCGCCAAAACCACCCACATGGATGAAGCCATCGTTCAGGTTGGCAAATCCGCCGTTTCCCGGGGCATTTACATACTCCGGTGGATAGAACTCCCAGCGCAAGCCGTAATTGAAGGTCAGTTTAGGAGTCAGGCGGAAGGTGTCTTGCCCATAGAAGAAGTAACGCTTTTGGCGCTCCGCCGCATTCAAGCTGGTGCTCACATAACGGTTGAAGTTGGTGACATCACCCAGCAGGAAGGTGGCCAAGTCCAGACCGCCCGAGCCGGCATTTCCGGTCCCCGCCGCGTTGAAGACGGGCTCGCCGGTGCGGTTGGAGTCGCTGGGCACGCGCAGGTTTTCCGCAAAGCGAATATCCGCGCCAAACTTGAGGGTATGGTTCCCGCGTATCTTGGTCCAGTTGGTAACTCCTTGGAACTGCTGCTCGCTCTCCGTCAGGGGGCAGTTGCAGCGGCCCACATTGAGACCATCACCAAAGTCAGAAAGGGTGCCGTCCATGTGAAAGTCCGGCAGCCCGCCGGTAGCGGGATTACTCGTGTTCATGTTCGGGACGTTGTACAACGTGGTCATGGGCGTTGCGTTCTGGTCAGACTTGGTAGCATGCGGGTTGTATTTGAAATATCCAAAACGGAAATCCGCGATTAGCGTCGGGTTGAACGTCTTCGTTACCCCAGAAGCCAGGCTGTAATTATGAATAATGGACTGGCCATTAAGGCCGGCCGCTGCCGGTGCTCCGCCAAAACCCGGCCCACCCAGCGCACCAAGGACGCCTGCCCCGGAAACAGTGAAACGCGCCAAACTAAACCGTCCAAAGAGCTGCACGGTTGGTGAGATGTTGTAATCTTCCCGCGTGTCAAACGAATTTTGCACGAAAGGTCCGGGCCCTGATTTTATGTAGTTGTTTATAAGATTACCGTTAGTCCGAGTGGCAGGGAAAGCCTTCAAGATCGCGATCGCCTGCGCAGACAACTTGTTGCCGGGGATGAGGAAAGGCGTCGGGCAATTCGTGGGGTTTGGATTCAAAACTTCTCCGGCGGCTCCGCAAAATGCCATGCGTCCCGAGCCATCCAGAGCCGCACTGCTTGAGGGGTCATAGATGTAATTGGAAGGGTCGCCAGCCTTACCGTTTCCGATTCTCGGCTGGTATTGGCTGAGATCACAGAAGAGCCCGGCGTTCCCCAACGCCGCCGCGCAGGTTGTTGCCGCCTGAGTTGTTGGTATCGACACCTGCTGAGTAACTCCGAAGCTGGAACGCGTCCCCTGATAATCTGCGAAAAAGAACAATTTGTTCTTGATGATGGGGCCGCCGACGGTACCGCCGAACTGATTGAATTTTATACTCGGAAGCAACTTACCGGTGCTTGGGTCCGGAGTCGCTTGCGTGAACGGGTCGCGAGCCCTGGTTGCGTCCGAGTACCGGTCCCAAAACGTGCTGCCGTGAATGTCATTTGTGCCGGACTTCGTCTGCACCGTCACCACGCCTGCTACGGCCTTGCCAAATTCGGCATCGTAGTTCTGCGTCGTCATCTTGGCTTCTTGAATGGCGTCCAAGTTCGGATTCACCACGATGATCCCAAGAATCGGATCCTGGTTATCTGTGCCATCCAACTCATACGCAGTCCCGCTGAAATGCTGGCCATTGACCATAATCTGTTGAGAGGCCTGTGGGTTTTCCGTCGCGGCATGCGTCCATGCCAGTTTTTCGGTACCAGGCGTCAGAAGCTCGAACGACGTGAAATTTCGGTTCAGGATCGGGAGTTCTTCCACCGACCTGGTGTTGAATTCGATCGATACGTCAGCGCGGTCCGTCTTGAGTTGTGGCACCTCCGAGGTGACTTCAACAGTCTGGGTGACGGAGCCAACTTGCAGCTGCGCGTCCACATGCGCCGACGCGTCCGCGGAGACCTCCACGCTCGCCACGTCATTAGCCTTGAAGCCCGGGCCTTCGACTTTCACTCTGTAAGTATCCGGGATTAAATGGGTGACCGTGTAATTGCCGCTCTCGTTGGTCGTGGTTTCATATGTCGTCGCTTTGGTAATGGAGGTAACGGTGACCTTAGCGCCTGCCACTGCACCCCCTTGCGGATCCGTTACGGTGCCAAAGATGCTTCCGAACACCGCCTGACCCATCGACATACTTGCACACAGAGCTAACACTAGACAAAAACCAAGTATCAACCCCAGCGTCGCTTGCCTTCTCATTACACCCCTCCTGAACTCTTCCGTTCGTTACAAATCCTTTTTCCACGAAAGCAATCGTGTACCTCAGAGCAGCCGTTTGGCTGCACCAATCCTTATTCTCGACAGGCAACGCTCCGCCGTGCGGCCAAACCTATACGCCAAGCCGCGTTTCAAAATGAATTGGAATAGACGGCAACCCGCCGAACTGAACCGACCGCAGCGTACAGCCCCCAAACTCCTCGAACTTCGTTCTCGCTACGCCGACCCCAACCGCTACCACTCATCTGGGTCTAACAGTACTCAAAATGAGGGGCTCGGGCACCCAAACGAGAGTCAAGCGCATATTTGTGATGCCTTCTATCAGTTTTTTGAGTAACACGTAAGTGTCCGAGGGTCTGATACGGTTACACGAAATAAGCTGTGCCTTCACAAAGAGATGCGCCAGCGTTACTTTAGTGTTACAATCCCCGCTCGGTGGTCCCCGTGACTGAGAAGGCGCTGCAATTAGGCCAAATCGAAAAACTTCTAGCCAGTCATTCCCTGCACGGGTCGGAGTCTCTCTGCAAGTTGCTCCGTTATTTGGCACATCATTCCCTGGAACATCCTGGTACTTCTCCTAAGGAGTACCAAATTGCAACCGAGGTCTTTGGACGCCAGGAAGACTTCGATCCCCATGTCGATTCTATGGTACGGGTGCAGGCGGGGCGTCTGCGTACCAAGTTGGCCGAATACTATGCCTCTGAGGGCGCGGACGACCAGACCATTGTGGAACTCCCCAAAGGCACCTACGCCCTCACTTTTCATCCGCGCAACCACGGTTCGGGGCGAAATCACGTAAGTACTGCTCACGAGACACCAAGCAATCCAGAGGTCAATGGCCGGACCCCTCGCGCCGGGCTTGTCGCCATCGTCGTACTCTCCGTCGTGCTCGCCTCCGTCGTCGCCGTCGCCACGGACCGCTTTCTGAACCGCAGAGTTGCCGAGGCCCGGGTGGCCAGCAACAGCCCTGATCTGCCCGTTGCTTTTCACGTTTTCTGGAAGGGCTTCCTCACCGGTCCGCAGGAGCCATGGGTCATCTTCAGCAATGCCGCGTTCGTTGGCCGGCCGTACGTTGGCATGCGCTATTACAATCGCACCAAGGATTCCGGCGCCGTGATTCTGGATCATTACACCGGAGTCGGCGAAGTGCTGGCGGTTCATGCCCTCGATAGCGTTTTCGGACAACTTCACCAGCAAATTCGCGTCAAGCGCGGCAGCCTGTTTTCCCTGGATGACGCCAAGAACAACGACCTCATCTTCATTGGCTCGCCTTCGGAAAACCTGACGCTCTTGGAGTTGCCGAACACGGAGGAATTCACCTTCAAACAGATTACTTCTGGGCCCCGCACCGGCACCATGGAGATCATCAATTTTCATCCGGGATCGGGCGAACCGAAAGAATTTCTTCCGTCTCTGCCGGACGTGAGCCTGGCCGAAGACTATTCGGTCATAGCGCTAAAGCGAGGATTGAATCCTGCACACTCCGTCCTGATTCTTGCTGGAGCTACCACCATCGGCACGCAAGCCGCTGTCGAATACGTCTGCCAGCAGAATTCTCTGGAAGAGTTGCTCTTGCGTCTCTCCGTTTCGAACTCGGGTGAGCTGAAACCATTCGAAGCGGTGATCCGAGTAAAAGTCGCCAAGGGAGTTCCCGTGGGTTCTGAACTCGTCGCCCTGCGCAAGGGCCCTGCTTAGTTACAAACCTCGGACAATTTTACTTTTTTTCGGATGCCGGCGGCTTCAAGCGAGGATCAAGAGCCACGGCCTGCTGGAATTCCCTTTGGGCCTCTTCGCTTTTACCTTGCTGGCGCAAAGCCATGCCCAACTGGAAGTGCGCAGCAGCAAAGTTGGGAACGGAGTTGATCGCCGCGCGGAATTGCGAAATGGCTCCTTCGATGTCTCCGGCCTGGAGCAGCCGCCGCCCTGAGTTGGTTGAGAACTTGGCGGCCTGCTCGCTGGTTTTCTGTTTGGCAATCTCCGTGCCTATTTTGCTTTCCGCCGCGGCGCCATCGGTGTCTCCCAGTTGTCGCAGCACGGTTGACAGTATCGTATGCGCGCCGGCAAAGCCCGGCTGCATTTGAATGGCCTCCCGCAGGGCATTCGCAGCGTCTTGGAGTTCGCCCTTCTGTTTCAGCACCGTCCCGAGTGTGTAGTAAGCTTCGGCATAATCCGGCTTGGCCCGAATCGCCGCGCGCAGCTCCTCCGCCGCGAGGGCAAAGTCTCCCTGCTGCCACAGCGTCACACCCAGCGTGTAGTGGGCGTCCGCCTGACGGGGATCGAGTTCGCTAGCTTTTCGGAACTCGACAATCGCTTCCGGAAGCTTGTCCTTTAGTTTGAGCGCCAGTCCAAGGTTGTAGTGCAATGTTGCGTCCTGCGGTGAGCGCTTCAACGCTTCGAGAAACTGCGCCATGGCGGAGTCGAAATCTGCTATTTGCAGATAGGCAGCCCCCAAATTCCCAATATATCCGCTATCGTCTGGGCGCAAGCGGATTGCCGTTTGAAACTCGCTGATCGCGCCCTGGCCGTCCCCGCTCTCTAGGAAAGCCAGTCCCAGATTGTTGTGGACGTCTGGATTCTCAGGATGGAATTTTGCCGCCTGGCGAAACGACGCAATGGCCTGTTCCACGTCGCCGGTGCGCTGAAACAGCCAGCCCAAACTGTTCAGGGCATCGGGATAATCCGGCTTCAAATTGACGCAAGCTTGCAGCTCGCGAATCGCAGCGTCTGTCTGATCCTGGTTCCTCAGAATCTGCCCCAGGTAATAATGTCCGTCAGCGCTCGCAGGATTCAGTTCGAGGGCGCTTCGCAGCTGCTCTTCCGCTTCGGCGAAGGCCTTCGCCTGATAACGCAATACGCCGAAGTGCAAATGCGCTTGCGCGAAATTGGGCTGCAACCGCAGAGCTTCGGAGAATTCCGCGGCGGCATCCTGAAGATTGGACTTCTGCACCAACACGGTTCCGAGATCGTCATGCAGTTCCGCGCGTTGCGGTTCCAATTCGATGGCTCGGCGCAGTTCGCTAACGGCGCCATCGTAGTCTCCGGAAAAATCCAGCGCTCGCCCGAGCGTCCGATGCGTTTCGGAATCATCCGGAGCCAGCCGCGTGGCTTCGCTCGCCTCGTGCAAGGCGGCGGGCAGGTCTCCTTTTCGAATGAGCGCATTGCCAAGATTCACGTGCGCTTGCGCGAAGGCAGGTTTCAATTTCACCGCAGTCCGAAAGCGTGCAATCGCCCGATCGATTTCTCCTTGCGTCAGCAAAACCCAACCCAGCGAATTGTGCCCCTCGGGACTTTGCGGCGCGAGGCGCACGACTTTCTCGAACGCGGCGCGAGCAGCAGCTAAATCTCCCTGTTGGAGGGCGGTCATGCCTTGCTGGTAGGTCGCACTCGCGCGTGACGCGGCGTCGGCTTGTGAAGATTTCGCGGCTTGCCCAGCGCAAATCGCCGCATCTACGCTGAAGAGAATCAGCAATGCCGCGCAGAGCTGAAAAAAATGCATCCGGCGTTGAAAGAGATTCAATTTCACGCAAAAGAATCCTGTTGAGTGTCCTCAAAAATACTAACATGTTCCCAGCTGCGCGTTTCTGCTCAAGCTGTCTGGTTGAGTCCCTCGCCAGAATGAACCTTGTCGCTCCAGACCTTGCTATCATTAGAGATTGATGAGGCTCCCTTTCTCTTTTCTCCGGCTTCCCTGCCTCTTTGGGCTTTGCACTTGGCTCTTCATGCAATCAGTTAGTTCTCCGAGTGTTAGCAGCGGCAAGTCCGAGAGCTCAACCGCCAAACCCATCGTGCATTTCAGCGATGTGGCACAGAGAGCCGGGCTCACCGCTCCGGTCATTTTCGGCGGCGAAAAAACAAAAAAATACATCATTGAAACGACGGGAACCGGCGTAGCCATCTTTGACTACGACCATGATGGCTGGCCGGATATTTTCGTCGTGAATGGAACGACGCTGGAAGCTTTGCCAACTGCGAAGGCGCCCACGAGCCACCTCTACCACAACAATCACGACGGCACCTTCACCGATGTCACAGAAAAAGCCGGACTGACTCACAGCGGCTGGGGACAAGGCGTTTGCGTGGGCGATTACGACAACGACGGCTTCGAAGATTTGTATGTCACCTATTATGGAAAAAACGTTCTCTACCACAACAATGGCAATGGCACGTTCACGGACGTGAGCGAAAAAGCGCAGGTCGCGGGCAGCGGAAAAGCCTGGGGCACGGGTTGCGCATTCGTCGACTACGACCGCGACGGAAAGCTCGATTTAATGGTTGCCAACTACGTGGACTTTGATTCCGCTACCGCGCTTGCGCCGGGCGAGCGGCCTTCCTGCATGTGGAAAGGTGTTCCGGTCATGTGCGGCCCGCGCGGCTTACCGTGGGCGAAAAATACTCTGTATCACAATCTAGGCAACGGCGTGTTTGAAGACGTTACGACGAAAGCGCACATCGATCAGACCAACGGACATTACAGCTTCAGTGTTTCGACGCTTGACTATGACGAGGACGGCTGGCCGGATATTTTTGTGGCTTGCGACAGCACCGCGAGCATCCTCTATCACAACAATCATGACGGCACCTTCACCGACGTCGCCGTTGTCGCAGGCGCGGCGTTTAACGATGACGGGCGGGAGCAAGCCGGAATGGGCTCCACGGTTGGTGACTATGACGGCGACGGAAGGCTCGATATTTTCAAGACAAATTTCTCAGACGATACTTCCACGCTTTACCGCAACAATGGCGACGGCACGTTTGATGACAAAACTTTTCCGGCCGGATTTGGGCTCAACACGCAATACCTCGGATGGGGCGCGATGTTTCTGGACGTGGACAATGACGGCTGGCCCGATCTGCTGCTGGTCAACGGGCATGTGTACCCGGAAGTGGACAGCCAGCACCTGGGCAGCAATTTTCAGGAACCAAAAATTCTTTATCACAACAACGGCAACGGAACGTTCACCGATATTTCCGCGAATGCGGGGCCGGGAATTACCGCCGTGAGTTCGGCTCGCGGACTGGCGGTCGCCGATTTGTGGAATGACGGGCGGATGTCTGCGGTGATTAGCAACATGAATGCGCCGCCTACATTGTTGGTGAACGATTTGCGCAACGGCAATCACTGGATTGCGTTCCGCACCATCGGCAGCAAATCCAATCGCGACGGTGTCGGCGCCAAGATTACGGTGAAAGCCGGCAAGCGCACCCTGGTTGACGAAGTTCGCAGCGGCTCCAGCTACATCTCCAATAGCGACATGCGCGTTCACTTCGGCCTCGGGCCCGCCGCCAACATCGAGTGGGTGCAAGTACGCTGGCCCAGCGGCCTCGTCGAACAATTCAGGAACGTGCCTGTCGACGCGATGCATACCCTTAAAGAAGGCTCCGGCACGCCGGTCAATCCTCTGCCTGCTTCTGCCAAACCCTGATTCGAGCAAGTTTCCTTCCGAACTGCACTTCTGTCGTCGTACCCTTCAAGGCGCATGAGCGATCAGAAAGTTGCGGACGGGATGAAAGCGCACTGATCGCGAAGTCAGATCGGAGCGTTGGCGAGCGACGCCAATTCTCCGGGAGATTTGTGCCCGTTGGGCTCAACCATGACTTTAGTTTCCCAGGTGTGCGGCCGTCGTGAGAGAGTCTTCTCTTCCCTGGGCGTGCCAGGCAGCCAGCTTGTTTTGCATTACTTGGGACTCGAGAGTGGAGAAGACGAGTCTGCCCTTGCTGGCGCGGGCTAGGTCGTCAGTTTGCCAGCGGGCACGCATTAAGCCGGTGGGGGCATGGGAGTTGGTGCCCAGGAGGAGGTGGCCGAGCTCATGCGCCATGGCGTGACCGAGGATGGTTGCCAAGCTGATCTGACTGGTCTCGTGGATAAACTGGGCCCGGTTGTAAAAAAGATCGGCGTAACATCCCGTGCCATCGGCGGAGAGGTAGGAGATACCCATGGTGAACTCGTTCAAATTGAGGGAGCGCTTGGCGATGCGGAGCTGAAGATGTCGAGGGAATTCAGCCGCAGCGCATTGCCTTGCGTTTTCTGGGCTTGCTGCCGTGAGGGGACAATTTAACCAGCGGACGGCAATCCCAGACTGTCGAAACACGCCGGACGCTTCCGATTCCGCCTCGAGCAAGATTCCGAACGGAATACCCGCGTCGTTGTGGACGGATATGGTGACCTGCGATTCCTCCGCAGCGGGGATTTTTGACCAAACGATGCAATTAGCGAGGGCCAGAACGAGTACTAACCAAAGCGAGTTCCGCAGCGTCTTCTGTAACACGGAGAATACCTCCAGGTGGAGGCGAGAATCGGGCAGGGGCGCGGGTACCTCAATGCCGGGGGGATGGCGAAGAACTCATCTGCGGGTGACGAGATAACTGTTAGTGCGTCAAATGGATAGCGGGAGCGGTGACGGAGAAACTTTCGGAAACTTCTCATGAACTCGGAACGTTATCTGTACTAGATGCACTGCGGGAGACAAGTTTACAAGTGCCTGGAAACCCGACAAAAGACGTTATCAGCTTCGGACCGTTTGAAACGGACCTTCGCGCAGGGGAGTTACGCCGCGATGGGCGAAAAATCCGGCTTCAGGAGCAGCCCTTCCAAGTTCTGGCTATGCTACTGGAGCGTACGGGTGAAATTGTTACGCGCGAGGAGTTACGCGGCAGGCTATGGCCTGCCGACACGTTTGTGGATTTCGACCATGGGCTGAACGCGGCGGTGAAGCGCCTAAGGGATGCCCTGGGAGACTCCGCCGAAGACCCCCGTTTTGTCGAAACCCTCTCGCGACGGGGTTACCGCTTTATTGCACCCATCCATGTGACAGGAGGGGGAGCGGCACGTAAAACTGTGTTGGCTCGAAGGTCGCGCCGCTACTGGAGGATTGTACCAGCGGCGGCAACCCTCCTGATCGTCGGCATCATGGTCGGATGGCACGCGGGGCACCGGTCCGTGGCTGCCGTTCGCGTGGTAGAACGGCGGTTGACGAGCAATCCGGAGAACGATCCGGTGATCAGCGCGGCGATTTCGCCGGACGGCAAGATGCTCGCGTTTACGGATCGGACGGGAGTGTTTCTGCGCCAGGTGGGCACCGGGGAGACGCATCCGATCGGCGCTCAGGACGGTTCGCACACCTACTGCGTCAGCTGGTTTCCGGACGGCAGCCATGTGCTGGCGACGCGCACGGATTCTCTGTTGGAGCAACCAAGTTTATGGAGCGTGTCGGTGTTTGGCGGCCCGCCGCGCAGGATCATGGATGCTGCCGAGCGCGGAGTCGTTTCGCCCGATGGGTCGCAAATCGTTTTCGTGCGCGGCGACTACAGCCACCAGGAAATCTGGCAAATGCTGGCGAACGGCGAGCAGGCGCACAAGATTCTTGGCGAACCGGGAGACAATGTTGAAGCCCTGGTGTGGGCTCCGGACGGGCGGCGCATCGCTTTTGTGGTATCGCGCTACCAATTGGGATGGGATGATGCGGAAGTCTCGCTGCACATCCACGACCTTGGCAATCATGAGCAGAACCGCGTTCTTTTGAGCCCACGCCTGCGTTCCGCCCTGGCGTGGACCCGCGATGACCGCTTGATTTATTCGCTCGGCGAACTTCCCCCCAGCAGCCAAAACGACACGAATCTGTGGGCGGTGCGCGTTGACTCGAGAGGCGTGAAAACGTGGGGGATGCCCACGCGGCTTACCAACGATTCCGACGCTAAAATACGCGCCAGCATTTCCGCAGATGGCAAGCGGCTGATTTTTCTGCGTGGGGCGGAGTCTCCGGGCGTCTACGTCACGGAGGTTGAAGGCGCGGGCAGCCGCCTGAGCCCGCTGCAGAGGCTCAGCTTGGACGAGCGGAGAAATTATCCCTACACCTGGACACCGGACGGCAAATCCGTGATTTTCACTTCCGATCGCGATGGGGTATTTCATCTTTTCAAGCAAGCGGTGGATCAACCAGCTCCAGACCTCCTGGTGGGCGGGGAGCAATCCGTGATCCTGGCGCGGCTGAACGCAGACAGTTCGGCAATTTTATATGCGCTCAATCCCGATCCGCGCGACGTGGAGCGGCACATCCGCATGATGCGGCTTCCGCTGGCGGGCGGGACGCCGGAGTTGGTGCTGCAAGATCCGGGCATCAATAATTTTCAGTGCGCCCGCGCGCCCGCAACGGTTTGTGTTCTGAGCGAGTTCACAGAGAATCGTCTGGAGTTTCTTACCTTCAATCCGGTGACCGGAGGCAAGAAGCCGCTCATGCGGATTGAAGGCCCGGAATGGTATTTGCTGAACTGGACGCTCTCGCCCGACGGTTCGACTCTGGCGATGGCTAGAAAGTACCGCGTTCCGGGGCCCGCAGTTATCCGGCTCTTTTCCCTGGCGGATGGCAGCGAACGGAGGCTGACGCTAAAGAACTGGTCGGGAATCGCCAGCCTCGATTGGGCGGGGGACGGGGACAGCATCTGGGCAAGCGCGTCTTCCCTGACGGGCGTGCGGACGCTCCTGAATGTGGACTTGCATGGGAAAGTGAAAGCGCTGCTTCAGGAACCCGAAAAACAGCTGGGTTGGGCCATTCCATCTGCGGATGGGCGGCACCTGGCGATCTGGGTGGCCAGCGGCAGTTCCAACGCGTGGCTGCTCGAAGGGTTCTGAAATTAGGGATCCGGCGCAACACCGGACGTTGTTTGACAGAAGCTGGGGCAGCCAGCCGGAACATTCCGGAATATCCAACCAACAAAATTGAAACGCAGTGCTTGCGGAATGGCGTTTGGCAAAGCAAGGGGTAAGATGGTTTGCCTCGAGCCGAGAGACGGAGGGAGCCTCATGTCCAGGAAGAGAATCACTGCAGCAACGATTGTGCTTTGTTTTTGCGCTACTGGAATTCTTGGATGGGCACAACAAAAAACCGTGGACGCGGAGGGGCACCAATGGTGGCAGCATGCGGTGTTTTATGAGCTGTATCCGCGGAGCTTTGCGGACGGCAATAACGACGGCATTGGCGACCTCAATGGCGTCGCTTCCAAGCTCGACTACTTGAGGGACCTCGGGGTCGATGCCATCTGGATAACGCCATGCTTCCCTTCCCCGCAGGTGGATTTCGGTTATGACGTTTCGGATTACGAGGCGATCGACCCAATGTACGGAACGATGAAGGATTTCGATCATCTGGTCAGCGAAGCGAAGAAGCGGAACATTCGCGTGCTGCTGGATTTTGTGGTGAATCACACGTCGGACAAGCACAAATGGTTCGAGGATTCAAAATCATCGAAGACCGCGGAACACCGCGACTGGTACATCTGGCACGACGGCAAGGAGCCTGGTCAACCGCCCAACAACTGGCTTTCGACATTCGGGTTGTCGGCTTGGAAGCTCGATCCTAAGACCAATCAGTATTACTACCACTACTTTTATCCCGAGCAGCCGGACTTGAACTGGCGGAACCCGGCGGTGGAGAAGGCCATGCTGGATGTGACGAGATTCTGGTACAAGCGCGGCGTCGCGGGGTTCCGGCTGGACGCGGTGGACACGCTCTTTGAAGATCCGAAGCTGACGGACAATCCGGTGCTGGCCGGCACGGACAAGTTCGGGCGGCCGAACATGGAAGAGAAATACAACAAGAAGCTGCCGGAAGTGCACGAAGTGATGCGGAAATTGCGAAGCACAGCGGACGAGTATGGGTCGGTACTGATCGGGGAGACGTGGACGACCAACGTGGACGAGCTGAAGGATTATTACGGCGAGAAAAACGACGAGCTGCAATTGCCGATGGACCTGATGATGACGGAATTCAAAGGGCTTTCCGCGGATCAATACCGCAAACACATCGGCGCAGTGGATGCTGCCGGTCATTGGCCGGTGTACGTCATCACCAATCACGACATCGTTCGTTCCTACACGCGGTATGCGGACGGAGTGCATAACGACGACATCGCGAAAATGATGGCGGCGTTCTATCTGACGCTGCGGGGCACGGTGGTGATGTACTACGGCGAAGAGATTGGAATGGAGAACAATGACCCGAAGAGCAAAGACGATGTGCAAGACCCTATCGGCAAGCTGGGCTGGCCGATGGAAAAAGGGCGGGATGGCGAACGCACGCCCATGCAGTGGAACGAGAGCGCCAACGCCGGCTTCAGCAAGGCGAAACCGTGGCTGCCGGTGCCAGCTAGCTACAAGACGCATAATGTGGCCTCGGAACAAAAAGATAGCAATTCAGTTTTGAGTTTTTACCGGCAACTGCTGGCGATGCGGCATAAGGAACCGGCGCTCCTGGAGGGAAATTACATTTCGTTGAACGGAAATGATCCCAACGTGTTGACCTACGTTCGCCGGTATAAGGACGAAGCAATTCTTGTGGTGCTGAATATGTCGGCGCATGACCAGAAAGTGCGATTCGACCTCTCGCCGCTAGGATTTACTAGACCGGCGCTGAACGTCATGCTGACCGACATGCACAAACCACCGACGGGCATGGCGGACGGATTGCCGATGGAGCCTTACACGGTGTTTATTGCCAAGATTTTGAATTTCGGAGCTGGCAAATAAAACCGTCCGCGTTCTAGGATTGGGCGAGGACTCGACTCACGTTAGTGATTCACGCTGGTCACGAGGGTAGAGGGAGCCTCGGCGACTCCCACATATTTGTCTGCAGCGCCATAGTAAAACAAAAAGCTCTCCTTCTTCCTTTGCGCCATTCCCTCAACGAAAACAACGTTTGGCACTTGTCCGACTTTCTCCCATTCTTTT
>Ga0210399_10000475_pt1 | contig 32461 bp, 17 predicted proteins | sample IncBWC14MmetaG_FD_150865 | JGI IMG/M metagenome (GOLD analysis project Ga0210399, IMG submission 150865) | Forest soil microbial communities from Barre Woods Harvard Forest LTER site, Petersham, Massachusetts, United States - Inc-BW-C-14-M | ecosystem: Environmental > Terrestrial > Soil >... | reverse complement strand
CAAAAACCAGCGTCGCTTCGCTCCGAGGACTGATCGGATCATCCCGGAACACTGATCGGCATCACAGCGGAATGCTGATCGACTTCATCGGAATCCCCACCTTGGGCGGGCTAACTCCTTTTGGCCCGATAACCATGGACAATTAAGTCACAAAGGATGACTAGGATTGTATTTGACAATCTCGGTTAAGTGGCGCAGGCTGCTTGCATACCCTCAGTGGCAGAACCGCAATCTGAGTTGACCTGAGTTATCTGAAATTGCCTTCAGACAGCCCTAAACCTTCAATGGAGGCTTGTATGAGAACTATGAATCGTTTGGAACAACCGTTCCGCGGGGCTTCCACCCTGCAGGAACAAATCAATCGCATCTTAGGGGATGGACTAGGACGTACCGGCGAGGAGTCGAACTTGACCCCTTGGGCTCCGGCCGTCGACATCTACGAAACCGAGAATGAACTGGTCGTTAAGGCCGACCTGCCGGACGTGAATCCCCAGGACCTGGACATCCGCGTGGAAAACAACATCCTCACCATTCGCGGCGAACGCAAGTTTGAGGCCAAGGTGCACGACGACAACTATCTGCGTATCGAGCGCGCCTATGGTTCCTTCAGCCGGAGCTTCTCGCTGGCCAACTCCGTAGACTCCGACGCCATCAAGGCCGACTATCACGATGGCGTGCTGACGCTAAGCATCCCGAAGACCGAGGAAGCAAAGCCGAAGCAGATCAAGGTGAATGTCGGAACACCAGCCGTGAGTCAAAGCGCACCACAACAAAGAACACTAGCGGCCGCCCCAGGCGCCCGCTAAAGAGACCTGTACCGAACACGAAGTAGCAAGGGGCTGGCGATATCGCCAGCCCTTTTTTCGTTTTCGTAGCGGCGGCCTTTCCAGGCTGGCGTTCGTGTAGCGACTAACTAATTCACGTCGCCGTCATTTCGCGGAATACACCTCACGTGTTAGACCGAAGAATGAAAAGTCGGGGGTTGCTGAAGTGGACTCTTCACATGGATGGCGAATAGCGTGCTCGCTGATTGGTGTGATTCGTCGGAGTGATAACAAACTCACGGATACTGTGCGGGCGATTCTTCGCAAAGCCGATTCCTCAATGACCACCAGCGATATTTCCCGTGCCGTAGGCTGCGATTTTGGCCCGTATCCAAACATTCTTGGCCAGCTTGAGGCCAATCGGGAAATAGAGCATGTTGCCGGTGGCGTGCAATGGAAGCTGGAACGCTTCGCGGTTGTAACTGGCGAGCCTATCGGATAGACATTGGTGGGGCTGGGGAGATTCGAACTCCCGACAAACGGTTTAGGAAACCGTTGCTCTATCCATCTGAGCTACAGCCCCACTGTCACCTAGTTTATCACGGTGCGCGCAGTCGATTGTCCGGGGCGGGTTCACTCGTGCATTCCCAAACTTTCGCACCCTCAGCGCGGGCTGCCTTGGCCAAATCGCGGCCCACCGTTATTAAAATCGACTTCGAGTTCGGGCCGAGCACGCGAAGCTTTCCGTGAAGCAATGTGATATTGCTCCTGACTAAAGCGCCTGCGCCCGCGTGTCTGCTTTCTCTTGAATGCCGCCAAAGTCCCCGCGATGCAGTAGGATGTTGCATAACGCTGTACCCGGCTATACTCAAAACTGTACCCAAACCAGCCCGAAATACGCCGAAATTGGCTGATTGAACGCCGCTCCAGGCTTGCTAAACCGTTGATTCCACGCAGCGCCGAAGATCGGGTGAGTTTCCTCACTGCTTGTCGGCGGTTCGAATCCGCCCAGCCCCACCAGAAAAAAGTTTACCGTGGTCAGTTTTCAGTGGACAGTTGCACGCCCTGACTTGAGCGGCGCAGTGTGGACGGTGCACACGATTTGCCTGCTCAATCGACTGGCTTGACGTCTTCCATGAGGGAGAAAAAGCCTTCGGCAAGGGTGGGGTGGATGAAGACGGCGCCCTTGAGCAGCGTGTAGGGCTGATTTGCGAGCATGAGGGTGCCGAGAATTTGCACTAGTTCGCCGCCTTCAGACGCAAGCACGGAAGCTCCAAGGATGCGGTCGTTCGAGGCGTCGACGACGAGCTTCATGAGGCCCGCCGTTTCGCCGCGCTCGATGGCGCGTGCAACATAGGTCATCGGGCTTCTTCCAATTTTTAGTTTGAAACCTTTGGCGCGAGCTTCTTTCTCGGTCAGGCCGACGCCGCCGAGCTGCGGATCGGTGAAGACACAGTAGGGGACTAAGCGATTTTCAATCGTAAGGTTTTTGCCTTCCACCAAATTGCCGTAAACAATCTGGAAATCGTGGTAAGAAAGGTGAGTAAAAGCGGGGCCACCCTTGCAATCACCGAGAGCCCAAACGCCAGCAACGTTGGTCTCGAGACGGCCATTCACCTTGATATAGCCATTTATGTCCGATTCGATGCCGGCTTGATCGAGGCCGAGATCGTCGGTATTGGGGTTGCGGCCGGTGGCGATCAAGAGATGCGAGCCGCTGATGCTCGACGGGCCTGCGGGTATTTCGAAAGACAAGGCGATGGCGTTGTTTTTGTTTTCGAGGCGCGTGGTGCGGGCGTTGAGGAGGAACTGGATTCCTTCGGCTTCGAGCGCTTTTTGCAACTCGCGGGTAACTTCTGGATCTTCGCGGGTAACTAGCTGTTTGCCGCTGTGGAGTATGGTGACGCGGCTGCCAAAGCGGCGGAACATTTGTCCAAATTCGAGGCCAATGTAGCCTCCCCCAAGAATCAGAAGGTGTTCGGGGACGCTGGTGAGCTGCATGATGGTTTCGTTGGTGAGATACGGAACGGTGTCCAGGCCGGAGGTGGCAGGAATGCTGGGGCGGCATCCTGTGTCGATAAAAATCTTTTCGCTTTCAAGAAGGTCATTGCCGACCTTCAGTTGATGCGGGCCGACAAAGGTTGCGAGGCCGCGATACAAACGAAGGTTGGGGCGCTTGTCGACTTGTCTTTGCTGGCCGCCGCGAAAACTCAACACCACTTCGTCTTTTTGAGCAACGATTTTGGCGAGATCGACGCTGACATTCGCCGTGTTGACACCCCAGCGCGCGGCGTTTCGAGCGTAGTGCGCGACTTGCGCGCGGTGCACCATGGTTTTGGTAGGAGTACAGCCAACGTTGATGCACGTGCCGCCCAGATTCTTTTTCTCGACCAGCGCTACGGACCAGCCGAGATCTGCCAGGTGATAGGCAAGAGGATTGCCGGCCTGTCCGGAACCGATAATGATGGCGCCGTATTTCATGGGGACCTTCGGAAAGGAAGCTCGCCAAAAACAATACATCAGGCGCGGGGGCAATTCATGGGAGACCAGAGAAATTACGCAGAAAGACATTTTCGCCGGTTACAGAGAGCCATCAAGAAACGGTACGACGGAAGAGCCGCTGGAAGAGAGAAGCGACGTAGGTAATCAGCAAGGCGGCGGCGCTTCCCAGCAAAACTTCTTCGGTGCGGTCAATGGCCACATCGAGGCCCGCGTCGCGCCCGCCGCCGAGGACGCTGGGAGTCATGAGAATGGCGACGGTGATCGGAGCGACGCGCCAGCTGCCCGGGACGCGGATGAAATGGGTGCAGAGGATTACCGAGACGATGATGCCGAGAAGAATGGACCAGTATGAAGGACCCAGCAAGTAAAGAAAGGAAAGACCGATGGCGCAGCCGATGAGCGTGTTCACGATGCGGGAGTTAAAGGCCAGAAACGCAGCACTGAGTTCCGGTTCGGTGACGACGATCACGGAGATGAGCGCCCACAGCGCGTTGGGGTGATGGATGCGCTGGAGAACAAACCACACAATGACGCAACCGATCAAAATGCGCACCGCGTATTGCCAACCGGAAGGCTGGACTGGCGCCCCGGAAAGGCTCTCGGTTTTGGAAGCCATGGGTCACCTGCGCTGCACGCGCGAATTCAATAAGGGATTTGGAGCGAGATCCGCAGCTTGATTCTAGCCTACCCCGGCCAATTCGTTTTTTGGGCCGGGGGACAACCAGAGGATGGCCGCCTGGGCTTCAGGAGGCCGCGGACCTCAGGCACAAAGGGCTCAAACATAGGAACGATAATGCGGCGTCCATTGAGCGGAAGTAATGGCTTCGCGGAGAGACTCGGGCAAAGCCGCCTGCGCCAATCCCTCGCGCTGGGCTTCCTCGGCGGCGGCAATGGCAATCTCGATGGCCGCACCGCGCAGGCCGGTCAGGAGGGGCAGCAAAGGCGCCGAGGGATCCGCTTGCGCCGGAGACTGTTTGGCGAGGGCGTGTGCCGCCGCCAGAAACATCCCGTCGGTAACGCGCTTGGCTCGCGTTGCAGAAATCGCCAGACCCATGGACGGGAAAATGTAGACGTTGTTGCACTGCGCGATGCGCACTTTGCGCCCTTTGTAATTCACATCTGGGAAGGGCGAACCGGAGGCAATCAAGGCGCGGCCCTCGGTCCATGGAAGCAGGTCTTGGGGAACGGCCTCGGACTTGGAGGTGGGATTGGAGAGTGGAAGGATGATGGGACGTTCGCACTTGCGCGCCATTTCGCGGACAATGGGCTCGGAGAAAGCACCGGACAATGTCGAAAGGCCGATGAGGATGGTCGCGTTGATTTGCTGAATGACGTCGCCAAGACCGGTGCGGCCGCCGGGCTGAGTGCGAGGGAAATGGGCAACGCGCTCGGCGGGCTGGGCGTAAATCCGCTGCTCGGCAGATAGGTCAGTACGCTGAGAATGGAGAAGACCGTCCATATTGACCAGCCAGAAGCGAGATCGCGCTTCGGCCTCGGATAGGCCATCCGCAACGAGCGCCGCGCGCAAGAAATCAGCGACACCGATGCCCGCCGACCCGGCCCCGAGCATGACAATGTGTTGATCGCGAAGCTGGCTGCCCGACACGCGGACCGCAGAGAGGATCGCGCCAACGGCAACCGCGGCAGTGCCCTGAATGTCGTCGTTGAAAGTAACGAGTTGATTGCGGTAGCGATCCAGGATGGGCCGTGCGTGCGCTTTAGCAAAGTCTTCCCATTGCAACAAAGTATCCGGCAGCTCCTGCTTGACCGCCTGGACAAACCGATCTACGAAATCGTCGTAAGCGTCGCCGGTGACTCGCTCATGCCGCCATCCCAGGTATTCCGGATCGTTGAGGCGCTCCTGGTTATTGGTTCCGACATCCAGGATTACGGGCAGAGTTTGCTCGGGAGGCACGCCACCGATCAGCGTGTACAAGGAAAGCTTTCCTATGGGAATACCCAGCCCGCCCACGCCTTGATCGCCAATCCCCAGGATTCTCTCCCCGTCGGTGACCACGATAACGCTGGTGTTTTTGTGGGGGCGATTCTGCAAAAGCTTGCGGAGGTTGTCGCGATGGGGATAAGAGAGAATCAATCCGCGCGGACGCCGGTAAATGTGGCTGAATTCCTGGCAGGCTTCCGCGACGACCGGAGTATAAACGATCGGCAGCATCTCCTCGATATGGTCGAGCAGCAGGCGGTAAAAGAGTACCTCGTTGGTGTCCTGGAGTTGGCGGAGATAAATGTGCCGCTCGAGATCGTCGGGCTTTCGAAGATAGGCTTTGTAGGCACGGGCGGATTGCTCTTCGATGGTCTCGACGACCGGCGGTAGCAGACCGTCAAGGCCGAGGGCCTGACGCTCCTGAAAGGTAAAAGCCGTGCCTTTGTTCAATGACGACGTTTCGAGGAGCGCTTGTCCGCGCAAATGAGTAGCGAGCTGGGAGGCTGGTGAAGGTGGGGACGGGGTGGCCATAAGAACCTCCGAGAAGAATTCAGGACGCCTTCAAAGCGCGAAAAAGAAGGAGGGCTCTCCGCCAGAAATCTCACCGGGGCCACAGTTAGGATAGCACATTCGCTTTGGACCGCGGCGCAAGGCGGAAGCAACCTCTCCGTGCCGGGAACCACGAGAGAGCATCGAAGAGAGAATGGCCAACGGATGTCCGTCGCCGAAATCATCGCGGCGCGAATCTAATCTTCCTGAAGTTTAGGAAAGTGGGAGAATGGTCGCGCCATCTCGCTGCACTTGCGTCCTTAGAGGAGGGCCGCGAACCTTTTCGCTGAATATATGGCAGCGTGGTTCGACGAGGAAATTATGGGACAAGAGTTGGACGTGCACCGGCTGCAATTCGCGTTCACGATTACGTTTCACTACATTTTTCCGCAGTTGACGATGGGACTAGCGCTGCTGCTTGTCTATCTGAAGACCAAAGCGCTGCGCACCGGCGAAGAACATTACAATCGCGCTGCGCGGTTCTGGGCGCGGATCTTCGGGATCAATTTCGCGTTGGGGGTCGTTACCGGCATCCCGATGGAATTTCAGTTCGGGACAAACTGGGCGGCGTTTTCAAAGTCCGCCGGAGGAGTGATCGGGCAGACCCTGGCGATGGAAGGCATATTTTCGTTTTTTCTGGAATCGAGCTTCCTGGGTCTGTTCCTGTTCGGGGAGAAAAAACTCGGACGAATCGGACACTGGGTGGCGGCGTTTCTGGTTTTTCTAGGCTCGTGGCTCTCGGGCTATCTGATCGTGGCGACGGACGCGTGGATGCAGCATCCCATGGGTTACCGGATTGGCGCCGATGGCGCCATCGAGCTTTCCAGTTTCTGGGAACTGCTGCTGAACCAGTGGGCGCTCTGGCAGTACGCGCACACCATGCTGGGTGCGGTGCAAACCGGCTGCTTCGTCATGGCCGGAGTGGGCGCTTTTTACTTGCTGACAAAGCGCCATGAAATCTACGGCCGCACTTTTGTGCGTGCCGGAGTGCTGGTAGGAACGGCCGCGGCGATCCTGCAGCTTTTCCCGAGCGGGGACATGCAAGGAAAACTGGTGGCGAACCATCAGCAGCCGACGCTGGCGGCGATGGAAGGGCTTTTTGAATCGCAAGAAGGAGCGTCGCTGGCAATTCTCGGACAGCCGGATGTGGAAAAAAGGAAACTTGACAACCCCCTGGAAATTCCGGAGATGCTGAGTTTCCTGACTTACCGTAAATGGCGCGCGCACGTGAAAGGCTTGTCTGATTTTCCGCAGGCGGAATGGCCGGACCAGATCCCTTTGCTTTACTACAGCTATCACGTGATGGTGGGACTCGGGACCATTTTCATTGCGGTGACGGTCCTGGCTTCGTTGCTGCTGTGGCGCGGAAAACTGTATGACTCTGGTTGGATGCTTTGGATGTTGATGCTCTGCGTGCCGTTTCCCTTCATTGCGAACACTGCCGGATGGATGACAGCCGAGCTAGGGAGGCAACCTTGGCTGATTTATGGATTGATGCGCACGGCCAGCGGAATCTCTCCGCGCGTGGCCGCCGGGAACGTTTGGTTCACGCTGATTGGCTTTATGGGGATGTATACGGTGCTGGGGATTCTCTGGCTGTTCCTGATTTACCGCGAGATCGAACGCGGGCCGGAACCCAGCGGGGATCTGCAAAAAGACGGTGTTGCCGTGCTGGCGGCGGACTGAAGAAGGCGCGATGGGGACTATCTGGTTCTGGCTGGTAGCCATCATGATCACGACATACGTGCTCCTGGATGGCTTCGATCTAGGCGCCGGGGCGATTCATCTCTTTGTGGCAAAAACGGATGAAGAGCGCCGTCAGGTTTTGGCGAGCATTGGCCCGGTGTGGGACGGAAACGAAGTGTGGTTGATCGCAGCGGGCGGAACTTTGTACTTCGCTTTTCCGGCGCTGTACGCCAGCGCATTCAGCGGGTTTTATCTGCCGTTGATGATTGTGCTCTGGCTGCTGATTCTTCGCGGAGTTTCGATCGAGTTTCGCAATCACATCAAGAGCGCCGTCTGGGATCCGCTATGGGATTTTCTGTTCTGCGCGTCGAGCTTGTTGCTAGCAGTTTTTTTCGGCGCGGCGCTCGGAAACGTGGTGCGCGGCGTGCCGCTGGATGCCAGCGGTTATTTCTTTGAGCCGCTGTGGACGAATTTTCGGCTTGGAGAAGAACCCGGAATTCTGGATTGGTACACGATTCTGGTGGGAGTATTGGCGCTACTCGCGCTGATGATGCACGGCGGGCTGTGGGTGCAGATGAAGACCAGCGGCGAAGTCCATGGGCGGGCGGGAAAGCTGGCGGGGCGTGCTTGGTGGGGCGTGGTGGTCCTTACCGCATTGGTGACGGCTTTCACGTTCCGCATTCAGCCGCAAGTGAAAGAAAACTTCACGACCTGGCCGGGGGGCTTCGTTTTTCCGCTGCTCGCCGTGGCGGGGATAGCAGGCGTGCTCTTTGAATTGCGGCATCACCAGGAGCGAAAGGCGTTCTTGGCATCCTGCGCTTATCTGACGGGCATGTTGACGAGCGTCGTTTTCGGCGTTTATCCGATGGTCCTGCCGGCGCGGAATCCGGCTTACTCGCTGACGGTCGGGAGGGCAAAAGCCGCGGACTATGGTTTAAAGATTGGATTGGCCTGGTGGATTCTCGGCATCATTCTGGCAGCGGGATATTTTACTTACATGTACCGCTCTTTCGCCGGCAAAGTGGTGGTCGACAAAGACTCGCACGGCTATGGTGGCTGAGGCCGCTTGCTAGTTCGGCATGGCCCTCGAAACAGGCAAGTTGACGCCAAGCGCGCGGGGGCGTAGCGTAGGAAAAAGATGGCAATGGCGATGCGAATTCGAAGCGCAAACTGGCTGCTACGGGGTGTGAGTCTAGTTACGTTCGCTGCGCTCGTGGTGGCGCCGGTTTGTGCGTCTCTTTGCGCCGGCCAGAATTGCCGCCGAGCGGATGCATCGGCCACAGCAGATGGGAATTGCCACCGGGCGAGCACCGTGCCCCGCAAAGCGCCACGGGCACACGCCCTCCTGGGTTGTAGTTCTTCGGAACTACCCGCGGTAGTCTCGGCTCGCGCTCCTCTTGGAGGTTCTACCGGTGCATCCCGCTTAGGTGCGCCCAGTGGAAAATTCCTCGCGGCTGAACGGGAGAATTCAGCATCGACAGCGCTGTTTTCCGATTTTTGTTTTGGCCCGCCTCACGGCTTCTCTGCTAGATTTGCGCCTGTAGCTCCGAGTGTCCTTCGAATCTGAGTTGTTTCTCCTCGAAAATTAAGGGCCGGCGACCTCGCCACGTGGGGGGAGCTGCCTTTCCAACCAGGTAAATTTCGCCGGCCAGGGATGCCGAAATATTTTCCATTTTTCTTCGGCAAAGAACGCGGCTTGCAGCATCAGGAAATCCAGGAGGCCAAGATGAACGGCACACGAAGAAGATTTTTTCAGGATGCGGCAATGCTCGGAGCAGGATTGTTCGGGCTGCGCGATACGCTGCGCGCTGGCGCGCCAGCTGAAAGACTCCAGTCACCGCGCCAAAATGAGAACGGAAGACACCACTCTCCTTATGGGAGCAAGGGACCTCATTCGCCAGCGGGAAACGCATTGGTGCAGGAACGCGTGCTGCCGATGGCGACGCCGGACTTGGCGGATCTGCCGAGCCAGATGGATGGCGGGGTGAAAGTGTTCCAGCTCGTTGCCGAGCCGGTGAAGAAAAAAATCGCGCCGTTTAAGACCATCGACGCATGGGGCTACAACGGAAGCTGCCCCGGGCCGACGATTCAGGTGCAACAAGGCGATCGGGTGCGCGTGGTGTTCGAGAACCGCCTGCCGGAGTCGACTTCCCTGCATTGGCATGGACTGGAATTGCCCATCGAGCAGGACGGCGTGCCGTACATCAGCCAGAAGCCGGTCGCTCCCGGTGAAACGTACGCTTACGAATTCACGGTGCACCAGGAAGGGACTTTTTTCTATCACGCGCACAGTGCGATGCAGGAAATGATGGGGCTGATCGGATTTTTCGTGGCGCATCCGGAAAACGATTACAAACCGCGTGCCGATCACGACTTTGGCTTGATCCTTCAGGAATGGGCCGTTCTGCCGAGCAACTCGGTCCCGAACACCGCGGCGATGGAATTCAACTGGCTGACCTTCAACGGCGTTTCCGCTCCGATGACCACGCCGTTGCTCGTGCGGCTGGGGAGCCGGGTGCGTCTGCGCATCCTGAATCTGGGAATGGATCATCACCCAGTACACCTGCACGGGCACCAGTTTGTGCTCACGGGCACAGAAGGCGGACGCGCGCCGGAGTCGACGTGGTATCCGATGAACACCGTGCTGGTGGGCGTGGCGCAGGCGCGCGTGGTGGAGTTTGAAGCAAAATATCCCGGCGCGTGGATGATCCATTGCCACCTGCCGCACCACATGATGAACAGCATGATGGATTTGTTGCGCGACCGGCAGATTCAGACGGCGGACCAGACGGAAGAAAAGGCGGTCGGGCAGATGATGTCGCTGGCGAAGAACGTGCCGTTCGAACACGTGCATCCCTCGCCGGTCGCGGCAAACGCGGAGAAAGTGCCGGGCTTTCCGCAGGATGCGTTCATGGAAATGGGAATGGATGAAGTGGTGGAAAAGCCGGAGACGTATGGACTGCCGAAAAATTGGAGCGCGGGAATGATGGGGATGATGACGATGGTGCGGGTTTTGCCGGACCAGGAGTACGAGGCCATCCTTGCGCGAAAGAAAGCGGCCGGCGGGCAAACGGAGCATCACCATGAATCGTAGAAAAATGGAAAAAGATCTGACGCAGAGATCCGAGAGTACCGAGAGGGCCCAGCGAAGAGGAGCAAATATGCGAGGTTCGGTGAAATGTGGAGCGATTCTTCTCGGAAGCTTGCTGGTTTCGGCTCGGGCAACACCGGCCCAAGAAATGCAGATGCCCAAGCAGGAACAGCATCATCAGATGGAGATGGCACCGGTGAGGCCGGAGTATCCGCGGATGGGAAGGGCGCAGGAAAATGCCAAGGGCGCGCTGGTCACACTCGAGCAAGCCGAGAAGATCGCCAACGAAGCGAACCCCACATTGCGGCAAGCGGAGACGGAGATTCGTGCGGCGCAGGCACGCCGGCAGCAATCGGGGCTATATCCCAATCCGACGCTAGCTTATACCGGAGATGAAATCCGTGGAGGGTCGGTCGGCGGCGGGAAGCAGGGCTTTTTTGTGCAGCAGACGGTGGCCACGGGCGGAAAACTTAGGTTGAGCCGCGAGGTGTTCGGAAAAGATGTGAAACTCGCGGAGATTGAAGCAGAAGAACAGAAAATGCGCGTCGAAAGTGCCGTCAGGATGGCGTTTTTGCGCGTGCTGGCCGCGCAGGAATTGCTATATGCGCGGCGCGACATGGCCACGATCGCGCAGGATGCCACGGAGACTCAGCGGCGGCTGATGAACACAGGCCAGGCCGACGAAACCGAAGTACTCGAAGCAGAAGTGGAAACACAAAGGATGCGGATGTCCGCGCGGATGCAGGAGAACACGTTGCGAGAGGAATGGCGCTCCCTTACGGCTGTCATCGGGCGACCGGATTTGCCACTGACGACAGTGGCCGGTGATTTGGAAAAAGGGTGGCCGGAGTTGAATGAAGAAGAAGCCGTGGAAGCGATTGTGAAAGGGAGTCCCGCCGTTCGAATCGCCGAGACTGCGGAAACACGAGCACAAAGTGTTCTGGGCCGTGCCAAACGTGAAGCGATTCCGGACGTCCAGATCCGTGGCGGAATGGAATTCAACAACGAATTGCTCGGCAGCGCGCCTTTCGCGAAAGGCTGGGAAGGAATCGCGGAAGTCGCGGTGCAGATTCCGCTCTTCAATCGAAACCAGGGAAATGTAGCGGCGGCACGGGCGGATATCGAGCGCGCCGGACAGGAAAAGAGGCGCATCGCGCTCACGCTGCGAGAGCGCGCGGCATCGGCTGTCGATCAATACGCGAATGCCCGCTTGATGGCCGTGGAATATCGCGACGAGATGCTCCCCCTAGCGAAAAAAGCTTACGGCTTGATGGTGGAAAGATATGGCCAGATGCTGGTGTCTTATCCGCGCGTCTTGGATGCGCAACGAAAACTTTACGAGTTGCAAGTCGAGTACATCTCCGCGCTCGAGAGCGTCTGGACCGACGGCATCGCCCTAGAAGGATATCTGCTAACCGATGGACTCGAAGGACCGGCACGCCCCGGCGAAGTCGACCGCCCCATCCGCGAAACCAACGTGCCCATGCCGGAGAGGACGATTGCTCCGGGCGAGACCATGAGGAGAAATCCTTGACTCCATGCTTCTCCGCGAAGCAAGGTAGCAGGGCACGGGAGGCACACAAATGCACGTCAAGCCGAGACCCACGATCGCGGTTCTGGTCTTCTTCTCAGCTGCCTTTGCGGCTGCGGCCGCGGTCTCCTTTTCGATTTTCCCGAGCGCTCGTGCCCGAACCGAAGAAACAGCAGAAGAAGGCACTTTTCGTCTGCACAAATTCGAGCAACCCATCGGACAAGAAAATTACGCACTAAAAAAGGACCGCGACGAATGGCAACTCTCCGTTTCCTTCCATTTCAATGACCGCGGCCGGGAGGTGCCACTCAGTGCGTTTGTACGGATGAGCGAAGACCTGACGCCCAGATCGCTGGAAGTCCACGGCGAGATGGCCAGGAACACGCCCATCGACAACAGCGTTTTGGTCGAAAAGAACAGGATTCTTGTCCGCAACAATGAAAAGTGGAGCGTCTTTGACCGGCCGGACCAATTTTTTGGGATTTCCACCTACGCTCCCGTGGCGCTGCAAATGATGCTCGTTCAGAAGTGGCAAGCGGCCGGACGGCCGAAGAAAATGCAGACATTTCCGGCCGGCGTGTTGACGATTGAAGACCGAGGAGCAGACGAGTTCTCTCAGAAGGGCGCAAAGGTGGCCCTAGAGAGATTCAGCATCTCGGACCTCGCCTGGGGACGCGAAACGCTGTGGCTAGATGCCCAGAACCGACTGGTTGCCCTGATCACCGTGGATGGAGAGTACGACCACTTCGAGGGAATCAAGCCTGAATACGAAGAAAATCTGGGAAATTTCGTGCAGCGCGCCGCCGCAGATGAGATGACAGCTCTGGCCGCGATCTCCAAAGACTTTCGCCACGATAACTCACAAGGAACGGTGGCACTGGTGGGAGCCACTTTGATTGATGGCACCGGTAGCCCAGCCCTGAATGATTCCGCGGTGTTGATTCAGGGCGGAAAAATTGTCTCTGCCGGGCCGCGCGACAAAGTGAGATTGCCCCAGGATGCGCAGATCGTGGACCTCACCGGCAAAACGATTGTTCCCGGCTTGTGGGACATGCATGCGCATTTCGAACAAGTGGAATGGGGACCAGTCTATCTTGCCGCGGGCGTTACGACGGTGAGAGACTGCGGCAACGAATTTGAGTTCATCACCGCCGTCCGCGACGCCATCAATTCGGGTCACGGTGTTGGGCCTCGATTGTTGCTTGCAGGCATCGTCGACGGCTCCGGCCCAATCGCTCTGGGCGTAGCCCGCGTCGACACTCCGGAACAAGCCCGCGAGTGGGTGCACCGATACCATGATGCCGGTTTCGACCAGATCAAGATTTACAGCTCCGTGAAGAAGGAGAACCTCGAAGTTGTAGCCGCGGAAGCCCATAAACTCGGAATGACCGTTACCGGCCACATACCCGATGGGATGACCGGCTTTGATGGTGTCAATGCGGGGATGGACCAGATCAATCACATTAGCTATGTGGCCTCGATGATGGACCCCGCGATTGCCGGCCGAGAAAGCGGGGCAGCCCCGCAGCAAAGACTGGTAGCCCTCCGCAACTTCGACCCGGATTCCGAACAGTCCCGGAAAGCACTCCAGTTCCTGAAGGCTCACCACACCGTGATCGACCCGACACTCACGGTTTTTGAGATGTTTATGAGAACGGGTAAGAGACCTTTTGAAAGTCTTGAGCCCGGGGTTGCCAAGGTGGCGCCGGCGCTCGCAACTCAGCTTCGAAACGTCGGCCCGGGCCCTGCGGGAGCGGAGCTGGGAGAAGCGCGGTTTGCCGTCTCCCAGAAAGCAGTGGCAGCGCTGCACCGCGCGGGCATCCCCATTGTAGTCGGCACCGATCAGACGGTGCCGGGCCACAGCGTTCATCGCGAAATGGAACTCTACGTCGAAGCTGGATTCACCCCCATGGAGGCGCTGCAGGCGGCGACGATCGTCCCCGCACGTGCCATGCGGCTGGATAAGGAAGCCGGCACCATCGAACCCGGCAAGCGTGCCGATCTAGTGGTCCTGGGGGCAAATCCACTCGATCACATTTCGAATATCCGCCAAACAGAGCGAGTCATGCAGGCTGGCATTTTCTATGATTGCGCGGCGCTCTGGAAGAGCGTTGACTTTCAGCCGTAGGCTCGCACGAGAGACACTCCCTACCGTATCGAGTGCGAAACACTAGTACCCCAGTAGTGTTGACCGGCAGAAAACCCAATCGGTACTGTCAGGATAGGGCGCCCGGGTGTCGGCGGAGGCATTTCCGCTGATTGAAGAAGTGGAATTTGCCGACAAGAAGGTCTGGAGGTATTGCCAGATGTGTTTCCTTCCTGAGCCGCAACCCGATTCGCTCCCTTGAGGTTTGAATAGCTAGTGCCGCCCACGCTTGGCGACAGATCGATTGACCGATGCCAACTGTAACAAAAGCTGGAAGATACGAAATCATTGGTGAACTGGGCCGCGGCGCGATGGGCGTCGTTTACAAGGCTATGGATCCGGTGATCGGGCGCACCGTCGCGGTCAAGACCATTCGGCTAAGCGAAGAAGGCACGGGACTCTCGCGCCCTGAACTCCTAACACGATTCCAGACCGAAGCGCGCGCCGCCGGTCTGCTGACGCATCCAAACATCGTGGTGGTTTTCGACGCCGGCGAAGAAGACGGCCTCTATTACATCACCATGGAGCTGGTCGAGGGCAAGAGCTTGCAAGCCCTGCTCGATGGCGGCCATGCTTTCCCGCTGCCGCGCACGCTGCGCATCATGGAGCAGACTTGCAGCGCGCTGCAATTCGCGCATGAACGCAACGTCATCCACCGCGACATCAAGCCGGCGAATCTCATGTTGACCGCCGACGATACCGTGAAGGTCACGGACTTCGGCACGGCAAAAATTCTGCAGTTCGGCACCGTACAACAAACCGCGCACGTCATGGGCACGCCAAGTTATATGTCGCCGGAACAAGTGAAGGGGCGCGCCGTCGACGGACGCAGCGACATTTTTTCGCTAGGCGTAATGCTCTATGAAATGGTAACAGGTGAAAAGCCCTTCCCGGGCCAGAACATTACTACGGTGATCTACAAGATCGTGAACGAAGATCCCGTCCCGCCTAGGCAAATCGATCCTTCGATTCATCCTGGGATCAGCGCCGTAATCATGAAGGCGCTGGTTAAAGAGCCGGACCAGAGATACCAAAATTGCCGCGAAATGCTTGAAGATTTGCGCAACTACCGGACAATTGCAGCTGGCGGCGGCAACCCGCAATCAACCATGGTCATAAGCGGAGGCTCGCCTGCGGCAACCATGGTTTCCGGAAATCCAGCGGGCCGCGGTCTCACCAGCGAAGATCAAACTTTCGCCGCAACGGCGCGCTCGCTGAACGCTCGGGCATCGGCTCCCAATCAAACACCCGTTGTGCGGAGAACGGGAGCGCTCGCGCTTGCCCCGGAACCTCCGAAGAAGAAGAGTGTTGTTGGAACGATTCTCGCGGCGTTACTGCTACTCGGCGTAATTGTTTACGGAGCGAACAAGATCAAACCGGTTTTCGAAGCGGCGCGCGAACTTCATGATGAGCAGAAAAAGAGCGCCAGCTCGCCCGCGGAGGTGCCGGTGGCATCGGAACCCACTCCGGCCCTCTCGGCGCCGAATCCCGCTGGGACAGAGACTTCTTCTCAACCGAAAGAACCAGCCGCGGTAGCAAGTGCGGAGCCAAAACCGGTGGAGTCCAAGCGCGCGGAAATTGTTCCGGAAAAAGCGGCGCCTAAAAGGCCTGAAAATACCATTAGCTCGAAAGCAGCGGAATACAAAGGACGGATTGAAGAAGCGATTTCCGAAAAGGGATTGACTGGCCATGTGAGAGTGCAAGCCGCCGGCAACACGCTGACGCTCGCTGGAAAGCTCCGGCCAGCGGAACATGGCGCGCTCTTGAAATTATTGCGGAACGCACCCTCGGACGTTCGGGTGATCGATCACCTTGAATACGATGACGCCCCGGCAGCTGCCACCGGCGGCTCTGACGAGGGTGCTCACCCGGTTCCCCCGCCAGGGCAAGGAGCGATCCATGTCGTTACCGACGTGATCGGCGCCACCGCAGTGCTGCACGGCCCGGCAGGCCGCGTCGTGAACAAATGCCAGACGCCCTGCAGCTTCAATAATTTGAATCCCGCGCGATACAGCCTGGAAGTACAGAAGGACGGTTATCAATCCGTCCAAACAGCTTTGCAGGTAAAAAGTGGCGACGCGCAGGATCAGAAGATCAAGCTCGAATCCCTCGCCAAAGGCATTTACATCAGCAGTCAGCCACCGGGCGCCGACGTGTTCATCAACGGGGCAAAGCAATCGGGTCAGACCCCCGTAACGCTGCCCCTGGCATCTGGCCAGTACAACCTGGTCTTGCGCCTTCAGGGTTATGAACCATACGCCGGAGGGATTCAGGTCAAGGACAACGTCCAGACGCAGCTCAACGTTCCGATGAGCGAAAAGTCCACAAGCCGCGTCGCTTGGGCGCAGGTAAATTCCACTCCAAAAGGCGCGGAAATCATTTTGGATGGGACCTCTACCGGACAGTTCACGCCGGCTCGCGTACAGGTTCCCACGGGAGTGCACACGGTAACCCTGAAGCTGAATGGATTTCAGCCGGCAAAAAGGGCGGTCCAGGCAAGTGAAGGTGGCACCCTCACGCTGGATGTGCCGCTGCTGCAGAAGTAGGCTCCGCACCCAGTGCGGATCGGCCCTATTTGGTCTTTCAGCCGGCTACGGCGAGCGCCTAGAAACTCTACCTAAAACGTAACATTTCGTTACACTCCAAAGCTCCTAGTTCTAGGACCATACATAGAAATCATTCCAGATAAAGGGGTTAGAGGCGTCCGGTTCGGGCCGGAGGCGTGCTTGCTTTATAGGTAGGGACCACCTGCCCTGGCGAGAAATCTCGCAAAAGGAGGGTAGCTCGGTCGTCACCCGAGACGGGTGAACGAATCATCAGGAAGAAAGCGGAGAGTCCTTTGGCCGTTAGAGCAACATTGCCGGTTGCAGAACCAAAGCACGACGCGGCCTCGCAGTCGAACCCCAATCTTACTCCGCGTACTTACTTGCGTCAGCTCGCGACCGCAGTCTCCCGCGTTCCGGCAATTGCAACGGACCACAAAGCCATTGAAGTGCAAAAGGCGCTCCGCAACCTGCATCTCTTGATGCGCTCGGAACGCCTCTACCAGAAGGACCATCCGAGCAGGCTAGACAGCCTGGACAGTGCTTACGACTCCGTCCGCGGCGCTACCGAAATGCTAGGCGGGCTGGAGATCCGTGTGGAACGCGGCGGCTTGGTGGCACCGAGAATCGGCGACGCCCACTTGCCGGACGCGCGGGGAGAAATGCAGGCGCTAGCGGTCGACCTGCAGCGCGCGGGAGTTCATGCCCTGGTCTTCTCGAAAAAATTCCATGTAGGCGAACTGGACACGCTGGCGCGTCTCGTGAAAGCATCGTTGCTAAGATCGGAAGAGTCCGCCAACGGCGAAGCCAATGGCTGGTGGCCGGCGCGACTTCTGGAGAACCGCGTGGAAGGCATTTCGATTAATACGCAAACGGAGCGCCGGGTTGACACGGTGTTGGCAAGTCTGATTGCCGCGCTCGTGGCCTACGGGGGACATTCGCCGCGCCAGACGGCCGATGCGCCCATTCAGGCTCCGGACTTTGACGATCTCGTCGCTTGCCTTCGGCTCCTGGCACAACTGACTCCGCCTCTCGAATCCGCGCGCGGTCTTTCTCCGGAAGAAGCAGCGCGCGCGATCCACGGCGCGATGGAGGAAGCGAGCCGCGACACGGTAACCATGTTGCTCAGCTCCGTTTCCCAATATGGACCCCGCGAAGGCGAACGTCCGCAACCCTATTTGCTGCGCCTCTCCGAACACATCATTTTTGAGTTTCTCAGCGCCGAGTTTTCCAGCGGATCGCTTACCGCCTCGTCCGTAAGGCCGACTTTCTATCGCTTGAGCGATGTCATGGTCGAGGCCGGTGGCTATTCTGGACCGCATTCTTCGCAGCATCTCTCATCGCTGGCAGTCTCCTGGGCGACGGACACGCACCGCGAAGGGCTGATTGATCGATTCTGGCTGGAACTTTCGCCCCGCGAAAAATCCGCCGTATTGCGCGGCCCGGATGTTTGGTGCGTTCCGGTCGCAGCGTTGCGCCATACGCTGGGGCAACTCGCCGATGCCGGCGCCGACGCTCCTCGCCGGGAAGCGCGCAACATCGTGCTGAACTACGCGCGTCGCATCGACCATGCGGACCCTTCCGCAAGACGCTCCGTCGCTGCCGGACTCAATGAACTGTCTTCGATACTCGAATCGCTCTGGCCCAATCAATTGCCGGAAGACCTGAGCCGTGGAGCGATGAAGGCTCTGGACACCGAGAAGTCTCCTGAGACCGCCGCCCTGCTGGCCGCTTTTGTCGAATCCCTCGGGCGCATTGCCGTCAATCGGGCCGACTATTCCGGTTTTGAAACCATTCTGACCGGTCTCGAGCGTGTTCCCCAGGACAAAGAACACGGCCACATGGCGGCGCTGGCGAATCGCTTGGTGGCACAGGATCGCTGGCTCTTGTTGGTGGACGCTGCTCTGGCCAACCGCGCCCTGGAGCCCGTCCTGCCCCGGCTCTTGCAGCGCGATCCCGAGCGGCTGCTTGACCGCCTGACTTTGCTCCTCACCGAACCTCGCGGCGCGGAAATGGTGCCTGCGATGGCTCGCCTTTTGCGGACCATCGGCGTCCCGGTGCTGAACCTTCTCGAAACGCGGCTCTATGAAGCCCGCCGCCAGCGCGTGACTGCGGCGATCAAGCTTCTGGCGGCCGCGGACCCGGAGCGGCTGCTGCGCGGCCTCGCTCGCGCCATGGCTAGCTGGGAGTGGAACCTTCAGGACCTGGCGGTCAGCGAACTTTCGCGGCCCAACAATTCCGCTTCGGCGGTGAGCACTGCTTTTGTCTTTTCCGCTATCCTCGCCGACGCGCATCCCATGGTCGTTCCCATGATGATCGACCAGATCGGCCTGGCCCAAGAAGCCACCGCCGTACCTCAACTTATGGAAATTGCCGCCGGCGAACATGAAGTTTTGCGCGACCAGTTTGTGCGTATTAAAGCCATCGAGGCGCTTGGCCGCCTGCGCGCCTCCGAGGCCGCTGAACTGCTCCGCTCCTTGGCGGAGAGTCGCGAAGGCCTCGCTTATGTGGAACCGGCCGGCCTGCGCGCCGCCGCGGAAGATGCGTTGGCGCTGATCGAGAATCGTCCGTCGTTCAAGCAGGCCGCTGCCGCCTTTGGTGCCCCGGGACAGTCCAGCTCCGGCTACGTGATCCCGCGTCGCTACACTCGAGTCCCCCTGGAATCGCCGCTACGCGCCCAGATCGAGGGCGCGCCAGCGGGCCTTACACGGGTAAAAACCATCAGCCTTGGCGGCGCCTATCTGGAGTCACCTCGTAAGCTAAGTGTGGGCGACTCGATCAAGCTGGAGGTCCGCGCCGGTCTGCGCAGGATCAGTTTCACAGCCGTGGTCCGCAATATCGGCCCCGATGGCAGCGGGGTCGAGTTCGTGCACATGCGCGATGAAGACCGCGAAAAGCTCCGCAAACTCGTTCAGCGTCATCTTCAACTTTAACCGCCTCCGTTTCGCCCGCTTGCGTCATGGCTGTACTTAGTGACCGCTTGCGTATCCCGCATGAGCCATCGGAGTACGCCTAGCGACAAGAAGCGACATTTCCTAGCTCTGGCCCCGTTTCGTACTTTGTCTCTTGCCATTCCTCCGTCAATCCCGGATTCTCGGCTGGTGCTCTAGTGTTCTCGACCCGTGGGGGGGCGTTTCTCGTCGAGTCGAAGGCACCGCAGTATCGCATCCGGAGATAGTTGGTTTTGCGGGACGGTTCCCGAAGTTTTCAGTTGAAAGCAACACTATATTGCAGTAAAAGCCGTGTATTCAATTGTTTCATGTGTTGATTCGAGAAACGGCGTGAGTGCACGCCGCCGCTCGGGGTAGCGGAAGACTAGTTGGTGCCTACAGGAGGACTCATGCAAGGCAGTCAGGGTGTGTGTGTGTCAACTTTGATTCGCAGAAGGCCGCAATTTGAATTTAACTTTGTTAGGTGGCTGACAATTGGAATCACGGCGGGCCTGCTGGTGATAGGGTGGGCCACGCCGGCCTTGGCACAGGTCAACACCGCGACCCAGTCCGGAACGGTATCCGATCCTTCCGGCTTGCCGGTTAAGAGCGCGAAGGTCACCGTGAGCAACACCGGCACCGGCGCCCAGCGGAACGCCGTCACGGATGATGGCGGGCACTACAATCTCGTCGGACTTCCGCCAGGCCATTACAAGTTGGCCGTCGATGGCGGCGCTAGCTTTTCGGTCTATGAGAATCCTGCCGTTGTTCTAACGGTCGGCGAAAATGCAACCTTCGATATCCGCCTGGACCTCAAAGGCGTGGTGCAAACGGTGACGGTGACGACGGAAACCGCGCCCATCGAAACGACCAAAACCGAAGTGTCGCAAACCGTCGAGCAGCGCCGCATCGAGAATCTTCCCATCAACGGGCGCAGCTATATCAATTTCACGCTTACTAATTCGCAGACTACCCGCGACGTTTCTCCCACTATCGGTCCTGCGCCCAATAGCGGCCTGAGCATAGGCGGCGCACGCGCTCGCGGAACCATGGTCAGTGTCGACGGCGCGGATGCCGTCGACAACTCCATCAACGCCATCCGCTCGACACTCTCGCAAGAAGGGATCCAGGAGTTTCAGCTCATTCTGAGCAACTACAACGCCGAGTACGGCCGCGCCAGCGGTGGCGTTATTAACATCGTGAGCAAGAGCGGCACCAACGATTTTCACGGAGACGTTTTCGGTTACTTCCGCAACAAGGCCTTTCAGGCCCGCAACCCTTTTTCTGGCCAAGTCGACCCGGTCACCGGGGCTCTCAATCCGGTCAAACAGGCCTATACTCGCACGCAGAGCGGCCTCACTTTCGGCGGTCCTCTCAAGAAAGACAAGACTTTTGCTTTTTTTTCTTACGAATACACGCAGCGCGAGGAGTCCGGTTTCTCCAGTATCGGCGTCAACAACTTCGGCATGGTGCCTGTAACGCTTCCTCCAGCCGCCGGCGGTCTCACCGTGCAATTGACTCCCAGCCAAGCGAGCGCCGTCAATTCCCTGTTCACGGCGGCGGCGGCAACCGGCAACCCAAATCTGGCCAAGCTCGCGGCGAGCTATGCGGTTTTCATGGGCTCCGCCTCAAGCGTCGCCTTGAACGGAATTGATTTTGGTGCGGTCGCCAACGGGTTCTACCAATCGCACGGCATTCCTCCGACAGCCGCGCCGGGTGCACAATTTCCGATTCCGGTAGCCTGCCCACCCGGCCAACCTGTCAACAACGGGGCAACTTGTTCGATGTTCGGGGTCTATGTGGCCCCGCTGCCTGCGTCCTTTGCGGTTCTCAATGGCAGCAACGTTCGCGGCAACTACCCGGTCATGGAGAAGACCAGTTTATGGTCCGCCCGCATCGACCAGGTCTGGAGCAATCGCAACCATTCGTTCCTTCGCTTGGGCGTTTCCCCGTCTCTTGTGACCGGCCTTCCTTCCACCTCGCAGAATCAGGTCTTTGGTCAGAATTCCGGCACGCGCGCCGGACTGAGCCAATCGCGCGACCTCAGCTTTACCTTTCAGCATGACACCACCGTCAGCGCCACGGCTTTCAACGAATTCCGCATGCAGGTCGCTCGCCGTGGCCTGCACTTCGGTTTTTCGCAGCTTCCGGGCGGCTCCGATATCGCGGTCAATATACCTGGATATGCGTATTTCGGGCGCGAGCCGTACTCCACGGTGGATCGCATCGAGCGGCGGTTTGAATTCACGGACAACCTGACGGTCGTGCGTGGCCATCACACTTTTAAAGTGGGCGCCGACGTCAATCTCATTCAATTGCGCTCCAAGAAAGCGCAGATTTTTGAACTCGATTTCGGCGGAGACGTGAACTTCGGCGGCTTCTCGGCCTCGACTTTTGGTTTCCCTGACAGCGTTCCCGGTGTCACCGCACTGCCGGGCACCACCGGCTTGCAGTCCTACGGCCTTGGAATTCCGACCTCTTACATTCAGGGAATCGGAAATTCCAACAGCCCCTTCGACAATATCCCCATGGGCTTTTTCGCGCAGGACAACTGGCTTCTGAGCAAGCACGTGACGATCAATTATGGTGTGCGCTATGACGTGGAGATCAGCCCGCTCTTCGCGCCTGCAACCGCCGTGAATGCGGCCGCCGAGAAGGCCCTCGGCGTTGTGGAAGGCATTCCACGCAATTACAAGAACGTAGGTCCCCGAGTTGGATTGGCCTGGGACCCCGCTGGCAATAGGAAGACCGTTATTCGCGCGGGCTTCGGGGTTTTCTACGACCATCCGCTGCTGGCCACTGCTTTCGACTCCGTGACTGCTGACGGTGGCCGCTCCGTACAATTGCTCTCAACGGGCGGCACGCCCTCTGCTTGCGGCCTGATCACCGCGGCTTGCGGCAACGGACTGGACTCTCCCGCCAATCTCAACGGCTCATCCATATTCCAGGGTGTGCTGAACGCGCTCCCGAACATGTTCTACTTGCCCAATCAACAGCGTTTCGATCCTCTGGCGGCAGGTTCGCTTTTTGCCAACCAAAATTACCTGACCGCTGGATTCCCGCTTCCCATCCTACCCTTCACACTTCCGCTAGGGCAGAATTTCAAGTACGGCTACGCGAACCAGGCGAACGTCACCATCGAGCGCGAAATCGCCGGTTCCTGGAAATTCAGTCTGGCGGCTCAGCGCACTCGCGGCGTGCACCTGAATCGCCCCCAGGATCTTAACTCCACCAATCCTCAGCTCCTGGACCAGAATGCGTTTAACGCCGCAGCTTCCGGGATTTCCGTGAGCAACCCCCTGACGGTCGTGGTCCCCGCGGGCGCCCCCAATACGTGCGTCCCAACGGGTTCAGGGAGCGTCTTCCTAATTGCTCCGAGCGCTCTCGGGCAAGGCTTCGCCGCGGCAAACTGCAACCCGGCTGCGGCAGTCGGATTCGTGGGCACCGCCGCCTTCTTCAACTTCTTCCGCCCGTCGGGACCGAATCCCTCTTTCGCAACCAGTGTGGCTTCGGTGTCGCCGGCGTGTGCCGCGGCGACAACGCCTGCCGCTCTTCTTAGCTGTGGTTATGCCATTCAACAGCAACTGGCCGGCGCGGCTGGCTACCCGAAGGGCTTCGGCGTTCCCGTGCCCTTCAACAGCGTTGACGCCCAAGTTTCCAACGGCAATTCCTGGTACAACGCTCTGACTTTCAATCTCTCCAAACGTTTCTCCCATGGGTTTGAGCTACTCTCCAGCTACACCTATTCGCATTCCATCGATGACTCGACCGACTTGCAATCTCCCCTCGAGCCTCAGGACAGCCGCTTCCCCAACCTGGAGCGCTCCAATTCGGTGAACGACCAGCGCCACCGCTGGGTGAACAGCGCGGTCTTGCAATCGGGAGCCGCCAAGTCCGGAGATAGCCTCTTCAAGCATTTCATCGGCGGTTTCACACTTTCTCCCATCGTCGAGTTTTCTTCCGGCCGGCCATTCAACGTGATTACCGGCACGGATACGCGATTGGACCTTGGCGCTTCACAGGCTCGGCCTTCCGTTGGCGCGGGTAGCGGAACGACCTCGCCGTTCATTCCGGGTGTCGTCTTCACTACCGCCAATCAATGTTTGACGGCCAGCGGCAGCACTTTTAGTGTGCCCCCCTTTACAACTCTTGGAGCCGGTTGCGACGGCAACCTGGGCCGGAATCGCTTCACCTCACCCAACTTTTTCCAATGGGATATGCGCCTCTCGCGGCGCATTCCCCTCGGCGAGCGCTTCAAGGTTGACGTCATCGCCGATGTGTTCAACCTCCTCAATCGCACAAACATCGCGGCGGTCAACCAACTCTGCGACCCCTCCGCCGGCTCGACTTGCACTGCGGGCCAGCCCACGGCTTCTTACGACGCGCGCCAGTTCCAGTTCGCCCTCAAGCTGAGCTGGTAAGAACGTAGTTCACAGTCAGCAGTCAACAGTTCAAAGTTAAAAAAGAGGGCTCCCTCGCCGGGACCCTCTTTTTTTGGACCCTCCTTTCCCTGCGCTCCTTGGCGACCGAAGAAAGGAATCCCTGTGCGAGGCGCTGTTTCTTACTCCCGCTCAACTTTTGACTTTTTAACTTTCGACCTCCGCATCCTTTCCCCCGCGCTCTTTCTTTTTCCTCTTCAACTTTCAACTGTCGACGTCCGCAGATTCCCTATCTCTTATGCCCATTCCCCCTCCCTTTCCACTTTCAACTATCGACCTCTGCTAAAGTAGGAACACCGTTTCCCGTATTGGTATTGGAGAACGAATGAACGCTGTCCTAATGGGAGCCGTGATTCTTGTGGCCATCCTGGTGATTTGGCTGGCTTTGCAGACCTTAGAAAGCCGCCAAAAGAGCGGCGCCATCGAATCCCAGATGAACGAATTGCGCCGGGACCTCCAGACCATCGCGACGTCCCAAGCCTCCAGCACCGGACAACTGGAAACCATCGCCAAAAGTGTCGCGCAGCGCCTCGATAGCGTCGCTCCCGCCTTGCAGGACGCCATCAAGAACTCCGCCCAGATTACCGGCCAGATGACTTCCGATGCGCAAACCAAAATGGCCGACGAGCTCAAGAACACGCGCGATCAGATCAGCCAGATTCAGCGGCAACTCGGCGAGGTCCAGCAAGCCGGCAAGCAAATGTCCCAGACCGCGCAGACCCTCGAAGGCATTTTGGGCGGCGCCAAGTCGCGTGGCTCGCTAGGCGAAGTGACCCTGGAGCGCTTGCTAGAAGATTCTCTTCCCGCCGCACAATATGCCATGCAGTTCCGCTTTTCTAGCGGAGAGACAGCCGACGCTGTGATCAGGCTGCGCGACAAGAAATTGATGGCCATCGATTCCAAGTTCCCTCTCGATGCCTATCGCAGAATCGCCACCGAAGGCGACGAAGCCCGCCGCGCCTTCGCCACCGCGGTGAAAGGCCATGCTGATGCTATTAACGAGAAATATATCGTGCCCGATGAAGGCACGCTCGATGTCGCTTTGATGTTCGTCCCTTCAGAAAGCGTCTACTACGAACTGCTGCAAACTTCCGACAATAAAGGCCAGCCCTTGGACGCCTACTGCCGCGATCAACGCGTTATTGCCGTTTCTCCCAATACTCTCTACGCCCATCTTCACGTAATCGCTCTGGGCCTTCGCGGCATGCAGATGGAAGAAAACGCCAAGCACCTCCTGGCAAGCCTTTCAGGAATGGAGAAACAACTGGAAAAATTCGCGGACAAGTTTGGAATTCTGGGCACGCATTTGAAGAACGCCCAGCAAAGCTACAGTGACTCCGAGAAGCTCTTCGAGAGGGCCCATAACACTCTCGGAACCATGCTCGGCGCAGGTGTTCCCGAGCTCCCTTTCGAGAGTCCTCAGGGAACTGTTCCACTTCCTCCCGAGGCCAGCATCAAGAAGAGTGGGTAATCTAAGCTTTCTGCAAGGAAGGGCGGTTAGTTCCGAGACATCGCCGGTTTCATTTCTTTGGAGAGGACCGGGAGTTCCGCCGGGTCATAAACCAGCACCGTGCGCCCCATCACTCCGGCGGACAATTTCCGCTTTAAGAGGTTTTCGCGTCTAGCCGGTAGATCTGCGCCTCCAGAAAAACGCGGAACAGTTCCGGATCGATCTCTCCGTCGCGCACGCAGAGTTTCAAAATATCCAGCGCCCGGTCCGTGGGAACCGCGCGCTTGTAAGGGCGGTCTGAAGCGGACAGCGCGTCGAAAATATCGCAAACCGTCATCATCTTGGCCTGCACAGGAATTTGCCCGGAATTCAGCCCGAATGGATAACCTTTACCGTTGAGCTTCTCGTGGTGAGCGCGAGCAATCTCCGGTATGGCGCGGAATTCCGGCGTCCAGGGAATCTGCACCAGAAAATTGAAGCTGTGGAGCACGTGCGATTCGATTTGGCGCCGCTCGTCGGCATCCAAGCTGCCACGCGGAATCGAAAGGAAGCGCACCTCCTCGGCAGAAAGATAGGGGCGATCCGTCCCATGGGCATCGCGGTACATTTTCTGCGCAATCTCGGTCAGCACTTCGAAATCCCAAGAAGGAAGAAGCGTCGGCTCGTTGGCTTTGGCGATGAACTCCGCATAGCGGTCCAGTTCGCCGCGCAGCCGCCGCGATTCCTCGTCGAACACCTGCAAGCGCTCGGTGGCTTGTTTTCGCGGCAGCGAAAGCAGCGCTTCCACTTTCTGCTCCGCGGTGCGCGCTTCAATGTCCCGCCGGATGTAGTCCAAGCGGTCCAGGACTCGCACAAAATCCGACGGGTAAAGCTTTTTCGCCTTTACCAGCACTTCTTCGCGGACTCCCACCTTGCCGAAATCATGCAGCAAAGCGGCGTAGCGAAGTTCCTTGATCTGTTCCCTGGAAAACCGCAAGTCCCCGTAAGGGCCGCGCGGCTCGCGGTCCACCGCTTCGGCCAGTGCCACGGTCATGGCGCAAACGCGCTGCGAGTGGCCGGACGTCGTCGGGTCGCGCTGTTCGATGGCCTTCACCGCCGCATTCACAAATCCATCGAACAGTTCCTCGATCTCTAGATAAAGCTTTGAATTCTCATAGGCCACCGCCGCCTGCGATGCCAGCGACAATCCCAGCTGCACCGCACGCTCCGGAAACGGGTGGACCCAGAGTCGCACTGCTCGCAGATCGATCAGTTGCGCCTTCCTATTCCGCTTGCAATTGATCAATTGCAATACGCCGAGGACTTCGCCCTTTCCGTTTTTCATCGGGAGGGTAATCAGCGAGCGCGTGCGGTAGCCCGCCTGCTGATCGAATGTGGCGTTGAAACGAAAGGGCCTCGCCTTCGGGATGCGGTAGGCATCGGCCAGCTCGATCACTTCGCCGTGCAGCGCACAATATCCCGCCATCGAATCTTCGCTCAAAGCAAGCGTGTGTTCGCTGAATGGAAACTGCACGCTGTCGTTTTGCGTCAGCTTAAACCGCAACTGCGGAACGCGCAGTCCAGCTTCTCGAGAGGCCGCACCGTTCTCCACCAGATAGAGAGAACCCGCGTCCGCGGCGGTGATTTCCCTGGCTTTCTCTAGGATCAGTTCCAGCAACTGCCCGACGTCCCGAGTTTCGGACAGAGCCATGCCGACGCGGTTTAGTTCTTCGAGTTCACGCATGGCTTTCGACGCGGCGAGTGGCCTTCTGCCGGCTCTCGGGGCTCGCTGGGGCGGCGATTTCTTGATTCTAGCCATAGAAAAAAACGCAGAGGCCGGGCGCTCTCGAGAAACCGAGAGTATATCGAAAGCCCTAAGGTAGGCACGAGATGTGTGCAGCCCCGGGCCCAGGCTACCACCCCAGGCTCCAATTCCCCGCTCCTTGTGGCGAAAGAGCGAGTAATCAGTAGGGTTCACAGCCTTTCGCGGGCCTTGGGGCTCTGTTAGCGTGGGAGCAGAGTTACCCGGTACACGTGTGGGCAGGGGTGTAGTTTCAGTGTGGCACAGGGAGTTTGCGTGCGAATCGTAAGTGGCGGCGTGACCGATGTGGGCCGCGTGCGTTCAAACAACGAAGATTGTTACAAGATCGTTGAGCCGCTGAACCTCTATGTGCTTTCAGACGGAATGGGGGGTGAGGCACACGGCGAAATCGCCAGCGCCATGGCTATTGAAACAGTTGTGAAACATTGCCTCGACTTCGAAGCCAATCCCGCGGCTAAGGTCATGGGCGCGGTACAGCCCAATTGGAGCGCCTGGACAAAACGCCTTTCGACAGCGGTCCATCTGGCCAATAAAAGTATTTTCAAATCCGCTGAGGTGAATCCCGAGCAGCACGGCATGGGGGCGACGGTCACGGCGGTATGGATCAATGGCGCAAAACTCAGCGTCGCTCACGTCGGCGACAGCCGCGCCTATCTGCTCCGAGGCGGCAGCTTGCTCCAGCTCACGCGGGATCATTCACTGGTTGCCGAACAGGTGCGGCGGGGCATACTGACTTCCGCCGAAGCGGAAGAAAGCGACATGCAAAGCGTGCTGCTGCGCGCGCTTGGCGCACAAGCGGAAATCGAGGTAGACGCGGAGGAACACACGCTTTTCCCTCGGGATATCTTGCTGCTCTGCTCTGATGGTTTGACTCGCATGGTCACGGAGCCCGAACTAGCGGGAACGCTGCAGGCCGAGACCGACCCTGTGCGGGCAGCGGAAAAACTCGTCGCCCTGGCCAATGAACGCGGCGGTCCGGATAACATCACCGTCGTGATTGTGCGGCTTGAAAAGGAATCCAAGGGATGGTTTTCGTGGTTGCGCCCTAGGGCGCGCAAAAATCTAGGTTCGAACGGTAACGCTGGAGGAAATTGAGATGCCGAAGCTCAGCCTCATGTTTGACAACAAAATCGTGAAAGAGGTCCCCGTGGGTAGCCGGCCCGTTACGATCGGCCGCTCTCCGGACAACGACATACCGGTAGATAACCTCGCGGTGTCCAACTATCACGCGAAAATCTACTTCGAGGCCGGCCGCATGGTCGTTGAAGACCTCGACAGCCTCAACGGTACTTTTGTGAACGATCTCCGCGTGGAGCGCGCCACCTTGCACGATGGCGACAACATCCACATCGGCAAGCACAAGATTAAGGTCGACACGAGCGGGGATGCGCCGGTGGCTTGGGACAGTGGCCGCAAAGCGGCCGCTCCGCGTATCGACGAAACCATGGTGCTGGACACCAAGGAACGCCGCCAGATGCTCCAACAGGCCGCGGCGATGGGCGAATCCATGCAGTTTGCCGGCACGCGCATGAGAGTCCCGACGCTGGTCGTTCTTAGCGGCAAAACTGATCAAAAAGAGTATGTGCTGACCAACAAACTCACGGTCATCGGAAAATCCGCCATGGCTACGGTTCGCCTCATGGGCTGGTTCAAACCGGCGATGGCCGCGCAGATCAACCAGCGCGATGACGGGTTCTACCTCGGTCCCGGCGACAAAGTGCCTAACGTCAACGGTGCTCCTGTCTCCGGCCCCGTGCGGCTGAACGACGGCGATCTCGTCGAGGTCTCCGGCGTGCGGCTGAACTTTATCTTCCGCGAGTAGCGCGCGAAAACGCGATGGTGGCTCCGTCAGAAGGTTTCTGGCAACGGCGGGGCGCACTCGGCCTCTACGAACTGCTGCTGACATGGTGGCGGCACCGCGTCTCGTTTCTGATTTCCGTCGTGATCACGCTCGCAGCGTTGACGTTGTATTACTTCACCTTCTTCGGCGAAAAGACAACTCCCATCTTCGCTTTTCTTCAGCGCTTCGAATACAACTCGCTGGACACGCGCTTCCGGTACCGGCCGGCGAGCGCAACTCCCCCGGATCCCCGTATTGTCATCGTGGAAATCGACCAGCAATCGCAAGAAGTGCTGGGCAAGTGGCCTTTCTCCCGCACGCACTTTGCTGACATGCTCGACGCGCTTCACGGCGACGGCGCTAAAGTCGCTTCCTTCGATGTTACGTTTGACAAACCAGACCGCACTGCGGACCCCGTGCGGGCACTTTGGTCCAGACTCGAAGAGCGAAAAAAACGCGGTGAAACCGTGGACCCGAAGCTTGAGTCGGAGGTGCGCGCACTCGCCGCGGAGTTCGATGCCGATTCCCAATTCGGTAAGGCCATCGATCGATTCGGCCCCGTCGTGCTTGGCAACTTCTTTCTCAAACCGGACGAGCTGAAAGGGATCGATCCTGCAATTCTGGATCAGTATGACGAACTAATCGAATGGTATGCCCTCGGGCGGAACGCGCTCCAGCCGCAGACGGGAAAACAAGATTTCCTTGAGCTCGTGGAACGCTACAGAAGAGACGGGGATCTTTATGCTGCCAACGTCGCAAACATCCCCGCGCTGGCAAACCCGGATAAAATCGAAAAAACCACCATCGGTTTCTTCAACGTTTCTTCGGACGCTGACGGGGTCCTGCGCCGCACCATGCTGGTGCTCCCGTTTGGCCGCTCCAAGGATATCCAGGAGTGGCAGCTCTTCGGTTCCCTCGAAGTGCAGACCATGCGGCTCTACCTGGGACTTCGCTCCGACCAGCTTACCGTGCACTACGATCCGACCGGAGTGGTGCGAATCGATTTCGCCAACGCCCTGCTCATCAAGCCTGATTCCACGGGACACTTGTCCATCAATTACCATGGCCCGCGGGGAACTTATCCTTATTACTCAATCGCCGACGTGGTGCAGCACAAGTTTGCGCCGGGAACTTTCAAAAACAAGATTGTCTTGGTGGGAGCTTCTGCAACCGGCATCGCGGACTTGCGGACGCCGCCTTACGGAGAAATCGACTATCCCGGAGTGGAAGTTCACGCCAACGTGATCGACAACATGCTGCACCAGAACTTTCTGGTGCGTGGCGTCAAGCAGCAGTTGTGCGATGCCGTCTTGATTGTGTTGCTGGGTCTTCCTCTGGGAATCTGGATGGCCCTCGTCACTCCCCGCTGGATGTGGTTCGGCATGGCCCTGATTGGACCGCTCGTCGCCGTGGATTACGCCGCTTTTCTCCGCGGCTGGTGGCTCAATTTCACCGTCCCGGCGCTCACTCTAACCACCAACGTTCTACTGGTGTCTCTGTACCGCTCGCTGTTTGAGGAAAAAGAAAAGCGCCGCGTGCGCTCGGCGTTTGGCCAATACCTCAGCCCGGAAGTGATTCGGCGATTGCTCGTGAATCCGCAACTTGTCGAACCGAAAAAAACCGACATCACCGTGATGTTCAGCGATATTCGCGGCTTCACCACCATTTCTGAAAAACTCGATGCCCAGGACCTGGCCCTTTTTCTCAATCAATATCTCTCGGACATGACCGGCCTGGTCTTTGAAAACCACGGCACCCTCGACAAGTACATCGGCGACGCCGTCATGGCTTTCTGGGGCGCGCCCTTCGAGGAGCCCGGCCATGCGGGCAGAGCGTGCAACACCGCGCTGAAAATGATGGCGCGCGTTCGCGAGATGCAAAAAAAGTGGGAAGCCGAGGGCAAACCGCAACTCGATATTGGCATCGGCCTGAATACCGGCGTAGCCAGCGTCGGCAACATGGGCTCGTCGCTGCGCTACGGCTACACCGCTCTCGGCGACACGGTCAATCTCTCCTCGCGCCTGGAAGGTCTGAACAAAGACTATGGCACGCACATCCTGGTCAACGAAACCACCTATTCCGCCTCCAAGGACGATGGGTTCCTCTTTCGCGAGCTCGATCTCATCCGCGTGAAAGGCAAGCTCCAGCCGGTGGTCATCTATGAACTCATCGGCCGCACCGAAGAGAACTCCGTTTACGGCACGCCCGATGAAGTGCGCCAGCGTGTCGGCCTCTTTCGCGAGGCGCAGGAGCTTTACCGCAAGCGCCGCTGGGAAGACGCCCAGAAATTTTTCCAGACCATTCTGGACCAGTGGCCCGACGACGGCCCCTCCCGCGCCTACTGGAAACGCTGCCAGGAATATCTCTTCGATGAACCGCCTTCCGGCTGGGATGGCGTCTTCACCATGACCCATAAGTAGCAATTTGTTGCCTCGTCCACCGTCCCTTGGAGCGAACCCTATCCATCCGGCAAAAATCGCCGTCCAAATTGGATGGAGCTGTTTGTGTGCCTTGTGCCAGAATGTCTGCATCGAACTGGTGTGGAGTCACGGGGATATTCCTTTCGATGTTTCTAACTGATACAGGGCGTGTAACTTAGTCGGCGACCGATGGCGGCCCGATGGGAGCCGTACCCAAACAAACGCTCTCAGGAATCTAAGTTGCATTGGCGATGCGAGGATAGCCTGGCGGCAGGTATCGGGCCCTCAGCGAGAGTAAGGTGGCCAACTAAGACTTTATGTGGATTGTCCGGCTAGCGCTGCGTAGACCTTACACGTTTGTGGTGATGGCGCTTGCCATCATCCTGTTGTTTCCGGTGGTGTTGCTGCGCACGCCTGTCGACATTTTTCCCGATATCAACATCCCGGTCATCAGTCTCGTCTGGACCTACAACGGCCTGGAACCTCAAGAGATGGAGCAGCGCATCACCTCCAACGTTGAACGTGGCCTCCAGACTCTTGTCAATGACGTTGAGCATATCGAGTCGCAATCGTTTAATGGGATCGCCGTCATCAAGGTTTTCTTTCAACCCGGCGCCAATATCCAAACCTCACTAGCTCAGACTACAGCAATTTCGCAGACATTCTTGCGCTTCCTCCCGCCCGGAACCACCCCGCCCCTGGTGATCATCTATTCGGCTTCGACCGTGCCGGTGATTCAGATCGGCCTGACCAGCGATACGCTCAGCGAGCAGCAGCTTTTCGATTTCGGCAACTATTTTATCCGTACGCAACTGGCCACCGTACCG